>Ga0307379_10010927_pt1 | contig 11971 bp, 9 predicted proteins | sample UN2MG_FD_202237 | JGI IMG/M metagenome (GOLD analysis project Ga0307379, IMG submission 202237) | Soil microbial communities from Risofladan, Vaasa, Finland - UN-2 | ecosystem: Environmental > Terrestrial > Soil > Coastal area > Acid sulfate soil | place: Finland: Risofladan, Vaasa | collected... | reverse complement strand
CGGCAATTGATGCAGGCACCAGCAGCGGAGCACCTTCGGTGGACTTTGACGGTGTATCAAGGCCGCAGGGTTCAGGCTATGATGTGGGAGCTTATGAGTATGTGTCAGGGGCCAATGATACCACAGCACCCAGTCCAGACCCCATGACATGGGCCACTGACCCGTATGCAACCGGAGACACTTCTATCTCGATGACAGCAACTACCGCTACCGACACAAGCGGTGTCGAATACTACTTCGACTGCATTACCTCTGGCGGTCACGACAGCTCATGGCAGGACAGCACAACATACCAGGACACCGGCCTTAGTGCCAGTACCCAGTACACCTACCAGGTCAAGGCACGTGACAAGAGCAGCAATCAGAATGAGACCGCCTACTCGACAACTAAATCAGCTACTACGAATGCGGCGGATACTGCTGCCCCCAGTCCAGACCCCATGACATGGGCAACTGAGCCAAATGCAACCGGCACCAACTCTATATCAATGACGGCAACGACCGCTACTGATTCAAGCGGAGTTGAATACTATTTCGATGAGACATCCGGTAATCCCGGCGGTTCCGACAGCACCTGGCAGGACAGCGCTACATACCAGGATGTCGGTCTTGATCCCAATACCACTTACACCTACCGCGTCAAGGCGCGTGACAAGAGCAGTAACCAGAACGAGACTGCCTACTCGACCACAAAATCGGCCACTACGGATGTTGCAGGTGATGATCCGAACCTTGAAGCCTGGTGGAAGTTCGACGAAACCAGCGGCACAAGCGCATCTGATTCGTCCGGTAACAGTCATACGGGTACTTTGCAAAACGGCGCCAGCTTTACCAGCGGCTATATTAACAATGCTGTAACTTTTGATGGCGATGATGACCGTGTAGCCTGCGGCACGTGGAATGTCACCGGAAGTGCCATTACGATTTGCGCATGGTTCAAGGCAACCGGATGGCCGGTGTCTTCTGATGGTCGTATTGTCAGTAAGGCCACAGGCACTGCTGAGGCGGACCACACGTGGATGTTAAGCACTACATCTTCGTCGGGCAGAAAGCTTCGTTTCAGGCTGAAGACCGGCGGCACAACTACTACCTTGATAGCCACCTCCGGCAATTTGTCCACAGATACCTGGTATCACGGTGCAGCGGTTTACAACGGCAGCACAATGAAGCTTTACCTGGATGGTGATGAGGTCGGCTCGACAAGCAAGAGCGGCTCTATAACCACGAGCAGTTGGGCCATCGCTATCGGTCACCAACCGCCTAATGCCGGCGACACACCACCGTGGACTGGTCCGATCGATGATGTTCGCATTTACGACCGTGCATTGAGCCAATCGGAGCTTGAGGACCTGGCTGGTGAATAGTCAGCCGTAATAGTGACGAATGTTCGCAAGTTGATATTTGGGGCCTGTGGTAATCAGCCACAGGCCCCTTTAGCTTGTGTGATACTAATCACAGCGTGAATTGCTCCTCCAGATTTATTCATTGTCAACTATTTACGAGGCGGCAGGTTGTGTTTACTTTCGGGGCTTTCCAAGTTTTGCTTTGCGGCGCTTGCCGGAAGGTTTTGTCCGAATGCAGGCTATATAATCCTTCGGCCAGGGGATATTGTAGGCTTTCATGAAACGAGCAAGTTCGGGTATAGGGATACGCCGGTCTCTGCTGCCGGGGATGCGATAGCCACCAAGAAGGCCGTTATCGAACCATATTGAAACCATACGAGGAGCAACATTGCAGATTTTCGCCACATCGCCCGTTGTCAAAACGTTATTTCCCTTTGCCATAAACTTTAAGCCTCCCGTTTCTATTCGACATTAACAAAGCCGCCAACCAGCCAGTAGAATACCCAGGCGATTGAAAGCAAGGCACAAGTCAATTATTGGCTTCCGGAGCCTCAAGAGCATAAGCTCCAGTTCTCAAGGGGCCCCGAACCGTCAGGCCCCGGAAGCCGTCTCGCCGAGAAATAGCCCGGCTATCTCCTTTAAACGGTTTTTATATTGCAGCGATGCGCAAAGAAAAAGAGCACCGCCGCGAACCGTGCCGTCCGAGGTACACCGGAACCTCGGAGAACACGTGGGAAATGCTGGAAAGGCCATAAAGATATGAACCGCCAGCATACGTTCAGGCAAGCCCAATAACGCAGCAAAGCGGTATTTTATGAGTTGATTTCTCTCAACCAGCCCTAATTTTACCGTTATTTTTATGGCTGTCAACAAAAAAACGGATTATCCGGTTTTTTTCTTTACTTTGCCCTGCCGGCCATGTATAATTATATTTGGTCTTTTGATTGTAAACTCCCGGTTTTACTCGGGTCGTTTAAGCGTACGGTGCCTTTCGTATAAACAGAGAGGACCGAGCCTTTCGAACGATTCTGCCGGTTTGGGTAGAAACGTCTGGAATTGCTTAAGTGTCCCTGTGATACTCAGCGCAGGGACGCTTGGCATTTTGGGGCGGGTTCGGGAATTTTCCCTTTTATACCTTGATTTTAACACTTCCTGTTGGATAATGGGGGCTTATGAAAGAATCTTTAGCCCATTTGCCCGAGCGTAAAAGACACGAGCTTGCCCGTATTACAGCCACTATCCGCCAGATGGCCCCGCAGACAGAGATGATAATCCTGTTCGGTTCCTGGGCAAGAGGCGATGCGGTAGAGGATGTTACCACGGAAGGCCTTACTACCTACGAATACGCCTCGGATTTCGACATCTTAGCTATAGTCAAAGACAAGGCCCTGGCTGATAATATCGACCTGTGGAACGATATCGAAGACAAGGCAGCAGAGCACCCCGTACAAACCCCGGTCAGGCTAATCGCCCACGACATCGATTTCGTAAACAGGCAGCTCAAAAAAGGCCAGTACTTCTTTTCCGATATCAAAAAAGACGGCATAATACTCTACGACTCAAAAAAGTTCGAGCTTGCACAAGCAAAGCAGCTTAGCCCAAAAGAAAGACTCGGACAGGCAAAAGCAGATTTCAAACACTGGTTCAAAAAAGCAGAGCGTTTTTACCGTCATTACGAATTTGATTTAGAAAACAAATGGCACGAGGAAGGTGCTTTTCATCTTCATCAGGCCACCGAATGTTATTATGGCACGGTGTTACTGGTTCATACAAACTACAAGCCCAAACGCCACAATATCAAGAAACTCGGCAAGCTGGCAGCCGAGCAGGACCCTGTCTTTTCAAAGACATTTCCGCTGGGCACCCAGCAGGAAAGAGACCGCTTTGATTTGCTGGTAAAGGCTTACGTAGGGGCACGCTACGACACAGGCTACAAGATAACACGCGAAGAATTAAAATACTTAGCCAGATGCGTCGAAATACTCCGCGACCAGACCGAGACCAGTTGCGAAGCGAAAATGGAGAGTTTTGTTTAACCACGGATTAACGCGGGTTTACACTGATTTCGATTAGTGCGGATTAAATCTTGCGGTTTTGTTGGCAATTGCCTGTAATTTACCAATTAAACCAATGATGGGGAAAAGATGCCGGTCAGTTGGAACGAAATAAAACATCGCGCGATGGATTTTAGTAGAGAGTGGGAAAGCGAGAGCCGAGAGCGTCCCGAAGCTCAATCTTTCTGGAATGCATTCTTTAATATCTTTGGTATTACCCGCAGGCGTGTTGCAAGTTTTGAAGAGCCAGTAAAAAATTTAGACGACAATTATGGCTTTATAGACTTATTCTGGAAGGGAATGCTGCTCGTAGAGCAGAAGTCGAGAGGTGAAAACCTTGATAAGGCATATTCGCAAGCACTGGATTATTTTGGAGGATTGAAAGAGCGTGAACTTCCCAAATATGTGCTCGTTTCTGATTTCGCGCGGTTCAGGTTATACAATCTGGATGACAATAAACAGCATGAGTTTAAACTCGCTGAACTGCACAACAACGTAAACCTCTTTGGATTTGTCGCAGGATATACCCAGAAAAAGTACAAAGAAGAAGCACCAGTAAATATAAAAGCAGCCGAGCAGATGGGTAAGCTGCACGATGAGCTTTTAGAGAGCGGGTATAGGGGGCATAAATTAGAAGTGCTTTTGATGCGTCTGCTATTTTGCATGTTTGCAGATGATACAAGCATATTTGATAAAAACATTTTTACAGATTATATCCGGGATAAGACCGACGAGGATGGAAGTGATCTTGGCGGGCATTTGACTTCCATATTTCAAACGGTGAATACGCCAACGCAGAGACGACAGAAAAATATTGACGAATCTCTGAATGATTTTCCGTATGTCAACGGCGGGCTGTTTGAAGAGAATCTTCTAACGGTATATTTCAACAGTAAGATGCGAGAGGTTCTTTTAGAATGCTGTGATTTTGACTGGAGCAATATATCGCCGGCAATATTCGGTTCGATGTTTCAATCGGTGATGAACCCTAAACAGAGAAGAGAGATAGGGGGCCATTACACAACGGAGAAAAATATACTGAAACTTATTGAACCGTTGTTCTTAGATGAACTTCGGGCAGAGTTTGAGCATATCCGCAATCTTAAGAGCGGAAAATACAAACGGCTCGCCGAATTTCACAAAAAACTTGCAAAACTAAAATTCTTTGACCCTGCCTGTGGGTGTGGTAACTTTCTGGTGGTTACATACAGAGAGCTTAGGCGGCTGGAAATCCAGATTCTAAAAGAAATCCATAAGAATCAGATGTCTATGGGCGAATGGGTTTCGTTGGTCAATGTTGAGCAGTTCTATGGTATTGAGATAGAGGAATTTCCAGCCAGAATAGCAGAGACTGCAATGTGGCTTATAGACCATCAGATGAACGTCGAGCTTTCAGTTGCCGTTGACTTGCAAAGACCATCGCTTCCGCTTGTTAAATCAGCGCACATACTAATAAAAGGCAATGCTTTGCTGGTTGACTGGGAAGAGTTTACGCCAAAAGCCGAAATAGACTATATATTAGGCAATCCGCCATTTGTTGGTTCAAAGTTCCAGAACACAGAACAAAGAGGCGAAATAAAACAAACCTTTGATGGTGTTAAGGGGTGTGGTGTTTTGGATTATGTCTCAGCGTGGTATATAAAGGCTGCACAGTATATTCAAGGAACAGAGAAAAAAGTTGCGTTTGTCTCGACAAACTCAATTACAATGGGAGAGCAGGTAGGAATACTTTGGAACGAATTATTTAATAAGTATAACATTAAGATACATTTTGCACATCGGACATTTAGTTGGAGCAGTGAGGCAAAAGGAAAAGCGGCGGTTCATGTTGTAATAATCGGGTTTGCGGCGATTGATACAGATGAAAAGATAATCTTTGAATATCAAGATATTCGGAGTGAGCCGCATCAAGTGAATGCTAACAACATAAACCCTTACTTAGTTGATTCAGATGACACGGTTATCTTGTCAAGGTCTAATCCAATATGTGAAGTTACCAAGATGGGTATAGGCAACAAACCAATAGATGATGGAAATTATTTGTTTTCTGAAGAAGAAAAGCAAGAATTTATTGAATCGGAGCCGAATTCTGAAAAATATTTTAGACCTTTTGTTGGGGCAAGAGAATTTTTAAATAATCAGAAACGATGGGTGTTATGGCTGGGAGAGATAGTTCCGTCTGAATTAAGAAAAATGCCAACTGTCTTAAAAAGGATTGAAGCAGTTAAACAATTTCGCTTAGCAAGTAAGAGTAAGCCAACACAAGCAATTGCGAAAACTCCAACACGTTTCCATGTCGAAAATATGCCAAAGTCTAACTATCTTCTAATTCCAAGGGTGTCTTCTGAAAGACGAATTTATATACCAGTAGGTTTTTGTGACCCTGCTACCATCGCCAGTGATAGTTGTCACATGATTCCTGATGCTACCTTGTATCATTTTGGAGTATTGACATCGCGGATGCACATGACTTGGGTGAAATATACTTGCGGGCGATTGAAAAGTGATTATCGATATTCCAAAGATATTGTTTACAATAATTATCCGTGGCCGAAGAAACCGAGTAAAAAGCAGGTGGCAGCGGTAGAGGCAGCGGCGCAGGGGGTGTTGGATGCGCGGGGCAAATATCCCGACAGTTCTCTTGCCGATCTTTATGATCCTTTGACAATGCCGCCTGATTTAGTTAAGGCGCATAATGCTTTAGACAGAGCGGTAGATAAATGTTATCGGGGGCCGGCGTTCGGCAGCGAGACCGAACGGCTTGAATATCTGTTTACGCTGTACAACCAATATACTGAGCCATTGATTGTGAATAAAAAAACAAAAAAGAGAAGACGATCAAAAAGAGTTTAGTGTAAGTAACCCAAACCCCCCGAAAAAATGGGGCAGGCCCGCACTTGCCGTCAAGAAATAATGAAATTCGAGGGTTATTTTCATTTCTTCTTAGCGGTTTTCTTTTTCGCTATTGGTGGTTTCTGCGTGCAGATATGCTTCTTATCGATCCACTCCAAAAAGACAGGCTTTTTATTGACATCTGATGAATATAAGAATGCCTTCTTCCTTGCTCGTGTGAGAGCTACAAGGAATTTACAGATGTCCTGATCAGATATTTTGGTCTTATCCTTGTCTTCTACGAAATACTGATCATCAAAAAATGTGATAAACACATAATCGGCATCCAGTCCCTTTGAACCTTGTGTGGTTGTTATCGTAATAGGAATCTTCCTGATTGCTCTATCGGCTGGAATTACGGTTTTTGACGGCGGTTGACAAGATTTGATTTCATCCTCCAGATACTCCCTCGCCATCCCGGAGGCATCAATATCAACGCTCTCGAAAAGGTCCGCTAGTTTGCTTTCATCTTCTATTTTGTCTCCATCTCTCACCGCTCGAAGAGTTTGGAGCATCTGTTTTACCTCTCTTTTTAGTCCCTCTCCAATCAGATCGAAAACTCTTTTTGCTCCTTCCTCGCTAGTTTGTTTTATAAGAGCTTCAAATTCTTTATCTTTAAGCATCTTCTCTGCAACTATGCGCCAGCCGAGATTGCAAGACGGTTCTTTAAGCAATAGCTTTAATCCATCTAACAAGGTCAGTTCTTCCGCATCCTCTTTCTCTTTAAAACTGACATTTACAAAGCCCTTTTTCTTCAGGGCATTGGCTACAGTTTCACAGTGTATATTATATGGACAAATAATAAGGACCGAGAATTTATCCCTCACTTGTTTGGCTATCTTTAGGATGTCTATTTCAATATAAGGAGGTATTTGAGATGCCTGCAAAGGTCTGTAGACGATCTGGGAGTTTCCATCGCTAACCTTGTCCTTATCTTTATGGTCGAAGTACCGAAAAGGTTTGTTAATTCTGTTGGAGAGATGACCTTGTTCTTTTGCACGATTGATTATGTCATTGGTCGCATCAACAATAACTCGTGTGCATCTTGAACAATAGGGCAATTTGAATGGAGCATAATCAGAGTTATCTTCACTATGCCTTTGACGAATATGCTTGGTGCTCGCACCCTTCCACCCATACAAGGCTTGATCATCATCGCCTGCAAGAAGAATAGGGCTCTGTTTGACAAGTATATCTATAAGCGATACCTCCAATTCATTGAAATCCTGAAATTCATCCACCACCACTTGTTCGAAGTTCGGTATTTTATCAGGGTACTTCTCAAAATATTTAACTGCTGCGAATACGATATCCGAAAAGCCATGATGGTTATAATAATCTTTACGATTTTTATAGAACTCTATGTGTTCATTATTATCATCTCGATTATGAAATATGCCGTCAAAGTCAATCTCCTTGTCCAAGTCCAATAGGATTTTTGCGTCCTTTTTAATCACTTTTTTGCCAAGATTGGGGAATATCTTGAACTCTTTATCCTTTATGGCTTTACTCAATATGCTACGAGCAAAACCGTGCAAAGTATTTACATCAGATATCCCGCAGAGCTCGAGAGATAAATCCTCAACAAGAGCATTTATGAAGGAGAGTGTCAGGGTGTCCTTCTTTCCTTCCAGAATCATCTTGAATAGATGTGTCTTGCCCGTTCCCGGTCCAGCAACGACTATATTCTTGTTTGAGGGCGAGTTCAGAATTGCATCTACATATTTTTTTCTTTCACTGTCTGCAATTTCATATTTGACCTTGTCAGCCGTCATTCTATATTCCTCTCTCTGTGGTCAATTTATAGCCTGACTCTATTAAAACAAACGACAACTCTCTCGTCCCGACAAATCGGAACTGGCGAGGCAAGACGTGGAAAGCGGTGTGATTGCGAGTTTGAGCCCCCTAAAAAGCTCGAAGCCCGCCCCTACGATCCATCGTCAAGATGGCCGTCCTTATATTTCGCTGATTATAAACCAAAAACCGATTAAATCAAGGAATTTCCGATATTGCGAACAAAATCCGCGTAAATCCGCGATAATCCGCGAATTCTCCCCTAAGCCCCCGCCGCCTGTAAGGCAGGCGCTATTTATGTGCTTAAAAGTTAAGTCAAGGAATTATTTAGCGTTTAGCAGATAGCGTATAGCGGTTAGATATGGGTTCCTGCTCCCGGAAGGGATAAATTTCGCAGTCCACAGGACGCCTGACGGCGAAATGACCGAACCATGTTAATGCGTGTTTCATTTCTTCGTGTTTTTCGTGCTCTTCGTGGTGAAGGTTTTTTAAAAATCAGTGTAAATCCCTGTGAATCCGTGGTAAAAAAGCTACCTCTGTGCCCTCCGCCTGCCCTGAGCATAGTCGAAGGGTCCTCTGTGGCAAAAGAGTATTTAGTCTTTAGTTCATAGTTCGTAGAAAATCAGCGCCAATCAGCCTGAATCCGGTTCGACTTTTGGCTGGCTTTACAAGCAGGGCATTGATATATGCCCTCGTGGGCGACGGCAGCATCTGTGGCCAAAGCTTGCTTTTAGAACAGTGCCTGCCGAGTACACAAAGCCTGCCTAAAAATCCGTGCAAATCCGTGCAACCTGTCCTGAGCTGGTCGAAGGAATCCGTGGTAAAAAAGCTACCTCTGTGCCCTCCGCCTGCCCTGAGTGCAACCGAAGGGTCGAAGGAATCCGTGGTTAAAAATCTTTAGAAAAATTTCTTGCTATCTTGCTTTCAAAACGATACAATTGACCTAATTGATACCAGGCTGCAATCCTTGCAGCTTTTTAATCCGCGGCGAGGCAGGGTGGTTCGCCGGTTTCCCCCCCAGCCGGTTCCCCGCCGCCTCGCCCTTTTTACTCCGTGTTACCTGTCCTGAGCTGGTCGAAGGAATCCGTGCAATCCGTGGTTAAAAGCTCCCCCTACCCGGCAAGGCACCACCGGCAATTATCGTAACCGGCATTGTACGCATCGGCAAGGTAGTTATATGGTTTTGCCTGACCTGATGCGACAATCTCATCTATCTGACACTGTGTTTTTTCGTTATCCAGGTCGTGGACCTGTTTTTTGCCGGAAGCGGTGTTTGCACAATATTTTACGCCGTACAAAGGACGTGCCAGTCTTCTTGCCATCTAAAAAAATCCTTTTCTCAATTTTCCTGTCTATGGCCTCTAATGACCCCAAAAACCGGCCCGCAACTATGGCAAGCGGGGGTACAAACAAGGGTCAGGCACGGCAAATATTGCATGCCTGCCCCCCCACGTTTGTACCCCCACAATACGGAGGAAGCGGGGGGGGATAGAAAACAGCTATATTTTCAAAAATGTCCCCCTGCGAGCTCTGCTAAATTTGAGGGTATTGATAAAATCATTACAATTATGCTTGCTACTGCAAGTCAGGAATATCGTCCTTTGATTTCAAAAATCTGATAGTAACCGCTACGGAGACTAAAAACAAGAAAAAAGCAGTTATCCCTTTGCGTGCTAATACGGCAATGGAGCTAAAAACCTTTTTTGCAGGGAAAATGCCGAATGTAAAAGCCTTTGGTGGAACATATAAAAGGTTGACTGATAAAACCGCTGAAATGCTTCAGCATGATTTAGTAGAGGCAAAAATTGATTATGTTGACGACAGCAAGCGTTATTTTGATTTTCATTCGCTACGTGGAGAATGTGCAAGTCTCTTGGCTGCAAGTGGAGTACATCCAAAAACGGCTCAATCTATTATGCGCCATAGTGATATAAACTTGACAATGAATGCTTACACACATACCCTCAGAGGGCAGGAAGCTAAAGCAATAGAAAGCCTACCTGATTTGTCATTGTCCGACCGAGAAACTCGAAAAGCAACGGGGACGGACGACTCGATGGTCGATAGCGATTACAAACCAGCTTACAAAAAACTTACAAAAAAAGCTTACTTTGATGGACAGCGGTTGTCCGCAATTGGCTCCGCTGAAGGCAATCAAAACAGTAAGACAGGGGACATTGACGATTTTGATAACACTTTTCAAACGGCAGACTTACAAACAAAAAAAGACCGGCTGTCAACATCTGACACCGGCCAAAAACCTACTGGGCGATACAGGACTCGAACCTGTGACCCGCTGATTAAGAGTCAGCTGCTCTGCCGACTGAGCTAATCGCCCGAACCCAAATTAGTTTTTAGTTTTTAGTTTTTAGTTTGAAAAAACAACTCAAAACTCAAAACTTAAAACTAATAATGGGCCCGGTAGGATTCGAACCTACGACCAATGGATTATGAGTCCACTGCTCTACCGCTGAGCTACGGGCCCGACAGAGACAATAAATTGTTTGGCTTTTATGTTACATTGCAAATGCAAATATTGCAAGCAAATTAACTGCAACGCTGCTACTGCCGCCGCTTCTATGGTTTCCAGCCGGGAGTGCGGGTTCAACCTGAATATTTTACGTAATTTTACAGGCCCACGTTTCGGTATGCAAGAGTATTGGTGCGAGTCGGGTGGATGGATGCCTGCCGTCCATTTTATACAGGCCGATTTTGACCGAGAAACTCGCCCAAAATCCTTAATAGTGCTTTATTTTTTACGATTATTGGCTGCCCCCGTATTATCATCAGTAAAACCAATAGCAATCCACTTAATCAAAGTACATAGAGCTAATACGCAAAACCAAAACAAAAGCCAAGTACTTAAAAAACCAATCATGGCTCCACCTAAACCTACCAATATGAATAGTCCGAACAAACTCTGTTTAGACAGATTTCTCCAAAAGAGATCCTTCTTCATCTTTAGAAAGGTGGGGCGTGAACTCAGCATTAGGCCGCAAGTAAGCGAAATAATCACCTGTTCCAATGCTCACCTGCTCTGATTTTTGCCTTTGGCAGAAATCAGGCAGTCTCAATAAGGCCGCGGATTATTTTCACAAATTCGTGAGTTTGCTGAAGTCTTATCGAAATTTCCGGTGCCTCAAAAACAACTGTCGGGATATAATCACCCTCTTGCCTGTCATCAAACAATTTTTGATAAAAGACGTTCCACTTTACGTCAATTCTGCCGGATTTGATGTAGGTTTTCACGAATTCAGATTTGACCGCTGAGTGCCGGGCAAATTGTTTTTCATCCTGTAATAAAAGCGCCGTTACGGCATAGAAACAGGCGTAATATAAGCGATTCAGCGCAAAGCTTGTATGGGCTTGCTTTAATTCAAGTTCGGCAGAAGCCAGTGCATCATCAGCTTTCTCCAACCATAACCTGATAAGTGTGCGGCGGGCATCGTGTTCATTCATATTTCACATCCATCTCTTTCTACCTCCCTGTGAATCAGCATATGATGGACCAAACCTTCCGACCAATCCTGTTCGGATACAGCTACCGAAGACAGCATCACGTCATTTTCAAGGTTTATTTGAGCCAGTCGTTCCGAGATGCTTTCTCGCAGACTTGCGGTAACCGGACACGATGTAAGTACAAGCAGGTCAATATCGGAATACATATCACCGGCACCGCGGGCTTTTGAACCGAATAAGACAACACGCGATATAGGCAGGTCTGACTTGAGAACTCTTGCTACCTGAAGGACAGACTCATGTTCTTTTTGCGTTAATTTCGTATTTTCGAGCGTTCGCATCGGCCTTGCTTCCAATAAAACACAACTATATCTTACATATCGGTTTATGGCAACGCAAGGCAAATTTCACAGGCAATAGTCATCAGGA
>Ga0307379_10010926_pt1 | contig 11971 bp, 11 predicted proteins | sample UN2MG_FD_202237 | JGI IMG/M metagenome (GOLD analysis project Ga0307379, IMG submission 202237) | Soil microbial communities from Risofladan, Vaasa, Finland - UN-2 | ecosystem: Environmental > Terrestrial > Soil > Coastal area > Acid sulfate soil | place: Finland: Risofladan, Vaasa | collected... | reverse complement strand
CAGGCGATACCCTGGCAGTTATTACGCTCGGTTAGCTCTATTAGTTGCTCCGGCAGGATTTCCCGCGCGCCGTATGTTTGGTTATGGTCACGGACGGAAGAAATCTGCCAGTTCTGGCAGCCCCGGCACTGGAAATTACACCCCCAGCCGCCTACCGAGAAAGCAAGGGTACCGGGGAAGAAGTGAAACAGGGGTTTCTTCTCGATCGGGTCGGCAGCCATGGAAGAGACCCGGGCGTAACTGAGATTCTGCAGGGTGCCGTCCACGTTCTGGTACATCCGGCAGACCCCGAACTTACCCGGGTTAATGCTGCAGCGCCACTGGCAGGTACCGCACTTCACCCTGGAACCCGGAAGCTTCTCAAAGAGCATCGCCTCTGGCATTCCTACCTCCAGCCACCGACTCGGCACAATTATACCACTAGAATGTTGCTAATAATACTCCGCACGGGCCCACCTTTGGGAGCGCGCACAACGCTGCAATCCGAGACGCAGCGTCGGCTCGATTCGATCATGGTCGCCAACTGTCATGTGGATGAGGCTCAAAGCGGAATATACCGTTGTTCAGTTCCCTGTCAGCATCCCTGAGTTCTTCGATCAGATTCTTCCTGGCTTCGGCCATGAAGGGGTTCAGGAGTTGTGTCTCGCGATACGTAACCGGAGAGTTGCACTTGAGGTGCTCAATCAGCTGCAGCAGGAATGAACCAGCCCGTGATTCTCCCAACAGGATACGCTGCGCGGGTTCCAGGGCCAGTTCGAGAGCGATCCCCAAAGTGAGCGGTACCAACGACGGCACCACGCCTATCGTAATCCTCCGGGGTAACAGGCCAGAGTGTGTATCCCTGCTGGTTCAGGTACCCAGAGATTCGCTTGTCCGGCTCTCCGATAACGGGGATTTCCCCTTCGTGAAGTTCCGGGAGGCCGAATCGCTGTCTGCGGACTAACGACAATTCACTTTCTGCAGCGATTCTAGCAGTGCAGCAATCCATGACAACACAGTGCTCCCGCGAGGACTCATTGATCTGGTCGACCCATAACCGGATCACTTCAACAGGCACCGCCAAGAAAAGGAAGTCGGCCTCTGAAATGGCTCTGCCAGGGTCGTCTGCTGATGCAGCACCCGCAGTCCTGGCTTCCTCCTCCACATTCCTGGCTGAGAGAACCGCCACGTCGAAGCCACGCGAGAAGAGTTGGGCAGCACGTTTTCCCATCCGGCCAAAACCGATGATGCACATTTTCTCATTACCAGGCAACCGTACCACCCCCTTTCACACAATTACCCCTGAACTTGATGGACAGACATGACCTATTATAGTGCATGGCTCGCCAACAGATAAACTATTACGAATGCAAAAAGCATGCCTTTATAACCATAAATCTATTGACAAACAGATACCCCCCTTGTTAAAATCCAATTGCTGGGGGGATGCGGGCCATCGACAATGCGGTGAGTCCACTAATAAGAATCCCCGGTAATGTAGCTGGTCGCTTGGATCGGATACGACCGAGACGGCAGGAATATCGGTGATACACGAATGCCTTCTCTGGTTGTACCGGAGAGGGCATTTTTACTGGGAACGGAGCGGAGGAAGACAGCCATGCTGAAGCTGGGTTTCATCGGGGCGGGAACTGTGGGCACGGCACTGGCGAGAAGATTGAGCGAGAGGCAATATCCCGTTGTCGCTGTCTTCAGCCGCACCCCGGACTCCACAAACAGGCTTGCCCGGGCAGTAGACGGTTGTCAGGTAGTTGAGAGTGGTCAGGCGGTGGCTGACGTCGCTGAGCTTATCTTCATCACCACGCCCGATGATGCCGTCGGTCCGGTGGTAGCCGGAATAGAGTGGCATCCCGGCCAGAGCGTGGTCCACTGCAGCGGCGCTGACTCTGTGGACACGCTGGAGACGGCCAGGAAACAGGGTGCCGGTGTCGGTGCTTTTCACCCCTTGCAGACCTTTGCCAGCGTGGAGCAGGCCATCAGTAATATAGCCGGTTCTACTTTTGCCCTCGAAGCTGGGGAACCCCTGCTGAGCACGCTCAAGGAACTGGCCCATGCCCTGGACGGACATCCCATAGAGCTAAGACCGGGAGCCAAAGTGCTCTATCACGCCGCCGCCGTTATTGCCTGCAACTACATGGTGACCCTGGTCAAGCTGGCTACCGACCTGTGGCAGACCTTCGACGTAGCACCGGATGAGGCTACACAGGCGCTGCTCCCACTGTTGCGGGGGACCATTGCCAATATCGACCGCGTAGGGATACCGCAGGGCCTGACCGGACCTATTGCCCGTGGCGATACCGGTACTATCAGGAAACACCTGGAGGCCCTGGAGAAAGCGGCTCCCGCCGTGCTTTCCACATACTGCGACCTCGGCCGCCAGACCGTTCCTATCGCCCTGGCTAAAGGTAAAATAGACAATAAACAAGCTGAAGAGCTACTGGCTCTTCTCAAGGACAATCCTTCGGGAAAAGATTAGAAGACCGGATGAAGGAGGCAAATAGAACATTGAAATACAGGACATTACTTCCCCTGGTTGTACTGTCAATTGTCGGAACGCTGCTGACAGGATGCGGTGGGACACCCAGTCCACCGGTGGGCAGCATAAAACACCTTCAGGAACTGACACAGGTTGGTCAGACTTTCGACCAGTTCCAGGAGTTAATGACAGACGCACTGAAGGACAGAATGACAATATATCCGGCGCAGGATATCGCGAAACAGGAGAGTGGCAACTGGACATTCAAGGCCAAGGAGGGTGGTAGCCCCGGGGACACCGATGCACCCTGCCTGGCCATCGTAATCGAGCCGGACCCCGGTGACAACATGTACTTCGCGGTCTTTCTCAAGGACAGACAGATTATTGCCGTGGAATGGTTCGATTATGCAGGGGCATTCGTAATAAATACGGTGCTTGGTAATCTGCTGGACCTGGGGGGAACTGAATAGTCTGACTGGCCGTTTTAGACCAGGCCGGTTCACACTATCCACAAGGAGTATAAGCCTGATGCGCTTCATGCTTAAGAGCAAGATTCACCGGGCCCGGGTAACCGGTGCCGACATCAACTACGAAGGCAGTATCACCATTGACCGCAAGCTCATGCAAGAGACGGATATCCTGCCTTATGAGCAGGTCCATGTGCTGGATATCAATAACGGTTCTCGCCTGGTAACCTACGCTATCGAGGGTGGTGAAGGTGAAATATGCCTTAATGGAGCAGCGGCCAGACTGGTCTCAATCGGAGACCTGGTTATCATCCTCTCCTACTGCCAGGTCAGTGATGAAGATATCCCGGACTTCGAGCCCAGGCTGGTTTTTGTTAATGCTGATAACGTCAGTATGTCAGTTGGACGCCTCGCCGAGACTGCGCCCGTCTAAGGAGGAGGACAATGCGTATAACAATCAATGACATCAGGGAACTGAAGGAAAAGGGTGAGATAATCACCATGGTCACGGCCTACGACTACTCGACCGCCAAGATTGTAGACCAGGTGGGAATACCACTCATCCTGGTAGGAGACAGTCTTGGCATGGTGGTGCTGGGCTACGAGTCTACCATCCCGGTGACGCTGGACGTTATGCTGCATCACACCAAGGCGGTAGTCAGGGGCACCGAGCGGGCACTGGTGGTTGGTGACATGCCCTTCATGACCTATCACACCAGCCCCGAGGACGCAATGAGGAATGCGGCACGCTTCATACAGGAGGCTGGTGCCCAGGCAGTCAAGCTGGAAGGTGGAGTTACCGTCGCCGATAAAGTGAAGCGCATCGTGGAGTGCGGTATCCCGGTGATGGGCCACATCGGGCTTACGCCACAGTCCATCAATCAGTTCGGCGGGCACAAGGCCCAGGGGAAGACCCCGGAAGCCGCGGTAAAGATACTCGAAGACGCCAGGGCCCTTGAAGAAGCCGGTGCATTTGCCGTGGTACTGGAGACAGTCCCGGCCCAGCTGGCAAGCCTGATAACGGAGAAAATCAGCATCCCTACCATCGGCATCGGCGCCGGGCCTGGCTGCAGTGGCCAGGTGCAGGTCATCAACGACCTGCTGGGTTCGTACACGGACTTCGTCCCGCGGCACGCCAAGCAGTATGCCAAGCTGGCTGATATAATCTCCGGTGCGCTCACCGAATATTACAACGAGGTGCGCGCCGGCACTTTTCCCACGAAAAAGCACGGCTCCTCCATAGACGAAAGTGTACTGGCAGAGCTCAAGGCAAAGTAGGAAGACCAATCGGTATCCTTTGACCAAAGGCCTTAACCGGAGGGTGGTTATGAGCATCGTACAGGGGAAACAGACTGGTGCGTCGACACTATGGTCTGGTCACGCTTCCAGAGATAATAGCGAGAAGAAGGGTCCTGACATGAAGGTCATCGAGACGGTGGACGAAATGAGAAGGTTACGCCGTACCCTGGCCGAGCCAGTCGGCTTTGTACCGACCATGGGCTATCTTCACGAAGGTCACCTTTCCCTGGTGAAACGGGCCCGTGAGGTCAATGCAACCGTTGTGGTCAGCATATTCGTGAATCCCACCCAGTTCGGTCCCTGCGAAGACCTTGAAGATTACCCGCGTGACATCCAGCGTGACCTGGCAATGCTGGAGGAACTGGATACGGATGTTGTCTTCATGCCGTCGCCGGACGAGGTCTACCCACCGCAGTTCAACACATGGGTAGAGGTTACCAGGCTGACGGAACGACTCGAAGGAGCCGCCCGACCGACCCACTTCCGGGGTGTCACCACCGTAGTCGCCAAGCTGTTCAACATCGTACAGCCAACCCGTGCCTACTTCGGGCAGAAGGACGCCCAGCAGGCTATCGTTATCCAGAAAATGGCAACTGACCTCAATATGGACCTTGATGTCATTGTCTGCCCTACAATCCGGGAACACGATGGCCTGGCAATGAGCAGTCGGAATATTTATCTCACCCCGGAACAGCGCCGGTCGGCGGTAGTACTATCGCAATCGCTCAAGCTGGCCGAGCGACTATGGGCAGACGGCGATCGTAATGCCGAGCGTATCCGCGGCGAGATGCGGCAACTAATTGAGCAGCAGCCGGAGGGGCAGATCGACTACCTCAGTGTAGCTGACACACTGACACTTGAAGAACTGGACACAATCACATCTACAGCCCTGGTGTCACTGGCGGTCAGATTCGGCAAGACCCGGCTGCTTGACAACGTGGTGCTGAGACCCGACTAGTGCCCAGTTACCGAAATACCAGCTAGTATGTTCCATGGGGTGAGACCCTTAGGCTTCGGCCTGCTGGCTTTGCCAGCAGGTAATCTCAGGGTGACACGCCGTTGATATGTCATTCTTGAGCGAAGCGAAGAATCTAAATGTTGCGCGTATTTCTGCAACTGAGTACTATTGTAATGGTATCCTGTCCCTAATATTCAGCCAGTACCAATGAATTTGCTGACCAGTCCCCGAATCTCTGCCTCCGGCTCTATCTTCACATCAAACCAGTGGATGTGTTCATCCTTCAGTCGGAACCAGCTATACTGGTGGCGTACCAGCCGGTGCGTCTCAGTCTTCATTTGCTGAACAGCCTCGGTTAGACTCAGTTCACCACGCAGGTACATGGTAATCTGCCGGTAGCCGATACCGGAGACGACCGGAGGAGCGGAGCCGTAGCCCATTTCTACCAGCTTCTTCACCTCATCAACCAGTCCTCGCTCAATCATGGTGTCAACCCTGGAATCAATCCGACGATACAATTCACCTCTATCTGTGGTCAGACCGATGATGAGCGTCTCATAAGACGGCACCTGTTTACCACGTAGCTCCGATATAGGTGCCGAGGTACTGCGACTGACTTCGAGCGCCCTGATAACACGGCGGACGTTGCGCGGGTCAATCCTGTGAGCAGCCACAGGGTCAATCCTGACCAGTTCCTCGTACAGGCGGTGACCACCTGATTCGGCAGCCCGCTTTTCCATTTCCTGACGGAACCCGGCATCCGGCGGGACACGCGGAATTCGCCAGCCTTCCACTACTGCCCGGACATAGAGACCGCTCCCACCGACGAGAAATGGCAATTGTCCGCGCCGGTGAATATTATCGATTGCTTCGCAGGCAATTTGCTGGTACCGGGCAAGGCTGAAATCCTCGTCGGGATTGATTATGTCAAGAACATGATGCCGCACCAGGGATTGCTCTTCCGGGCTGGGCCTGGCGGTGCCGATATCCATGTACCGGTATACCTGGCGGCTATCGGCACTGACTATCTCCCCGCTGAACTCCCCGGCCAGTTCGAGTCCCAGTCGGCTCTTGCCGACTCCGGTGGGGCCGACTATGACTACGAGACGCATCATTCTCTGTCCCGGCAATACGTCACCGCTCGCCTGATACATACTCCTGCCGGTTGCCTGCCGACTACCAGGGTATGAGGTCCTTGGTTGGCGGGTTGTTGGGGAAGAATATCTCTTCCGTCTGCCGGATAATGCTGGTGAACTGGTCCGCTTTCAGACTGGCCCCACCAACCAGGGCACCATCGATTTCAGACTGCTCCATGAACTCGGCGATGTTGTCTGCAGTAACGCTGCCACCGTAGAGAACGCGGGCGTCATCGGCCATCTGCTGACCGTACAACTCGGCCAGCGTACTCCGGATAATCCGGACAGTATCATTGACCTGCTTACCATGGGCTGCCCTGCCCGTCCCTATCGCCCAGATAGGTTCGTAAGCGACAACCAGTTCGCCGGAGCAGTCCAGTCCGGCCAGCGCAGACCTCAGTTGTCCGGTAACGATATCATTGGTCTTGCCAGCCTCGTTCTCCTCCAGTTTCTCTCCAACGCACAGAATGGGCTTCAGACCGGCCTTCAATGCCGTACCCATCTTCTTGTTCACAACATCATCCGAATCACCAAAGTACTGCCGGCGCTCCGAGTGCCCGATGATGACATGCTCACAGAGGCCGACCAGCATCATTGGAGAGATTTCGCCGGTATAGGCCCCTTTTTCCTCGAAGTATATATTCTGCGCACCCAGCTTAATCGAAGTCCCCTTGAGCGCCTCCTTCACAGGCACCAGAGAGATAAACGGCGGGCAGACCACCACCTCTACGTCATACGCCCCACTGAGCCCCTTGCGTACCTGATTGACCAGTTCGACGCCCTCGCTCACCGTGGTATTCATCTTCCAGTTGCCGGCAATCATCGGCAAGCGCATTCTGTCACCCCCGAATAAGTTTACTGTCCCGGTCAGTTACACATAACGTCAGGCAATTACTGACAGGGAAAATACCTTCATGCCCCGAACTTGGCCAGCTTGAGAGCGTGGGCCATCGCCAGGGGCATTGTCTGTGTGGCCGGAAACCTCCCCAGCCCACCAACTACACAGGCCGACTCCGAGAACTCGGTGGCACGGTCCGGTCGACACCACGGTGAGTACAGGAGCACCGGTACCGGATGCCAGCTATGCGCTTTCAGCAGGGCCGGTGTCGAGTGGTCTCCGGTGACCACTATCACTTCCGGTTGCAGACCGGTCAACTCAGGTAGAGCCTCATCGACTTGCTCGATGACCTTCACCTTCCGGTCGAAATCGCCATCTTCTCCGGCGGAATCGGTGGCCTTCACGTGGAGAAAGAAGAAGTCATAGGCAGCATATCTCTGCTTCAGGGTGCTGAACTCGTCCTCAATCGTAGGCCCGGTATCGAGAACGTCCATGCCCACCAGCCTGGCCAGCCCGCGATACATGGGATAAGCGGCAATCGCTGCCGGCTTCAACTTGTATATCTCGGTCATAGTCTCAAAGTGAGGTTTCTCAGAGAAACCGCGCATGAGGACCATATTGGCGGGATGATGACTGGCAAGGACTTCCCCTGCCCGAATGACAAACTGGCTGGCGACTGCCGCCATCTTCCCGGCTGCCGTTGATAGAGCGGTGATAGCCACCGGAGCAAGTCCCACCTGCTGAGGGTCGGATTCTGTCACCTGAGGAGTAAGACCCTCCCCACGAAATACGGCTATAAAGCGGTGCTCTCTCACCGGACGTACAATTACAGTCACACCCTCAACTGTCAGGCCATCCAGTTGTTGGCACAGCTCAGTACACTTCTCGGTGGATATGCGGCCGGCACGGCGGTCTGTAACCAGCCCGGAACTGTCCACGGTGCAGAAGTTCCCCCGGGCGGCCACATCCTGTGGTTGCAGGTCAAAGTCTATCCCCACCGCCTCAAGTACCCCACGCCCGATGTCGGCAGTAAGCGGGTCATAGCCGAACAGAGCCGTGTGACCCGGGGCACTGCCCGGGGTTATACCGCGACCAACCGGGTCTGCCAACCCACATACACCCCTGGCTGCCAATGCATCAAGATTCGGTGTCCGCGCTGTCTCCAGTTCTGTCCTGCCGGTCTCCGGTCGGGGCAACCCGCCGATACCGTCCACGACCAGCAGCACAATCTTGCCGGGCGAAGATCTGGAAAGTTGTTTCATCAACTCCAGACTATCAACTCTGGTGCCCACCTCACCCCCTTAGCCCCCTCTTTGATACGCGAATACCCCGTTGTAACTCAGGTTTCCTCCCTGTCACGCAGTGCCTCTACTCCCGGCAAGGGCTCACCTCCAAGGAGTCTCAGTGAAGCCCCGCCGCCGGTGGAAATAAAGGTCATCTTTTTAGCAAGTCCCATGTTTGTCGCTATTTCAGCAGTGGAGCCGCCGCCGAGGATTGTCGCCGCCTGGCTGCCAGCAATGAGCTTGGCCATGGCGCGCGTGCCTTCGGCGAACCGTGGTATCTCATAGACTCCCATTGGCCCGTTCCAGAATATGGTACGACACCTGCGTAGCTCCTCGTAGAAAGCCTTCGTTGTCTGCGGACCGATATCAGCAATCCGTTGTGTCTTACCGATGTTCTCAACCTGTACTGTCACTACACCAGACTCAGCATCAATGTCATCGGCAACAACCACGTCAATCGGCAACAGGAGATGCACTCCGCCATCGGACGCCTTTTGCATCAGGTTGTCTGCAGTCTCAAGCCGGTCTTCCTCGATGAGGGACTTGCCTACTTCATACCCCCTGGCCTTTAAGAAGGTAGCTGCCATGCCACCACCAATGAGCAAACAGTCTACTTTGGTCAGGATATTCTCCACCATACCAACCTTGTCGCTAACCTTGGCACCACCAAGAAGAGCGGCGAAGGGATGGGCAGGGTTCTCCAGTAGACCGCCGAGGGTGTTCAGCTCCTTCTCCAGAAGCATACCGGCAACCGCGGGCAGATGCTCGCTGATACGCACTATCGAGGTATGGCTACGGTGGGAGGTACCGAAGGCATCATTGACATACAGGTCGGCAAACCTTGCCAGGGCACGGGCGAAGATTGGACTGTCCCTTTCCTCGGAGGAATGGAAACGCAGGTTCTCCAGAAGGATGACATCCCCGCTCCTGAGAGTCTCTATCGATTTCTCCGTTTCCGCACCGATGCAGTTATTGGTTACTCCTACCTGCTTGCCAAGGAGCTGTGACAGCCGCTGGGCAACCACGGCAACCCGCAGTTTACTGTCTACCCTTCCCTCGGGTCGCCCCAGGTGAGTGGCCAGAATAACCCTGGCTCCCTGGTCAATGAGGTACTGAATAGTGGGAAGTGTTGCCCGGATACGGCTGTCGTCAGTAATCGCCCCGGTCTTATCATCCAGAGGCACGTTGAAGTCAACCCGAACCAGTACCCGCTTGTCCCTGACTTCAACATCTCTGACCGTCAGCTTGTTCATCTCTCACCCTGGACAGCAAAATCCCCGATGGTTGTTATCATGTGAACTGTGATTAAGTTGGCCCGATATTCGTGATTAATGGATAACCTCAATACTACGTGTTGATGCTGCCTTCTGCTGAAGCACCGGGAACAGGTCCAGCACCTGCCGACCTATCCCTTCGGCATCCAGCCCATACCGTGAGCGAAGCACCGCCTGAGGACCGTGCTCAATAAACTCGTCAGGGAGCCCGATGCATCTGACCTGGACATCGTCCATACCGGTCTTCTGAAAGAGGTCGGCCACGCTGCTGCCGAAGCCGCCGCTGAGAACATTCTCTTCAACAGTGATAACTCGCTTGACCCGACCGGCGACATCAATCAGAAGCTCGGAGTCCAGGGGCTTGGCAAAGCGGGCATTAATTACGGTAGCCTCAATGCCGCTGGCTTCCAGCTTTTCAGCCGCTTTCATGGCCGGGTCTACCGTCGACCCGATAGCCACTATGGCAATATCATCTCCGTCTCTCATTACCTCACCCTTGCCGGTGGGGATAATATGCAACTTCTGGTCCATTTCTACTCCCAGACCGGCACTTCGCGGGTACCGGACGGCCATCGGATGCGCTGACCTAGTTGCCGTGTAGAGCAGGTGCTGAAGTTCGTTCTCATCCTTGGGAGCAGCAACAATGAGATTCGGGACCATTGTCAGGTAGGAGATATCAAAGGTACCCTGGTGCGTCTTGCCATCATCGCCAACAATGCCGCCACGGTCAATGGCAAACACCACCGGCAGGTCCTGAAGGCAGACATCATGGATTACCTGGTCAAAGGCGCGTTGCAGGAAAGTGGAGTATATGGAGACCACGGGGATGTAGCCCTGAGTGGCCAGTCCGGCAGCAAAGGTAACTGCATGCTGCTCGCAGATACCAACATCAAACACCCGGTCCGGAAATTCAGTGGCAACAATACTCAGGTGGCTCCCCTCCGGCATCGCCGGCGTAATCGCCACCAGCCGGGGCTCTTCCCGAGCCAATCGGAGTGTGGTCTGGGCAAATACCTCACTGTATGTCGGTGTCGAGTGAGCGGTGGTGTTATTAGCCGGTACGCCGTGGAAGTAAACGGCATTACCTTCAGCGGGAAGGTGGCCTTTCCCCTTGGTAGTAACCACATGTACCAAGATTGGCCTGCGTCGGTAGTCCCTTGCCCGGGCCAGCACAGCCTCCAACTCTTGGATGTTGTGGCCATCCACCGGCCCCATATAAGTGAAGCCGAATTCCTCCCAGAGGACCGTTGGCATCATCAGTCCCTTCATGCCGTGCTCAACCTGTTTCCCTGCCCACCAGACCTTCTGGCCCCAGGGCAAATGGTCAAGAAGCCTCTTGCTTCTCTCCTTGGCACGGTGGTAGCGGTCGTCAAATCGGACCCGGCTGAGCAGTTTGGCCAGGGCTCCAACTGTTGGCGATATGGACATACCGTTATCATTAAGGATGACGACCAGCCGTGAGGCCAGGTGCCCCACCTGATTCAGACCCTCAAGTGCCATCCCCCCGGTCACAGCGCCATCACCAATAACGGCGACTACATCGTAATCATCGCCGGAGAGGTCGCGAGCAACCGCCATCCCCAGAGCCGCCGAAATCGAGGTACTGGCGTGACCGGCACCAAACGGGTCATGCTCGCTTTCAGTACGGCAGGTGTAACCGGACAAACCACCGAACTGCCGCAGGGTGGCAAAACTATCCTTCCTGCCGGTGAGCAGCTTGTGGGGATAAGCCTGATGCCCAACGTCCCAGACAATCTTGTCTCGCGGGCTATTGTATACACGGTGCAGTGCGATGGTCAGTTCGACCACGCCCAGATTGGAAGCGAGGTGGCCTCCATTGTCAAAGACAACCGATACCAGCTTCTGGCGAATCTCGGAAGCTAACTCCTTGAGTTCGGGTTCGGTCAGCTTCTTCAGGTCCGTTGGGCTATTGATGCGGTCCAGATATTCGCTCATGCCTAAACCTGACTCCATACTAGCAACGTCATGTTTTGATGTCAAGATATTGGGGGGATCGGCAAAGACGACAAGACCACAGACAGAGAATTAAGGGAAACAATTCGAGGCTAGTCAGGCGTGATTTGTTTTTCGAGTTATGGTAAGTAGAGGGAGAGCGTGCTCTACGGCAATTATGGTAAGTCTAGTGGGTGTTAATTATCCTCAATTATTACTATACCGTTTTTTCTATAGTTACCATACTTATATGCCCAACATTACCAACATGTATTCTTGAATACCTTGTT
>Ga0307379_10010925_pt1 | contig 11972 bp, 11 predicted proteins | sample UN2MG_FD_202237 | JGI IMG/M metagenome (GOLD analysis project Ga0307379, IMG submission 202237) | Soil microbial communities from Risofladan, Vaasa, Finland - UN-2 | ecosystem: Environmental > Terrestrial > Soil > Coastal area > Acid sulfate soil | place: Finland: Risofladan, Vaasa | collected... | reverse complement strand
AGCCTACCGGCATTAGATCTCAATAAAACGAATTATCTCAGCCTGTTCCCATTGCTGAGATAGCCACAGTTCAAATTTTTGTTGCAGTTGTCTGAATAACATATCAGCGCTTAAGTCACGCTGGGGATCACGTTCAATAAGTTGGATGATATAGAAAGTTGTGGCGCTACCATCAGCCCGGTTTCCAGCGACAACTTCGCTGGTTTCACCCGGTTGGAGGTTGAACGCTGCTTCTTCAATCTCCGGCACTAGCAGCGAACCACGGGCAAAGAAACTGAGATCGCCGCCATTTTCACCGGTAACACGGTCAAGAGAGTGTTGTTGAGCAAGGGCGGCAAAATCAAGACCGCTACGAACCTGATCTAATAACGATTGAGCCAATAGTTGATCATCCACCTGGATATAACGGGCGTGAACCTGCTCTACGGCTCTGGGTACATCGGCAGTTACAAAATCGACCGTCTTCTCAGTCAACATCTCGGTTGCCAAGGCTACTGTGAATTCATCCAAAGTCATCTGGTTTGTTTGTAACCAGGCCATGAAGTTCTCTTCGCCGCCGGCTAACTCCTTCAATTCAGCCATGCGCGCCGATACCATTTCAGGGGATATCACGATGCCATTTACCGCAGCCGCCTGAGAAATAAGCGCCGTTTCGATCAATGCGTCCAGAACAACCCTCCGGTAACTATCCAATTGATCTCCATCCGATAAGCCAAGCTGTAACTGGGCTTGCTCATACCGGGCCAATTCCTTCTCAAACTGGGCAAGCAAGATCGAATGGCCATTAACCGTTGCCGCCAGCGGTTCGGAAGGCGTGGCTGTTGCCGGAATGGGGGTGTCTAGCACGGCCGTTGGCGGGGCATCGACCGGTTGTCCACTATCCTCGGCCGGAGCCAGGGTCGGGACGCCGGGTGTTAATTCGGTCCCAGGCACCAGGGTTGGCAGGGGATCGTTTTGACAAGCGACAAGGAACAAGAGGGTCACGAAGGCAACTAAGGCAAATTTGCGTTGAAGCATTGACAAATCCATAAATTCTGCGCTGTGGCAAGTGCAAACAGCGCCGGTATAGCGACATAATGTTTGCCAGATTATACACGCGCAATAGGCCAACGCAACAGCGTACTAGAGTACGGGGTGTCGCCAGATTTCCCTGCTATGTGGATGTCTCAATGAACGGAGCTTTAGCAAAAGAGGCGGTCTCGGCCAGCCATCGCCGACAAAAGGCTTGATTTCATTGTCAGCGATCGTTCGCTTGTTTGGATAGAAAGGAACTTAAAATGAGATCAGTCCCATAAAGTAAAGCATTACGGCAACGATGCCCCCCACAATGAGAACGATGCAGCCGATTCGGAAAACGGCCGCTGTTAAGCTCAATAAAATCCTGAACAGGAACCATAGCGCCACCAATGCCACGACGACGACGATAATGGTTACCGGGTCAAAAGCCATGATCAACTATCCCCCATCTAAGAATGGTTGTCAAAGGACTTAAATCGGCTTCCGCTCAGCTTCTCTAATCCATAATACCAGGATAAAAACAGCCAAGGCCATAGCAACAGAGGCGACCAATCCCAGCAGTTCATAACTTCCACGAGACATGATTTGGGGGCCTAGCAAGGCACCCACTCCTCGACCCAATCCACCCATGGCCAGCACAATAGACATGACAACTCCGCGGGCGGAAGGTACTACTTCAGTCATCAAAGGTATCCCACCCACAACACTCATTTCGAAAAACAGGAACAAAATAAATAAGCTTATCAAGGCGGCCGATAGGGTGATACTAGTATACGGAATTGCCAGGTACATCAGGCAACTCATCAGGCCGGTAATAATGACAAATGGGCGTTTCCCCAGCCGGTCTACATAGACCGCGGTAAATATCTCCCCGGTGAGTTCGGCGCCGCCAATGACCGCCGTTGCCAAACCCAGGGTGGTGAGGCTGAGGTCATAGGTAATTTCCATCACGCCCCCATATACGATCAATAACAATTCATTCGCACCCATCACCAGGAAAATATATATGCCGGATGCCCAGATTACTGGGTTTTTTCGGAATATCGTCCAGGCTGAACCAAAAGGAGAGGCTGTTCTACCTTTGCCGTCGCCAGAGGGAATTGTGCGCCACAAAACGAAGGCGGCCGCCAGGCCAAAAGCGGCTAACCAGGCATAAGGCGCCTGCCATCCCTGACGCTCCATGGCAATGCCCACCAGAGGAATACCTAGTAAAAAAGCGCCTGCCCACGATAATTCCGTTATAGCCAGGGCCCGGCCCCGTTGATCGTAGGCTACGCTATCTCCCAGGTAAGCCTGCATGGCCGGATTATAAATCACATTTGAAATGGCGATTATCGTCAGCGTAACGCCAAATGCCCAAAGGGTAGGCCAAAAAAGTACGATAGCGCACCCCAAGGAAAATAGGATCATGGCCAATACCATCATCAACCGGCGACCAAAACGATCGGAGAGGGGACCAAACAAGGGGCTCAAAAGGCTCGTGAAGCCACGCAACGAGACGATCGCAGCGAGCGAAGCAATAGGCACGCCAAGCCCGCGGGCTATGGCCGGTAAAAATGGATAAACCATACGGAAGCCGGTATTGATAAAAAGCTTGCTCCCGGTCAGGGCTCTGATTTCGGCTTTATATTGTCTGGTATGTTCTTCGGTCACCGCGGGAGTTTATCCTTGAGCCTGAAATTAGAAAAGTGCTGCCGGCTGGTCTTATAAGCCAAATACGCCCTACGGATGGCTTGTGTTATGATCGGCAGCTGGTCAGGTGGCCTGACAAGTCAAAAATCGGCAAATGTGGAGAAACGAATGCCTGAGGAACGTTGGATTATACTTAACGAAGAAAAGGTTCTAGATCATCCTTATGTCAATGTAACCTACCAGTCTATCCAGCTGCCGGATGGCCGGATAATCCCCGATTGGCCAATGATCCAGACCAGAGATTACGTAAATGCATTGGTGCTCAATGAAAGCGGGCAGATTATGATCCTAAAAGGCTACAAACACGGGCACGGCCGGTCGAGTTGGCAAGTATTAGGCGGCTACCTGGAACCTGGGGAAGATCCCGAGCAAGCAGTACAAAGAGAGTTGCTGGAAGAAACGGGTTATCAGAGCGATCAATGGCAACATCTGGGCAGCTTCACCATAGATGCCAACAGGCACGTTGGTACCGGGCATTTTTTCCTGGCCCGGGATGCCAGGAGGGTAGCCGCTCCCGATCACGCCGACCTGGAACAATTTGCCATTGATTGGGTTAACGTGGAGGTTCTCCAGCAAGCCCTATTTGACGGTCGTGTAGCTATCGCCAGCTACGCCATCAACATCGCCCTGGCTTTGCTGGCTATGAAGTGACCGCGGGTTCAACCCTTGCACCGGCCTGGTCAATCCAGTCTACCGGGTCCCCCTGCCATTCAGCGACATGGGTGTGAGCTACCACTTCCTCTGGACTCAGGCTGGCCAATTGGGCAAAGGTAAAAACGCCTGCCTCGTTCAGCCGACGGGCGAAGGTAGGGCCAATGCCGTTGATCGTCGTCAGATCATCGGCCTCAGACTCACGAGCTACCTCTTCCACCTCTGCTTCAGCCTCATACACCTGGTCAAAAAGCAATCCAACCAGTCCGGCGACAATGTTGATCATCGTTTTCGGCCGCGGTATTGCAAACATCATGTCCTCCTTAGCGAAATATCTTGCGATGCCTGCGGGCATAGCTCTATATGATATAGCCTTTTAAGATGTATACTCATCTATGACGCACTGCATTATATCATACGTTAATGCTCCCAGGGAATGCCGGGCGATGATCAGGTTAGCTATGACTTCATCGACAATGAGCGCGAATTTATTGGTTAAATGCGACGTCAAAAACATGGCTCCTTTTGCAATTCAGCTCGCTCAGGTTTAGAATGCCGGTAATGGTAAATGAAGGAGGGCGATCTGTCCCAAGCTCAGAATGATTTCGACCGTCTAGAATTGACCCGCCTGCGGAGAGAGCTGGAAGAAGCCCATAAATCTCTGTCTACGGCCCAGGCCGAATTAGATCAGCGCAACGCTGAGATCAGGTTGTTAGAGCGTCGGATACGTATTCGCCTAGGTAGACTGGTAGATTCTCTAGCGGCACTTGAGGAGGAGATAGAGGGTTACGAAGTAGAGCTGGCCCGCCGCTCCAGCCCGATGGATATCAACTCCGGCTACTTACCTGTGGAAGAGCAATATCGCCGGGTCTGGAACACGTCCTCTGACCCGGCGGCCGATCAACCCCAATCCGAATCACCAGCAATACACTTCGATTTGACAGACGAGAAGCAGGTCAAGCGTCTATATCGCCAGCTTGCCCGTCGCTACCATCCCGATCTGGCCCAGGATAGGAATGAAATCCAATACCGCACCAGAAAGATGGCGGCTTTAAATGAAGCTTATGCCTCCCGAAGTTTAACTGAGCTGGCCGCCCTGGCGAGTGAAGCAAAACCATCTTCCAAGGATCTCTCATATCGGGCCAGTACCACGGCCGAGATGATCGCGGCGTTACTGAAAGAGCTGGCCCAGGTCCGCCGGCAAACCTCACTGATCCAAAACGAAATTCAGAATCTTCACAACTCCCCGGTGGTACGGCTAAGCCTGGAAACAAAGTTAGCTCAACAGGTCGGCCGGGATCTCTTAGGTGAGATGGCCAAAAATCTAAAGGTTACAATTGCGATAAAACAGCGGGAGAGAGATGAGCTTAAGGCCAGGCTTGACCAAACGGACCGCTGACCACACCTCGTTGCCGCGCTGGGCAGTCGAGTCAGCTTGGAACAATCCTCGGGCTCAGGGCTTCCCCGCCCAATGAGTAACAACGATCATATGGTGGGTCTGTGGATGCATATCGATGGGTTGGACCTCGAGTAACACATAACCCTGGTTCTTTAGTCGCCGGGCATCCCGAGCCAAGGTAGCTAAATCGGAACTCACATAGATTAATCGATCAGGGGCTATAGCAACAATCTGATCGACTACGTCCGGCGGCAAACCAGTATGGGGTGGATCCACAACCATCAAGTTGGGTTTCACCGTCAACAGAGGAAGGATCTCTTCCACTTTGCCTTCATATAGTGTCACATTATCCGTGGTCGCCAGATTGATGGCCGTATCGGCTACGGCATCCGCGTTTACTTCAATCGCGATAACCTCATGAGCAGCCTCGGCCAAGAAGGCGGTCATAGCGCCTACACCACTATACAGCTCGACCACCATGTCTCTGCTTTGCAATGCAGCATATTCAATTACCTTATCCAGAAGTAAGGCAGTTGCCGGCGGGCTGGGGTAAAAGAAGGCGCCGGCCGATACCCGAAAATCACGCCCCTTCACAGACTGCACAAGATAAGTATCGCCAACGAGATTGATCGCCTGGCCATCGGGAAGGGCCAGGGCAACAGAAATTGGAAAATCCGTCGTCAGCGCCGGGGGTTCCACGTCCTCAACTTCCAGCACGGCCAGCATGGCCCCACCATCTCCCCGGCGCAGGGTCAATTTTCTTAAGCCTTCCAGAATGAGATCGATATCCTGGAACACATCCATCAGCTCCGGGTGAGTAATGGGACAAGCTTCAATAGCTATCACTTTTGCCAGATGCGGTGACCAAAAACCGAGCTCTCCTTCTGTAGTCGGACTAAGCTTAATCTCCGATGCATAAGACCACGGTTCTGGGTTGGCCAGTACCGGCTTGATTGGAATGTTCTCAAATCCACCAATCCGGCTCAACTGATCGCAAACTACCATCCCTTTGTACCGCAACTGGGCCGCATACTGGATATGTTGGAAGTGGCAGCCACCACAAGCGCCGAAATGAGGGCATGGGGGATCAATCCGCTCAGCCGAAGGGATCAGCACTTCAACCAAATCGCCCCAGGCAAAACGCTTCTTTTCATCTGTCGCCATGACACGCACCGTTTCTCCAGGGATACCAAAGGGTACGAATATAACCCGTTCGTTTTCATCTCGGCCTAGAGCCGCTCCGCCGTTGGCCATATCCGTCAATTCCAGGGTGAATGTTTCCATAATTTAACCATTTATCAGGCAATATCGCCTATCAGGCTGGAGATTTGTCCAATCAGCTAACCAATACGGCCAATAACCAATAGATAGGTAAAAGAGACCATAAACCAATGAATGAAGAAAGGGTAAAGGAAAGAGCGCGATTTCCAGGCGACGTATCCAAAGGCTGCACCGCCAAAAATTGTCGTCAGTGCTTCAAATTCTGGCTTGCCCAGGTGCATGAAAGCAAATGGTACCGCCTGCAGCAAGATTGCCGGTCCGGCTCCTAAGAATGAGGCCAGGCCAAACAATAAAAAACCTCGCCACATAAATTCCCAGGCCCAATATTCCACGGCCGTTATCCACAACAAATAGAATGTGCCTTCTGGCGCCCTGGCTTTGTAATAACTTTCCATAGACTGCGTACGGACAAGAAACCAGAGAATGAAAGCCATGCCAACGCAGCCGGCAACCGTAAACAGCAAGCCAGTTCGCCAATTACCAATTCGAAGGCCAAAGGCCGCCGGCTTTTCCCGGAACAATAACAAAATCACAGCCATGGGGATGATGAAATAATAAATGAAACGATCATAAGCTTTGATGCCAGTTGGCGAATGACCAAACGAATCAATCATAGCCAGCAAGGTGCTCAGAACGATGATCAGGGTTAATTTGAGGTTAAACTCAACCCCACCAATCTCTATGGTGGTGCGCTTGTTCATGGGGCTGGTGCAATACCTACCAACAGGGAAAGCCGGGTCTCCCCGGTATTCTCCACCCCATGGGTAAGACCGGCCGGCGCCCAAACAATTTGGCCTGCACCGGCGTTTTTCCGCTGCTCGCCCAGCAAGAAAAGTCCGCTGCCTTCGACAACATAATAGAATTTATCTTGACCATCATGATCATGGGGTTTCTGTACCTGGCCAGGCTCCAGACAATTCAGGCCAATAAGCAAAGACGAGCTACTAAATAGCGTCGTTTTATAGTACTTTTCCAGGCGAACTCCAACGAAATCGTCCACGCTTTTTACTAAATCCATTTTTGACCTCTAATCGGAACTGTTCACACCAACAGTGGCTGCTGGCAACATTGATTATAACAAAAAGCGTGCCCGACCAGTGATCGGGCACGCTAATAAATATTCTAATTACCTGGCAGTTATAAGTGGCACTGATGTCGGTAACAGATCGCCTTGTGGAAACGATCCGGTCAGGCTAATTGCACCATATCCTGCAGGACGCGCTCCATGGCCATCGTGTGCCCACAGACCGCTCTGGTCGAGAAGAAGTCACAGTCACAGTTCCAAATGCCCTGGTTATATTTAACAACGTGGGTATTATTATCACCCTGTATTTGCACCTCGAACGAGTTAAATGTAAATCGGTCTCGCTCCTCTGCATACAACTTCCCCTTCTCGATTTTACCAATCATGCCATAGTCCATAACGCTATCCTCTCCTTGTCTAAGTGACCGCCACCCCAGGGAATCAAGGGCAATCCAGGTCAGTTATTGGGAATAAAAAAACGCACGCGAAAGGCGTGCGTTCGGCTATCATAAATAGCGGTGACTTTTTCTCTTCACCATTCATACTCACAAGTATATCCACGAAGAATATCATGTCAATCCGCCACTATTCATTTCAACCTACGATTTAACTACGATCATCGTCGGCGGTCTTGAGCGCTTTTGGCCAAGCCGCCCGCAATCCTAACATTGCTACTCGATCCATATCTGGGCTAATTTTAAATGGGTGTCAATCCAATGCCCATCTTCAGCAATGATGCTCAGGCGTTGGTCGGTCACCACATCTCGAACAGAAATGATAACGTTATAGCGGCCTGTTGGCGTGCCTCGATCAATGGTCAACCCATGTAGATCTTCAACGATTTGCTCGCTATTCCAGGTTTCAGTCGGTAACATTCCGCCGGCCGGACGGCCATCAGCCCAGCCCCATTCGCCACCATCTTCCGCCTGCAGACGTACCTCCACAATATAATCCTTGTCCAGATCTCGCAATGAACGCCAGAAGAGGGACACCTCAATCACCTCGCCCGGTTTCGCCGACCTCCGATCGTATTGATAGCCGACCAATCGCATCTCATCACCGAAGTTCTGGTCCTGGTTATTGGGGAAGTCGCCATCACTGGGTCGTAATTCAACCACGCCTAATTGTACGGCATCACCCAACGGGCGATTCTCTTTATCGCTCGCCGTCAGCCGGTAAGCATCCGGCGCGTAAAGTCCTATGTTTAGCCGGCCCGTCGCCGGGGTGTAGACTGTTTCGGGTAAGTACAAACGGATCGAATCCACAAAACGGTCGCCGGGACGCCACAAACTACTGGGAAAATTGCCCAGACCTGGGTGTGTATCACGTTGGGCCACCATGGTATTGGCCTCATCCATGAGATGAAGAAATAGTAGATAATTTCCCGGCGGCTGGGCGTTGACTTCCCAGTAAAGATCAACATCGATTGGCTCTCCTGGAAGGGCGGACATTTGGGTAATCTCATAGCCAAGCAGGGTTACCAGGCTATCGAATTGGATATCGACCCGGTTAGGCACCACCTCGCCTTTGGTCAGGGATGGTGGCCGGGCATAGGCTGGGGCTAGATAGTTAAAGAGCACCAAAAGTGACAGAGCCAGCATCCCAATTGTCAATGTCAGTGAAAGCAAGTTGAACGTAACTTGGCCTGGTCCGACCTCTATCTCCCCAGTTTCTGATGCAAGCTGGCCGTGCTTTATCCAATACAAGATTTCAAGCAGGATCTGGCCTAGTCCGTAAACGATGAGTACCGCGAAAGATGAAAGAGCAGGGAAGAAAAATCGGCCATTTGGGCCGGCCGGGCTTACCAGCATGTAGTTAAATAATACCAGGAAGAAGAGTCCGACATTAGCTATGAGTATGAGCAGACTAATCCTTTCCCGAAAGGTTGCCCGGCGGATAAATCCAATCACTACTCCAATGAGACCGATGGTGGTCAGTATCTTTAACCCGGTGTAAATCGCTTCTGGCAAAGGAATCTGGCCAAATCCAAATCGCCCCCAAAGGGTCGTCCAGGCATAAGGCAGTTCGGATATTGCCAGTCCGAGGCTTTCAACAGGATTGCGTACACCCCATAGTTCGGTCAGTTGTTGAAAGCCGGTCGGCTCGCCAAACAAAATCTGGTTACGCACAAACCACCAGCCGGCAAGCAATCCGGCAACAACAAACAGAATGCCATTCACCGCCAACCAGAGCCTAATATGAGCCTTTCTTGCCTCTCCCTTGGGAAGCGTTGGTAGGTCAGGACCGTCCTTAGTGGACTGGACTGGGTCGTTGGGTTTTTTCCAGGTCGCCCAGGTTATAGATGCCTCGATCAAAATGATGATGGCAGCCAAGTTAAACTTGCTCATCAGCGAAATCCCATAGAGTGCGCCGAAGATTAGGCCCCAGCGCCAGCTGAATCGCGCCGGGTTATCCAATAGCACAACACAAGCATACATAACCGCGGTTCCACTCAATGCGGCGATGATGTCGTTATTTATCGCCCCGGACATGTAGAGAAACATTGGGTTAAAAGCTACCAACGCGGCCGAACCAAGAGCGATTCCCTGCTGCCGGGGCCAGATGGTCTGGGCAGTCAACCAGGTAAGATAAACAACGCCAGCCCCTATCAATATGTTGACAATTCGCACGATGTGCACTGCCAGAGCTTCACTGCTCCAGGGAAAAGCCTCCTCTTCTCCATGCAAGTACTGGTTCTTGTTATCCCGACCAACATCCCAATAGCGATAGGCCCAGAAAGGATTCTCCGTTGGCGAATCACATACACCCCGGCCCGTATCTATCCAGGCCGTCGCCAAGGCGCCTATGGCATAAAAGAGTGGTGGATGATGAGCTTGGGAACGGCAGGCTTCCTGACCTTGAATCGGTAGGCGACCGCTGGTAGCCAGGGTGCGCACAAAACGATAATGACGTAGTTCGTCGGTCGCCTCATGGATGGGATTAATCACACTGTAGGCGAAAGATAGGCCAAGAAACAGTAACAGGATGGCCCAAATGCCCCAGCGATCAACCGCTGTCTTCTGCTCGACCAACTTGCCTTCCATATTAATCAGGGTCTACTTGAGAATCTCTACGATAGATATTAACGATAGTCATGTCAGGGTCATGATCGCTAAAACATTTTCGATGGTCCAAACATTGACAATGCTATTATCCGCCAAACTCAATCTGCAAATGATCTTGTCCATCTTCGGTCAATAAACGCTGTCCGGTCAATGGATCATAAAGACCAAAAATAACAGACACTGGGATTTTCCCTGGGGGAGTAATAAATCGATGCTGCTGTAGAAAGCGATCTCTGGGCAAAATAGTATGCTCATCTATCCATAGACCATCATCACCCGAAATCACCGCACCCGCCTCATCCAGGAGTTGGCTGAAAACGTGTAATCGTGGACCAGCGTAGATATTCGGCGGCGGCGGGTTGCTGATCAATAACCTAGGTGCTACTTCAAGCGAGTCGCTTAATTCGAGGGTTAAGTCCAGGCTCTGCGTTAGCGGATCGAAATCCGCTTTAAGCAGACAAAGGTTATTTTGAAAACAGAGTGGTTCACCGGTCACAGCAATATCCTTCTTCAAAGTCACCAACCGGTAGCCGCCTGCAGTTTCACCAGGTACAGGCTCATAATAAAGTTCCTCCAGCGCCGTTGATACCGGGTAACTGGCAAACGACTGGGCTGGTTCACCTCCGACACGTAGAAGCACAACACGTTCAGGATTGTACCAACGGGGCCGTTGACCGGCCTCGTTAGCCAGGTCAATGGCCAGCGCCTGCCCATCCCAGGGGCCGGCGAGCAAGCCGGTTACACCAAACTCGGTCATATCCGGGTGCTGGTTAAGATAGCCAGCCAAATCACTGAGATCAGCCCGATAGAGAAAGCGCGTCATCCCCCTGCTGGGCCATTTTTGAAAATAATCGGGCAAATCTCGGCCGCCAATCGAGACAAGCAGGACGACTGCGAAGGCTACAGGCAATAATTCCCATAGTCGACTACGAGATCCTGTCCGCGCCTTTCTTTTCCCTAAGAGTTCAAGCCCAAAAACAGGTAAGGCCAGGATAATATAGGTCGCAGGTTGGGCGATAATTGTATGGCCCAGGCTGGCCGGCGGCACGCTCACGAATGCCGGAATGATGCCGATTAGCCACCAGGTCAACAAGAACGCCCCGGCGATTTCAAGGCCAGGTGTTTGGGACGCCATCTTTGTTGTTATTGATCTGTCATTCTTTAGCTTGTGGCTTTGATTGAATGGAATTCGAATAATTGGTTTGAGCGAATAGTAGGCGGCAATTGCCGCACCAGACCAAAAGATGACGGCCACCATGGGAGCAAAAACAGGCCTATAAGGGATATTGTAGAGCCATTCCTCGTCACCATCACTATGGAACATGTTGACAGTGCGAACAATATGATCTGCCAATGGTTGGAAATTGCCGGACCGAGCTTCGACCAGCGGCACAGCAAGCTCTTGAACACGGGCTTCCGATTCGGGTTGTCCGGCCAAGGTTATGACCAATGGTATGGCCACAATTATTGCCAGGGTAAACATCACCAGGACTCCTCGCCAGCGCTGGACCACCATCTGACGATAGAAGATCATGATATAGACCAAGATGGCCAACAAAATCAACGGTGTACCACGCGCAGCAAAATAGGTATAGAAACCCAACCCCATAAATAGGCCTGCCAGTATAAAATCAACTATCACCCTCCGACCAATCACACCTCCAGAATCGATGCCTGAATTGTTAATCCCCATCCCTCGCAAAAAAAAGTAGAAGGTTCCGAGCAAAAAGATGGGCAAGCTAACATGCCGAATGCCTATCCGCGAATACATCAGAGCCCAGAAGCTAACGGCCAAGCTGGCAGCAGCAACCAAGCCGGCCTTCGTACCGAAGAGCCGGTTGCC
>Ga0307379_10010924_pt1 | contig 11972 bp, 9 predicted proteins | sample UN2MG_FD_202237 | JGI IMG/M metagenome (GOLD analysis project Ga0307379, IMG submission 202237) | Soil microbial communities from Risofladan, Vaasa, Finland - UN-2 | ecosystem: Environmental > Terrestrial > Soil > Coastal area > Acid sulfate soil | place: Finland: Risofladan, Vaasa | collected... | reverse complement strand
GCCGACCGGCCTCGGTCCAACTGGCGGCCTTCATCGACCGCGGCCACCGCGAGATGCCCATCTGCCCCGACTTCAAAGGCAAATACCTGCCCACTTCGCGCCGCGAACGGGTAAAGGTCATGCTGCAGGAGATCGACGGCAAGGACCAGGTGCTGATCATGGAACCCAAGGGGTTTTAAATGAAGGAAAGGATCTTCAGCCAGGACCACCTGCTGGGCATCGAGCAGCTCAGCGTCGACGACATCGAAATCATCCTGGAAACGGCTGAGGCCTTCATCGAGGTCTCCAGCCGCGAAGTCAAGAAGGTGCCGGCCCTGAAGGGCAAAACCGTGGTCAACCTGTTTTTTGAAAACTCGACCCGCACCCGCAGCTCGTTCGAGATCGCGGCCAAGCGCCTAAGCGCCGACCTGATCAACTTCAACTCTTCGATATCGAGCCTGAAAAAAGGCGAGACCCTGAAGGACACGGTCCTGACCCTGGAGGCCATGAACCCACACATCATCGTCATTCGCCACTCCGCCTCGGGCTCGCCACACTACCTGACCACCTTCGCCCGCTCCTCGATCATCAACGCCGGCGACGGCTTCCACGAGCACCCCACCCAGGCCCTGCTCGATGCCTTGACCATCCAGCAGCGGCTCAAGACCCTGCACGGCCTGAAGATCGCCATCGTGGGTGACATCCTGCACTCGCGCGTGGCCCGCTCCAACATCATCCTGCACCAGAAAATGGGCAACGAGATCGCCCTGATCGGCCCGCCCTCGCTGGTGCCGCGCGAATTCGAAAAAATGGGCGCTTCCGTATATTACGACATCCGCCGCGGCGTCAAGGCAGCCGACGTGGTCATGATGCTGCGCGTCCAGGAGGAGCGTGGCGCCAAGAATTATTTCCCCTCCATCCGCGAATACCGCAACCGTTTCGCCATCAACCGCGAGATCTTCGCCAGGGCCAAAAAATCGGCCATCCTGATGCATCCCGGTCCGATCAACCGCGACGTGGAGATCGAAACCTCGATGGCCGACTCCGAGCAGTCGGTGATCCTGCAGCAAGTGACCAACGGCATCGCCGTGCGCATGGCCGTTCTGTATCTTTTAAAAGGAGAGATCCATGAGACTTTTAATTAAGAACGGCCGCCTCATCGACCCGGCCGGGGCCGTGGACCAAGTCATGGATATCCTGATCGAAAACGGCAAGTTCAAGGAGATCGCCAAGTCCATAAAAAAGATCAGCGGCTGTCCGGTCATCGACGCCAAAGAGCTGATCGTGACCCCTGGTTTTGTCGACATGCATACCCATCTGCGCGAACCGGGCCAGGAGAACAAGGAATCCATCGCCAGCGGCTCCCAGGCGGCGGCCTGCGGCGGCTTCACTTCCATTGCCTGCATGGCCAACACCGAGCCGGTCAATGACAACCGTTCAGTGACCGAGTACATCATCGCCCGCGCCCGCCAGGTCGGATTGGTCAACATCTTTCCCGTGGCCGCCGTCTCCAGGGGGCAACTGGGCGAGAACCTGGTGGAAATGGCCGACCTGGTCGAAGGCGGCGCTGTGGCTTTTTCCGACGACGGCCGCTGCGTGATGAAGGCCGACCTGATCCGCAAGGCTTTAGAATACGCCAAAATGCTGGACGTGCCCATCATCGAGCACCCGGAAGACCACTCGATCTCGGCCGAAGGCCAGGTCAACGAGGGCTTCATCTCCTACAAATACGGGCTGCGCGGCATGCTCAAGGCCGCCGAAGAGGTGATCGTGGCCCGCGACCTGATCCTGCAGGAACGCATCCAGTCACGCCTGCACCTGACCCACATCTCCACCGCCGGCTCGGTCGAGCTGATCCGCAACGCCCGCAAAATGAAAACGCCGGTCAGCGCCGATGCCACCCCGCACCACCTGCTGCTCAACGAAGAACTCATCCAGAGCTACAACCCGGTCTACAAGGTCAAGCCGCCGCTGCGCACCGAAGCCGACCGCCTGGAGCTGATCCGCGGCCTGCAGGACGGCACCATCGACTGCATCGCTTCGGACCACGCCCCCCATACCCGCGACGACAAGGACAAGGAATTCGAGTTCGCCCCTTTCGGTGTCATCGGCATGGAAACGTCTTTCGCTGTGGTGTATGACCGCCTGGTGCGCAGCAAATTGCTGACCATCAACCGCCTGGTCGAATTGTTCTCCACCAACCCGGCCCGCGTCCTTGGCCTGAAAAACCGCGGCCGCGTCAAGCCGGGATATCCTGCCGACCTGACCATGCTAAACCTGAAAAAACGCTTCAAGATCGAAGCAAAGGATTTCCGCTCCAAGGCCAACAACTGTCCCTTCCTGGGCTGGGAGGGGCAGGGAGCAATCGCGCACACCATCGTCTCAGGCAACGTGGTATACAGCCGCAGCATAAAATAATTTTAAATTAAGTAATCAGCCTACTCTTTTATTTTATTTATTTTTTTGTTGACAAAACAGCAAATCAGTATTATTATTTACAGTAGCAGGATTACTTATGGAAAAATTAAGGTCGACAAAACTTAAAGAAATCGCCGATGTCTATATGGGTTATCAAGCCAAAACAAGAATTCACGAAGATGCCAATGGGTCGCATTTTTTAGTTCAAGGACGCGATATTGATCAGTCGCTCCATTTAAAGGATCAAATCTTTATTCGTTTTAACCCGGGAATAAAAATCGAAAACTACCTATTAAATAAGGGAGATATTCTATTTCAAGCAAGAGGAGCTGACAATTACGCTTGCCTTATTCACAAGGAAATCCCAAATACTATAGCAGCCGGGTCTTTTTATATCATTCGCACCAATAAACCCGAAGTCCACCCTGCCTACCTCGCTTGGTGGCTTAATCTGCCTCATGTTCAAAAATCTTTTCAATCCGTTCGCAGTGGAACTCTTATATCTTATGTTTCAATCAAGGCTTTGTCTGAAATCGAAATTCCCATTCCTCCTTATTCAATTCAAACGAAAATTGCTCGAGTCTTTGAATTATGGAAAAAAGAAGAAAATTTAATAAAAACTATTCAAGATTCGAGAAAAGCTCTGATTCAAGCAGCCTGCCAAAAATCCGTAATAAAATCGACCAAAGGAATTATAGATAAATCCAAAGGAGGGCATTAATGAGTCCCATTGTGTCACAGAAAGAAATCAATGATGTGGTATGGCGTGCCTGTGATTCATTCCGAGGTGCCGTTGATCCAGCTGAATATAAAAATTACATCCTTACCATGCTTTTCATAAAATATTTAAGCGATTTATGGAAAGACAAACGCGAGGAATACACACAAAAATATGACTGGGATCAAGAACGCGTCGAAAGAGCACTTGCCCGCGAGCGGTTCATCGTTCACCCGGAATCAGAATTCGAGTATCTTTACAGCAAAAGGGAAGAAGCCAATATCGGCGAGATTATCAACATAGCTTTGGAAAAAATTGAAGATGCAAATAAAGCCAAGTTGGAGAACGTTTTTCGAAATATCGACTTCAATAGCGAAGCTGCTTTCGGCCAGACCAAGGACCGCAACCGGCGGTTAAAAAACCTGCTTGAAGACTTTCATGATGAACGCCTGGATCTGCGCCCATCCCACTCCGAAAAACGAGATGTGATCGGCGATGTGTATGAATACCTTATCGCACGTTTTGCCGCCGGAGCGGGCAAAAAAGCAGGCGAATTTTACACACCTCCCGAAGTTTCAGCGCTTCTGGCCAAACTGCTCGATCCCAAACCCGGCAATCGAATCTGCGACCCGGCTTGTGGATCTGGATCTCTGCTGATCAAAGTCGGCCAAGAGGTTGGCAACAGCAACTTCGCTTTGTACGGACAGGAATCCAATGGTTCCACTTGGTCTCTTTGCCGGATGAACATGTTTCTGCATGATATGGATGCGGCCCGAATTGAATGGTGCGACACTATCAACAATCCGAAGCTTATTGAAGACGATAATCTAATGCGCTTTCATGTGGTCGTAGCCAATCCACCTTTTTCTCTGGACAAGTGGGGCCATGAAAATGCCGATAAAGACCGTTTTAACCGTTTCTGGCGTGGCGTTCCTCCCCGCAGCCGGGGAGATTACGCATTTATCAGCCATATGGTTGAAATTGCATTAAAAGGCGAAGGTCGCATCGGAGTCATTGTTCCCCATGGCGTATTATTCCGTGGCGGGACAGAGGGAATCATCAGGAAAAAATTCATCGAAGAAAACGTTCTGGAAGCAGTAATAGGCCTTCCAGCCCAATTATTTTACGGAACCGGCATCCCGGCGGCAATTCTGATATTCAACAGGGCAAGAAAGCCCTGGAGCCAGACAGAGGCTCAAAGAGACAAACATGTCCTGTTCATCGATGCCAGCCGTGAATACGATGACGGCAAAAAACAGAATCGCCTGCGGCCACAGGACATCGAAAAAATCGTATCCACCTATCGCGAATTCAAAGAAATCGAAAAATATTCCCACCTTGCCCTGCTGGCCGAAATTGAAGAGGCTGAATTCAATCTCAACATCCCCCGTTATGTGGATACCTTTGAAGAGGAAGAAGATATTGATATAGCCGCGGTTCAAAAAGAAATCGAGAAAATCGAGGTAGAACTATCCGAAACCCGCAAGGAAATAAAAAAATACCTGGAGGAGCTGGGGTTATGAGCGACAAACCAGTTGAAGCAAATTCCGCTATACTCATTTACCAGAGCAAGGACGGAAAAACCAGGATCGATGTTCATCTGGAGAATCAAACAGTTTGGTTATCACAAAAAAAAATGGCCGAACTTTTCCAGAAGGATGTCCGCACTATCAACGAGCATTTAAAAACGATATATTCAGAAAAAGAGCTTGATCCAGAGTCAACTATCCGGAAATTCCGGATAGTTCGAACTGAAGGTAAAAGAAACGTTTCACGACTGGTGGAATTTTACAATTTGGAAGCCATACTATCAGTTGGTTACCGTGTCAGATCGCATCGGGGCACGCAGTTCCGGCGCTGGGCCACCGAAAAGCTTAGAGAATTCCTGGTCAAAGGTTTCACCATGGATGACGTTCGACTGAAAGAGGGACGTACACTGGGAACGGACTACTTTGACGAACTGCTTGAGCGTATTCGCGATATCCGCGCATCGGAAAAAATGTTCTACCGTAAAATCACTGATATTTATCGCCTTTCAATCGATTATGATCCCCAAGCCGAGATCTCACATGAATTTTTTGCTACAATACAGAATAAATTACATTACGCGGCACACGGTCATACTGCCGCTGAATTAATCTCCGATCGAGCCAATGCCGAAAAGCCTAATATGGGATTGACCTCCTGGAAAGGAGCCAAAGTTCGCCAAACAGACGTGGTAATAGCTAAAAACTACTTAACCGAAAAAGAAATAAAAGATCTGAATCGCATCGTTACAATGTATCTTGATTATGCTGAAGATCAGGCTCAGCGACAAAACCCGATGTATATGAAAGACTGGAAAGAAAAGCTGGACGCATTCCTGCGTTTCAACAAACGTGAGGTGTTGAAAGATCCAGGTTCAATCTCTGCTGAAATAGCTCAGCAACTGGCACTCAAAGAATACAAAAAGCTCAGTGCCAAACGACTGACAGAAGAATCAGATAAGCCAGACGAAGAATTTGAGAATTTTGTTAAACAACTTAAAATAAAAAATGAATAAAAAGATAGACCAAAATTATAATGGGTTTGATTTTATTTTTAAATCCAATTATACTGATATCAGCAAACCCGCCGCGCCTCTAATTGGTATGCGTAATTCGGCGGGTTTTTCTTTTTATCCCCCCTCATTTAATCTACCCTCGAAATACACCAAGCGGAGCCACTTTGCATGAAACATCCAAACGAAAATCGGAAGGGATATAAAAAAACACCCATCGGTTGGATTCCAACCGAATGGGAATGTATCCCTTTTGGGAAAGTATGCCATCTAGTCCGCGGGCCGTTCGGTGGATCATTAAAAAAAGAGATATTTGTAGTATCTGGTTACAAGGTGTATGAGCAAAAACACGCCATATATAAGAACTTTGAGGCTGGGGATTATTTTATAACTCCCGACAAGTTTAATGAATTAAAAAGATTTTCGCTCAAGCCCGGAGATCTAATTATGAGCTGTTCAGGAACTGCTGGAGAATTTGCAATTTTCCCTAAAACCGCGCCAGCAGGTGTTATCAATCAAGCCTTGTTAAAAATTTCAACAAACTCAGAATTGATGATAAATACGTATTTGAATTTCTATGTTCAAACGAAAGCCTTTAGAGATTACATTTTTTCCGATTTAGCTGGTGGAGCAATAAAAAATATTGCTGAAATATCAAGAATAAAGAAAATCCCTATTGCTGTCCCTCCGATTTGTGAACAAGATCAAATAAATCAAATTCTATTTATATGGACTTACGTTATCGACCAGATCCAGAGTCTTATCTCCGCCAAAAAGTGCCTGAAAAAGGACTTGATGCAACAATTATTTTCCGGACGAATGAGATTTTCGGAATTTGGATTGGCCACAAAACACAAAGGCGAATTGCCGACTAGATGGAAGATCGTCAACTTAAAAGATATTTCTCAAGTTTATTTTAGTGGAATAGACAAAAAAAGCCATCAAGATGAAATGAAAATTAAGCTTTGCAATTATTTAGATGTATACAAAAACGAATACATCACCTCAGATTTAGATTTCATGGAAGCTACTGCATCTGTAGCGGAATGCAAGACATTTCAACTTAAGAAAGGAGATGTCATCATTACAAAGGATTCAGAAACACCGGATGATATCGGGATTCCAGCAGTTGTTATTGATCATATTCCAAATGTCATTTGTGGATATCATTTGGCACTAATTAGACCAGACAACAGTAAAATTAATTCTATTTATCTTTCAAAAATCTTGTCGAGCAATAAAATTAAGAAGTATTTCTCAAGACACGCAAACGGTGCGACCAGATTTGGACTCTCAAATTCAGCGATAAAAAACACAATCATTCATATCCCCCCAATTGAAGAACAACAAAAAATTGGATTATTTCTTTTTTCCATAGACCATCAAATTAGCCTATTACAAAATAAAGTGAAGTTTTTATCGCATCAAAAAAATGGATTGATGAAAAAACTACTGTCTGGTGAAGTGAGAGTAAAAATCAAGAAAGGAGAGTATCAGTTATGACAAAAGAACTGTTTCAAACTGGTGGTCCTTTTAAAATCCAAAAAACAGGTGTAACCAAACATATTTTTGAAATTCCACTTCAGTCGGATCAAAGTGGTCGAATTGCCCGTGAATGTAAAAACCCAGAATGCTCCCCCGCATATTTCAAAGTTAAAAATGGAACCGGAATTACAGAAAAACAAGAAATTGTATTTTGTCCTTATTGTCGTAGAGAAGCGGAACCGGGCGATTTTTTTACTCAGGAACAAATTCGATTTGGAAAGGAAATTGTACTTGGTGAAGTTCATAAAGGCATCCAGGAGATGATTAAAGGAACAATTAATTCTATTGAAAATAAAAGTAGTGGAAGTAGCATTAAATTAAGTTTTACTCCAGGTTCTTCCCCAAATATTCGTAGACCTTTTGAGGAAGAAGTTCTCCGTGCCGTGATTTGTCCACATTGTGGCCTCGATCATGCAGTTTTTGGGCTGGCCATTTGGTGTTCTGATTGTGGCAATGACATATTTATGACTCATGTAGGGGCGGAATTAAATGTTATTAGGACAATCCTTGGCGATGTTGAGCGCCGCAAACAAGAATTAGGACCACGCATCGCAGCAAAAGATTTAGAAAATTGCCTTGAAGATACTGTTTCAATTTTCGAGGCTGTTTTAAAAACCATTCTAATTCGCTTCCTAAATAATAATGAAGAATCTGAAGCAAATATTCAAAGTGTGATAAACAAAATTCGTAACAAACTCCAAAATCCAGAAATGGCTGTGGAGATTATTCGAAATTATTTAAAACTGGATCTTTTTGAAGGACTTCCCCCTGAAACATCCAAGTCATTGTGTGAATTATTTTGTAAACGTAATCCAATAACTCATAACCTCGGAGTCATAGATCGAAAATATATCGAAAAGGCGCTTGCAACCGATAAAGAAGGTAAAGAAATTCGAGTATCAAAACAAGAAATTGAAGAAGCGATGAATCTGTGCATGAAAGTTTTCACATCGCTTCATGAGCGTGCATTTCATAGTCATTCTTCAACCAAAGATAACAACTTGTAATAGGAGGGAGTTATGTCAAAAACAAAGTCTCATCATGTCGTTCCCAACCCGAATGGTGGTTGGGATGTAAAGAAGGGTGGCGCGGAAAGAGCCAGTGGTCACTTTGGAAACAAAAGTGATGCTGTCGATGCCGGACGACAAATCAGTCGCAATCAGCAGACTGAATTTGTAATTCATGGCAAAGATGGAAAGATACAGCAGAAAGATTCCCATGGCAAAGACCCTCATCCCCCAAAAGGATAAAAAAATATTGATTAACAATAATTTGATTTCGCTTGAGGCAATGAATGAATAAACTGTCACCACCGGATTTTCGCGAAGATGCGATTTCGAAGTTTCCAGCACTTTGTTTATTGATACAACTTGGATACAAATACCTGTCTCCCGAAGAGGCTCTGACGCTGCGCGGCGGGCGGCTGAACAATGTGCTTCTCGATGGAGTCCTGGCTCCATGGCTACGGAAAAACAATTACATTCACTTTAAGAACCAGGAAATCCCGTTTACCGAAGGCAATATTTTTAGCGCCATGCAAGCCCTGCGTGAAGTTCCTTTCGACGGCCTCATCCGCACAAACGAAAAAATTTATGACCTGCTTTGCCTGGGAAAAAGCTTAGAACAAACCATCAGTGGCAGCACCAAAAGCTTTACCTTGCGATACATCGACTGGGAGCATCCCGAAAACAATGTCTATCATGTGACCGAAGAATATGCCGTGGAGCAATCCGGTATCCACCAGACACGGCGACCGGATATCGTTCTTTTTGTTAACGGCATCCCCCTAGTAGTGATCGAATGCAAATCGCCGCATTTGAAAAAGCCCATGGAGCAGGCCATATCCCAACAGATCCGCAACCAGAAGGATGATGAGATCCCGGGACTTTTCATTTATTCGCAATTGCTTCTGGCTTTATCCAAGAACGAAGCCAAATACGCCACCACCGGCACATCAATGAAATTCTGGGCGGTTTGGCGGGAAGAAGACAGGGAATTTGAAACTCAAGTCCAAAAACTGATTGACACTCCTTTATCCCTCGAACAAACAACAAATCTCTTTTCGGGAAATATTTGGACAAAACGGGATTCCGAGGAGTTTCTGCCGCAAACTTCGCGGCTAGTCACGGAACAGGACCGCATCCTTTATGCTCTTTGCCGCCCTGAGCTCTTGCTTGAGGTGACTTATCGTTTCATCCTGTATGATGCCGGTGAAAAAAAAATCGCCCGTTACCAGCAATATTTTTGTGTCAAAAATATCATCAGTCGCATTGCAGAAATTGGATCAGAAGGGAGAAGAAACGGCGGCGTGGTTTGGCACACCCAAGGAAGCGGAAAATCATTGACTATGGTTATGCTGGCTAAATCAATCTCAATATGCCGAGGCATCTCCGATTATCGAATCGTGCTGGTCACCGATCGCATCGATCTTGATGATCAGATATATACCACATTTCATCATTGCGGCAAGAAATTGGAACAAGCCAGGACAGGAGCCCATTTGGCTTCGATGTTACGCGGCGGCAAAGAGCGTATTATTACAACTGTCATCGATAAATTTGATGCAGTAATGGGGAAATTCTCAGTACGGATTACCAATCCCAATATTTTCGTTCTGATCGATGAAAGCCATCGGGGACAATACGGCCCTCGCCATGCCAAAATGCAACGGGTCTTGCCCAACGCTTGCTACATCGGCTTTACCGGCACTCCGGTCATGAAAAAAGATAGAAATACGATCGCAACCTTTGGCGGATTGATCGCTCCGGCTTATACCATCGACCGGGCCGTCAATGACCATGCAGTAGTACCCTTATTATATGAAGGCCGTCATGTCGAACAAATAGTGGATGCCAAAGGCATTGATGCCTGGTTTGAAAAAATCACTTCAACACTCAGCCCGGAACAAACAGCCGATCTGAAAAAGAAATTTTCCAGTACCGACCAGTTGAACAAAGCCGAACAAAAAGTGAAGGCAATTGCCTGGGACATCAGCACCCATTTCCGGGACAATTGGCAGGGAACCGGCTTCAAGGGACAACTGGTTTGCCAGAATAAGGCCACAGCCCTCATGTATAGAAGATTCCTAAATGAATTCGCCATGGTGTGGTCCGAAGTTTTAATATCGGGTCCCGATGAGCGCGAAGGAGAGGAGGATATCTATCAAGAAAACAAAGAAGAGGTCCAACGTTTCTGGAAAATTGTCATGCAGCGTTTTGGCAATGAAAAAGAATATAACAAGCAAATCATTAACGCTTTCAAGAAGTCTGAGCATCCTGAGATCATTGTTGTTGTTGACAAACTTCTTACGGGATTCGACGCTCCGTGCAATACCGTTTTGTACTTGACCCGTAAATTGAAAGATCATTCATTGCTGCAAGCCATTGCCAGGGTAAATCGTTTGGATGAAGGTAAAGATTATGGATATATTCTTGATTATCGAGGAGTATTGCAAAACCTGGATCAGGCTTTCGATTTATATGGCAACCTGCCTGAGTTTGATCCAGAAGACCTCAAGGGGATTTTGACCGACATTCAAAAGATCTTGGCCGAGCTCCCACAGAAGCACTCAGTCTTATGGGACATTTTTAAATCACTGCAAAACCGCAGGGATGAAGAAGAGTATGAGCGGCTTCTGGCCGATGAAGAATTGCGAAATAAATTCTACGAACGACTTTCCATCTTTTCCCGCACGTTGGGAATCGCCCTGTCTTCAGCCAAATTTCTCGAAGAAATCCATCCAACAAAAGTGGATATGTACAGAAAGGACCTTGCTTTTTTTATTAAACTGAGGAGCTCCATCCAACATCGTTATGCGGAAGTAATTGATTTCGGCGAATATGAGCCAAAGATACAAAAACTGCTTGATGTTCATGTGGGAACGGGCGAAGTGGAAACGATCACACCTTTGGTGAATATTTTTGACAAAGAAGCTTTTTCCAATGAAATCGCCTCCTTGACCGGGGAATCGTCGCGGGCCGACACCATCGCCCATCGAGTTTCTCGTTCCATCCATGAGCATATGCAAGAGGACCCGGCCTTTTACAAGAAATTTTCAGAAATGTTGAACGAAACCATCCTTGCCTTTCGCGAAGATCGCCTGAGGGCCAATGAATATCTAAATAAAGTAACTGAGATCATGAATGCGGTTGTCAATCGCACCGACGAAGACATCCCAAAACAGTTAAAGAATCACGAAGTCGCCAAAGCATATTTTGGCACCCTGAATGAAATCCTCACGCGTTTCAAAAGTGCACATGTTGATTTCGATAATGTTCTAGCTGATTTTTCATTGACCATTGATGAGGTGATCGAACGCCACCGCAAAGTCAACTGGACGCAAGATATGGACACGCAAAATCGTATGAAAACTGCGATTGAAGATCTTCTTTTTGAAATGAAGGAAAAGGCTTCCATCGACCTGACATTTGACGAAATCGATGCAATCCTTGAACAATGCCTGAACATTGCCAGGGTTAGAAGGCCCTGAGATGCAGCTGGAAATCCCTTTCGGGCAACGAAAATTCCTATCGCGAATTGTAAGGAGCGATCGAAAAAGAATTGCAATCATTGTCCATCCGGATCTCTCGATAGAGACCCGAGTTCCTATTGATTCCGATTTAAACAAAATTAAGAACTTTGTAACCAAGAGAGCGGCTTGGATCGCGAAACAAGTTGACTATTTTAACCGCTTTCACCCGCTGCCGGTCAAGCGACAATATGTCAGTGGGGAAACACACCTTTACTTGGGGAAACAATACCGTTTAAAAGTAC
>Ga0307379_10010923_pt1 | contig 11974 bp, 11 predicted proteins | sample UN2MG_FD_202237 | JGI IMG/M metagenome (GOLD analysis project Ga0307379, IMG submission 202237) | Soil microbial communities from Risofladan, Vaasa, Finland - UN-2 | ecosystem: Environmental > Terrestrial > Soil > Coastal area > Acid sulfate soil | place: Finland: Risofladan, Vaasa | collected... | reverse complement strand
ACGCAAGGTACAGCAGGGTACACCAAGGACACAGGTCTCCTCCTGGACCCCCCCGGAATCGGTCAGAACCAGCTTGGCCTTGCTCTCAAGCTGAAGAAAACTCAGGAAATCTACGGGGTCAATCAGACTGATGTTTTTCACTTCAAGCCCGGACTCATTCATTCTCTTCCGTGAGCGGGGATGGATAGGGTAAATTATCGGCAAGTGAAACTTGGCCGACACCCTGTTAACGCCTTCTAAAATGGTAGCGAATCTGGCCGGGTTATCGACATTTTCCTGCCGGTGCAGGGTCAGCAGGAAGTATCCATTTGGGTGCAGGCGGAGGTTGTTCAGGGCGTCAGCCTTTTTACCAGCTAAATCTAAATTCTGGTAGACGGCATCAACGATGGTATTTCCAGTTACAAATATTTTCTTATCTGGAACACCTTCACCCAGCAGAATAGACTTTGACTTTGCGGTGGGAGCAAATAAGTAGTCAGAACAGTGGTCAGCCAGAATACGATTAATTTCCTCAGGCATCCGCCTATCGTAGCTCCGTAATCCTGCCTCAACGTGTCCTACCTTTATGTTGAGCTTTACGGCAGCAAGAGCACCAGCCAGCACAGAATTAGTATCACCCTCAACCAGAACAATGTCAGGCTTTTCTCTCAGCAAGACCTCCTCAATGCTGACAAGGGCTTTTGCCGTTTGCTCAGCATGTGAGCCTGAACCAACCTCTAAATTGTATCTGGCCAGTGGCAGATTTAGCTGTTCAAAAAAGACTTTATCCAGATTGTAGGAATAATGCTGGCCGGTATGGATGATAAGGAAATCAGCGCTTCTTTCTTCTAGCGCTCTTACCACCGGAGACATTTTGATGATTTCAGGTCGGGTTCCCAGCACTATGGCAGTCTTCAACTATCGCTCTCCTTCCACTCGCCGACACCGAAAGACTACTGTCCCACCCTCAGTATATGGCTGACCGGGGTCAACACACTGCATATAGGCATACTCTTTGTCCTTAGATAGTCCTAGCTCTACCGGGTCAGCCCCTTCATCCAGGGCAACTACGTAATGCAGCAGAGTTGAAAACGCATGGATACAGACAGCATCAGTTTTATCAAGTAAAATCCTCGGGCCATCAATTATGGCTCGGTCGCCGACTTTATATACCGGGCATATTCCCCTAATTTCACAAACTTTAATCTCCAGCATATTTTCCTATCAATGGTTATGATTGTTGATTGTGCTGCCTCTCCTCCTCACCAGCACATGTAATATCATACCGGTAAACACACTGAATATCCCAACAATAAAAAAGAGCGATGCTATCAGAGCAGTACCAACAGGTAATACCCCGCTGGTGGAGAGTATCTGAAGCACTCTGCCACCAGCAGCAAGCCCGAGAATTACCAGGATGACTCCACCCCACCCGAAGAAGAAGAGAGGTCTCCGCTCTGAAATCATGGCTATTATCCGTGCAAAAACCCCCAGTCCGTGTGCCACCGGATTGAGGGTTGAGCCATCTTTGGTATATATGTTTGAGATTGGAACTTCAGTTATCTTAAGACTCTCATCAGTTGCTCTGGCTATCATCTCGCTTTCTACAGCAAACCCGTTCTCCGTCAGGTTTATCCCAGATATTGCTCTTGCGGAGAGGGCTCTGAAACCAGATTCTGAATCAGTGAGCTTCTTCCCCGAGAGAAGGCGAGTTGAGTATAAAAGTATCTTCTGTCCAAACCGCCGATAACGAGGTGTCTTACTGGCTTGTGCTTCCCGAGTACCAATAACAAGGTCAGAACCTTCCAGAATAGTCTTGATAAGATAGGGTATTTCATCGGGATTGTGCTGGAAATCAGCATCAAGGAGAACAAGAACATCAGGGCTTTTTCGCTTTGCCTCGGCTAATATCCCTTGGAGAGCTACTCCCTTACCTTTATTGCTATCATGTCGAATCACGGTTGCTCCGGCAAGCCGGGCAACTTTGGCAGTATTATCGGTGCTGCCATCATCAACCACAATCACCTCATCAACGTACTGCTTTGCCTTGAGCACCATTGTGCCGATGTAGCTTTCCTCATTGTATGCCGGCATAGCTGCGATAACTTTAGGTTGAAACGATTCTGCCATCACATCCCCTTAGTCATTATTATCAATTCCAGCTTCATGGAAAAGCTTCCTGAGTTCTCTACGGGCGAGGCGGGTGGGGTCACCGCCTTTCTTTTCCCAGCGCTGGACTGTAGAGAGGCTAACACTCGCTTCCCTGGCTAAATCCTCCTGTGACCAGCCTCTTTTCTTCCGTAATTCCCTTACCTTTTCCTTAAGCTGCTCCATTATAGCCTCCATAAACTATATTAGGCAAGGGCTTACATTACATAGCAGTTGACATTATAAAGTCAATGTGGACAATTATCAATATTATGACATTTGAGCAAATAGCCCGCCATTAATCCTTTATCGCAAATGTAATACATAAAATGCGTGCAGGGCATACTTGACATAATAATCTGGGGCTCTTGTCTTTTCAATTATGTACCAATTAATAGGATTAAAAATGATTGACCTTAACAAAATACATCAAGAAGAGGCAGATGAATTAAAAGATTTTCTTTGACAGAAGAATAGTTGCAGGTTAGAATAGATAGAGTTTGGCGGGAGTAACTCAGTTGGCAGAGTCCCTGCCTTCCAAGCAGGTTGTCGCGGGTTCGAGTCCCGTCTCCCGCTCCACAGACAAAAACAGAGCGCGATGCCAAAAGAAGTAGCAGGCGACGCTCTGTTTCTTTATCTAGCCAGTTGGTAGCCTAAAGGGTTTATCCCATATAGCCCTTCATTACTCGTTCCACTTGTCCATTTCAGTAATTGCCTGACAGAGGACATTCACCGCACGCTCGGCATTGGTCATGTCCGCTACCTCAGTGAGTGAATGACTGTATCGCCTGGCTACAAACATGAAGGTGGAATCCATCTCCGGGTTTACATCATAAGCTATATTATGGTCGGAGAAACAGTTGGTGGCTACGTCCACATTAAACGGAATATTCAACTTCTTGGCAGTTCCCATCAGCAATTTATTCAGTCGTTCACTGGCAAAATTTATGCTGCCAGGGTAGATACGGTCACGGGGTTGAGCAAAGGAAACTCGGCGCACACCTAAACCCGTTTGCATCGGAACAGTCTTACCAATATCAGGAACAGCATCCTGAGCAAAACCAGTATCCAGAGCGATGAACCAGTCTGGAGAGATTTGTCGAAGAATGTGCTTGACGCCAAAACCGCCTATCTCCTCTTGAACCGAGCCAACAAAATAGACATCGTGTTTTGGTCTCTTGGTCAGCTTTCGGGCTACCTCGACAATAATGGCACAGCCGACACGGTCATCAATGGAATGGCTAGCCAGTATAGTTTTGTTGTCGTCCAGCCACTGGGGTGGAGCCACGCTAACGATAGGGTCACCCACCGAAACATACTTTTGGCGGTCACCTACATCAATCCATAGCTGCGGCTCACCTCCCTGTACCTGGAAATGAGCACTGGGAGAGCAAACCACACCGGGAATATCTCTTTCTTCACCCAGAATGAGTACCCTTGCCCCAGGTAGATTGGCCATATTAATCCAGCCCAGTTTATCAAACCAGACAAATTCATCAACTTTCTGCACCACCATACTAACCTCATCCATGTGAGCTTCCAGTGCCAGTGAGTGCTTGCCTTCAGTGCCGTTCTTTTTGGCGATGAGATTGCCCATCTTATCGGTGTACATCTCATCGACGTGGTCTTTCAGAAGTTCCTTCAGCCTATTGGACACGCGGCCCTCAAAGCCAGTGGGTCCGGGAATCTGCACCAGCTCATATACTAAATCGCCGATAATCATATGAAACCTCCCTGCTTTATTTTTATTTTCTACTGGTCACCAGGAGTAACTCTCTAGCTACTCGAGCGGAAAAAAGCACATCTGCGCAACGTAAGATAAACAGTAAACATTACGCCTCCTGGGGGGAACTTAAGTGCGGCACATTTCAATTGGAGTTACCCGGCAACTGGTTTGAACCCATCTAATTAAAAATCATAGCATTGCTACTTCTAACACGTCAAGTTTCTAGATGGTCCCTTAAGGGAATGGTCTGTATATGCGTAATGACAGCTTACCTTGTTCCTAATAATGAAGTGGATGTTAGGCCTTGTTTCTGGGGCCCCGATGAGAAAGAGGCCAAACTTGACAAGATTGAATTTGAGTTGGTATCATATTTCAGTTAAGCTATATTATAAGTTATATTATTGTAAGCAAGGAGGTGGTACTATCGCAAATGTGATTTAGTGGTTGGTTGTGGTTATAAATTTTACTTACTAATAACACGGAGGAAAACTAGTGAAAAAGAAAATACTATTATGCTTAATGGCAGTTGTGCTGATGGGAAGTATAGCTATTGTTGGTTGTGCTGCTCCGACACCGGCACCAGCTCCAGCACCAGCCCCGGCACCAGCTCCGGCACCAGCTCCGGCACCAGCTCCAGCACCGGCACCAGCCCCAGCACCAGCGCCAGCGCCGGCACCAACCCCAGCTCCTGAAGTAGAGGTAATCAAGTGGCTTAGTCAGGATGAGAATCCCAGTTCCGTATCATCTTTCCTGTCTTTAAAAAGAGCGAATGATAAGATTGCTGAAGCCAGCGGCGGGCGCCTGATAATTGAGAGCCATCCGGGCGACTCAATCGTTCCCGCAGATACGGAAATTGATGCTTTAAATAAAGGCACACTGGATGCTGCCCACAGCTCTCCTGGTAACTGGGCATCCGTGTTTCCGACCGGTCCCATGTTCAACAAGATGGTTGCCGGTCCGACGGCAGGAGAGTACTATTTCTGGTTCATGGTCGGTCCTGGGATGGATCTGGCAAAGGAGATGTTTGCTTCCAAGAACTACAATGTTGTACCAATAGCTGTCGATGGCGAGGTGCCGGAAGTATTCCTATATACTTCTGGCCCGATAACCAGCCCGGCAGACCTCAAGGGAAAGAAATATCGTCTCCTTGGTGATGAGGCTTCAATTTTCGCCAAGCTGGGTGTTTCCGCTATCGCTACGCCCAGTGGTGAAATCTACGAGGCCATGCAGCGAGGCGTAATTGATGGTTTCCAGCATGGTAACCTGGCATTAGACTGGTCGATGGCTTTCTACGAGGTTGTTGATTATGCCTATATGTCCGGAATCCGCCAGCCCACCGATGTTTTTTGCTACTACGTCAATGGTGACTCCTGGGCAGCACTGCCTGACGACCTGAAAGCCATAGTTGAGGAGGTTTACTGGGCAGAGGGGATAAGGCACTATGGTGAATGGGCATACAAGGCTACTCAGATAACCCCGGACTGGGAGGCACAGGGGGTAAAGGTATTACCCATGGATCCATCAGTGGAGGATGCACTGGTAGCAGCAGCCGGCGAATACTATTCAGAGATGGCTGCTAAGGATCCCTTCTTTGCCAAGGTACTAAAGTCTCTGGAAGACTGGAGAGACGCTTTTAAGTCCTCATTCCCACGGCTATAAGCGATAAAATGAGCATCCCCTACCTTTTAAAAATATTTAGGGGGTAGGGGATGCCGTTTGACAAATCAAGAAAGGGAGTCAATGAGAAGAGTAGTCCGTGTAATTGATTCCATCAGTGAGCAGGTAGGAGGCTGGGGACGCTGGCTGGCGATAGCGCTGGTCCTGGTGGTGACTTATGGAGTCATCTTGCGATACATCTTTAGCAAGCCTAACTTATGGCCATACGAAGTCGCCATAATGCTAGGCAGTTCATTATATATCCTTGGCCTATCATATACCTATCGCTATGACCGCCATATCAGAGTTGATATTATTTATGCCCACCTGGCGCCTAGATGGATGGGGCTCATTGATGTAATTGGGTCTATGATATTGTTTTTCCCGATAATGATTTTAGTTTCTTATGTTTCTGTTACGTGGACGATAGATGCCTGGGTAAGCGGTGAAAGGATGATGGAAACCGGCTGGTATCCGCCAGCAGGTCCTTTGAGAACAGTGGTTTCAATTGGATTTATTGCCTTCACCCTGCAAGGTGTCGCACAGTTCCTTCGCGGTATACATCGCCTGAGGAGGAATGAGAACTATGATTGACCTGAGCCCTGAAATTGCAACCATCATTATGTTCGGTGGAATCCTGTTTTTAGTTTTGTTTGGTTTCCCCCTGGGTTTCGTGACCGGCACCTTAGCCTTAGGAGTCGGCTTTACCGTGTGGGGCTTTGGGGTGGGCGACCTTATTTACCAGCGAATGTTTGGCTTTATATCGGGGTATGTTCTCCTGGCGCTTCCCCTGTTTGTTTTTATGGGGACCATGCTGGAATATTCAGGGATAACGGAAAAGCTTTACGATGTATTATACGTGTGGCTCGGTGGCTTCAGGGGAGGTCTGGCAGTAATCACCGTGCTGCTGGGCACTATTATTGCGGCTACTGTAGGTGTGATTGCCGCTTCTATCACCATGCTGACGATTGTTGCTCTCCCCTCCATGCTGAAGCGAGGTTACAGTAAAAGTTTGGCTGCAGGGGCAGTTACTGCCGGTGGCATTCTGGGCATTCTCATTCCGCCCAGTATTATGTTGATACTCTATGGGCCGATGGCCGGAGTCTCGGTGGGCAAGTTATTTATGGGAGCCATGTTCCCCGGGCTGACCCTTTCTACTCTATACATCGGTTATATTAGCATTCGTTGTTTCATACAGAAAGATATAGCGCCCCCGGTGCCGGTTGAAGAAAGGCAAGTGCCATTCGCCACCAAAACATATCAGCTACTGGTGGCACTGGTGCCAACGGCAGCACTGATTATGGCAGTGCTGGGGGTTATCTTCTTTGGTGTAGCGGCTCCCTCTGAGGCAGCTGGCGTGGGTGCTTTTGCTTCTATAGTTTTGGTAGCTGCCTACCGCCGCCTTAGATGGAAAGTCATAAAACAAGCTGCCATTACCACCGTCTTCACCAGCGGTTATTGTGCTCTCCTGCTGGCAATGGCAGTTGCCTTTGTCAGCGTATTCATCGGTGTTGGCGGACAGGAAGTGGTGACCAGAATGCTTCTGGCCGTTCCCGGCGGGAAATGGGGCACCTTCCTAGTCATAATGTTCATCGTCTTCATGCTGGGTATGTTTATCGACTGGATAGGGATAATCCTGCTCATGGTGCCAATATTGATTCCGGTTACTAAAGAGTTAGGATTTGACCAGGTATGGTTCGGTATAATGGTTTGCGTTAACCTGCAGATGGCTTTCATGACGCCTCCCGTTGCCGGCGGAATATTTGTTACCAAAGGGGCCTGTAAGCCTGAGTGGGGAATAAGCATGGGTGACATAATCCGCGGGACAGTTCCATTTGTTGGACTCGTAATGATCGGGCTCGTACTGTTTGCGTTTTTCCCGGAGATAGTCACCTGGTTACCTACACAGATGGTAGGCAGGTAAAAGGTAAAATATAACTAATCTGTAGTCACATAGTTTCCTGTATAGTTTCCTATATCAGGAAACTAGGAAGACGTACAGCAAATAGCCAGAGCCTGAAGTTCATCAGTAATCTCATCCAAATCATGCTGGCACTTGTTCTGCATAATCACGAATGCGGAAAAACCAGCCCAGGAGTATTGTTGTGAAGGAAGTGCTGGCCCATAAGAATGCCAGAAAAATCGTCAGGACATTGATGAACGTTAAAGAAGGTGAGAACGTTTGCATTGTCACTGATACCAATAAGATTGATGTTGCCAAAGTGATGATGGCAGAGGCAATTAGTGCTGGGGCAATAGTCAGCTTATGTGTTATGGAACCACAGGCCTACAATGGTCAGGAACCCCCACCACCTATAGCAGCTGCCATGAAGGCTTCCGATGTTAGTTTTTCGCCAACAACGATGGCAATAAGCCATACCCGAGCCCGTCTGGAAGCTAGAGAGGCCGGCAATCGCCACTGTCTCATGGCAAATTTTACTCTTGACATCCTTACCTCCGGCGGACTAAATGCTGACCTAGAAGCGGTAAGGGGTAATGTGGAGAAACTTGCTAAACTATTCGGTCAGGCCAGGACAATCAGGTACACATCTCCAGCAGGAACCGATATAACGGCGCAAATTGAAGGGCGCCGGCCTAATGCCTACCATGGTTTCGCTCACGAACCGGGAACGTACTCTATCTGTCAGTGTCAGGAAGCCAATATATCTCCAGTAGAAGGAACTGCTGAGGGAACTATAGTCATAGATGCCGCCGTTGCCGGGTGGCTTTTAATCAAGAATCAACCGATTGTTATACATGTTGAAAAAGGACGCATAGTTGGAATTGAAGGTGGCAAAGAGGCTGAAATATTGAGAAAGCACCTGGCAATGAAGAATGACGATAATATTTACAACATTGCGGAATTCGGCGTTGGCCTAAATCCCGAGTGCCGCTTAATTGGCAGCGTACTGGAAGATGAGGGGGTGTTAGGGACCGCCCACATTGGTATTGGCTCAAACATTACATTGGGTGGTGAGGTACATGCTGCCGGGCATGAGGACCTGATGATATGGGAACCATGCATTGAACTTGATGGGAAGGTTGTCCAGAGAGGGAAAGAACTTTTATTTTAGTAGCCAGGAGATACACCCATTCCCTCAATGAAGTTGCCGACATGACCAATGCCGAGCGTGCGGTGAATGTCCTCTGCCAGGCAATTACTGAAATGGATAGCTGGGACGAGTAAATAACACCAAAGAAAACTTTTAATTACCATATGGAAATAAAAAGAAGGCGGAGGATATAAATCCTCCGCCTCTTCGTTTAGCTATTCTGCTCAGTTCTATTTGCCAGCTGCTTTGTCCAGTAGCTCCGTGGCTCGAGTAGTATTGAATATCCCGCACTCACAGGGCTTGGCCAGCTTCTTGGCCGCTTTCTCGGCAGTAGTTTTGCCCTTCTTTATATCCTCAATCATTTTCTCAACCAGATGAGAAGCTACCATGGCATGCCCGCACATGGTGGTTATCTCCAGCACCTCTTTGCTGGGCAGGAGTTCGGTCTTCCCCCAGACTCCCAGGGACTGGGCTACCGTGTGAATTTCCAGTCCTACCTTCTTGCAGCACTCGCCTACTTTGTCAATAAGCCCGCTGACCACCACCGGCACGCCTAAATCCTCCTCTTTCAGGTCACGGAGAACTGCTTCCACCTTGTTCAGGTCGTCAAAGCAGCACTCAACAATGGTGGTATCCGAGACATTATTGTAAATATCCGCGGCATCATAGGTAAATACGCTGCCTTGCTTCATGTCACCCAGGTTGACCGGACCATGTTTCCAACAGATTTCCAGAAACCTTCCCAGCTTGGGGCCACCTCCCTTATCATTAAAGCCATGAGCCATGACAGCAACCAGCGGATAGTCGCGGCTCAAGCTTTCTGGTGTTCCCTGACGATGAAGAGTATGTGTCATTATTCTACCTCCTCGAACTTAAACAGTGGTCGCCCCAAACCCACATTGTTCTTGCTATTCGGCCTGGGGGTGATGCCCAGCTCTTTGAATATCGGGTCGGTGGCTAGTGAGCCATCTTTCGATACCTTGACCGCACTGACTACACTACAAACGGTGTTCAGTTGCTTAACTACCTCACGCAGCCTCTCTACAGCTGCCTTAAACTTGCCAATGGGGAAACCACACTCTACAATAGCTGATAACGACTTCTCGTTCAAGATATCGTCTCTTAGCTTTCCGGTCTTCAGGTCGGTTATCCATTGAGTAACCGGGTTCTCGGCTTCAAAAGCTGCTCCCATCTCTGCCATAGCCATGGTCACCTTCTGCACATCAGACATACGGGTGCCAACGCCGGGACGACCTAACTCAATGGCTAAGCCAGCGAAACCAGGGCCTACTCTTCCTGAAACCTCATTGGTCTTGACTTCCTCAGTGCCTCGCCCGGGTACCCGCGTGTCCGGACTCTCAACTCTGGGGTTGGACAGCACTGCTCGGATGACGCGAGGCCACGGCATATCCTTGGCCGGAGTTTCCACCAGAGCATCTACCGCGCAAATCTCGGAGCGGTAGCAGGCACTGCACTCACAGCACTCGTCCTCGTTGACTTTGGCAACATCATCCTCCATTAAAATCGCCCCTACCGGGCAGACGGGTACGCATAGCTCACAGCCAATGCATTTTTCTGGATCTACTTTCATTTAGCTCCTCCTTTTTTGTCTCTTTTTCCTTGAGCTTTTTACATTCTTGCCTTAACTCCACCCACTTTGCCATTGTCGGCACACTATCTCCGATAGATTTCACCTCCTCCTATTGAGGAATCGTTCTACTCAAAGCTTAACGCATTTAAGCTTGAGCCTGTGCCATCGTTAGAGCGGCAACCAACACACCATATTCTTGCTACTTCTCAGCTAGCTTACCAGCCTTTGCTTTAGCAATAAGCTCATCTTCAGCCTTTACCTCCTCCAAAGTCTTTGCTTTTACTTCAGCAGGTGGTGTTTCCAGACCATACTTCCACTTCAGGAAGCGCAGTCCGGTTATGGGATAAATGGCAGCGATGAGCACATCACCAATATCTTGGCTGAAATCTTTGACGGCTTCCCTTGCTTTATCTAACTCCGGCTCAATCATATCAGCGGGGCGGCAAGTGATCGGTGTCTGACCCCCTTTGTAATACTTGAGTACCAATTTCTGTACTTCAGGGTCAATGGGTACCGGCGGTTTACCATACAGTCCGTAGCAGTAATCCATTACCTGGGTTGATATCAGCTTATATCTGCCGGCAAGCACATTCTGAACAGCCTGGACGCCGACTATCTGGCTGGTCGGTGTAACCAGTGGAGGATAACCCAGGTCTTTCCGAACTTTCGGTATCTCGGCATACACTTCGTTTATCCGATGCAATGCACCAGACTGTTGTAGCTGGGATACCAGGTTGGATAGCATACCACCGGGAATCTGGTGGATCAGCACACCAATGTCAATAACCGACATCCGAGTGCGGTTTAAGTAATCCCTATACTTGGGAGCTATTGACTCAACATATTCTCCCAGCTTGAGCAAATGATTCAAGTCCAGCCCGGTGTCTCTGTCAGTTCCTTTGAGCATAGCCACAATGGGTTCTAACGCTGGCTGCGAGGAGCGTAGGGCAAAAGGAGCCAGAGCAGTGTCTATAATATCCACCCCGGCTTCAATAGCCTTGAGATAAGCCATATCCGCCAGGCCACTGGTGAAGTGGCAGTGCAACTGCAAAGGTACTTTTAGTACTTTCTTAAGTTCTTTAACCAGGATATAGGCATCGCCGGGGTCGATAAGACCAGCCATATCTTTTATACAGATACTATCAGCGCCCATGTCCTGAAGGATACGAGCCTTATTGATATAATAATCAAGGTTAAATATCGGCCCGCCCATCTTTGGCTCGGTGAGAGAATAACTTATACAAAGCTGGGCGTGCTTGCCACTTTCTTTAATCGCCTTGACGCTGGTTTCGAAATTACGTTCATCATTTAAGGCATCAAACACTCTGAAGACATCAATCCCGCATTTAGCGGAATGATGCACAAAGGCGGTAACTACATCGTCTGCGTAGTGGCGATAGCCGACCAGGTTCTGTCCCCGAAGCAGCATCTGCAATGGGGTATTCGGCATCAATTTTTTCAAAATGCGGGGCCTATCCCAGGGGTCTTCATTTAAAAATCTGGTGGCAACATCAAAGGTAGCGCCACCCCAGACCTCCATGGAATGGAAGCCAGCCTTGTTCATTTCCTCGGCAATGCCCACCATATCCTCGGTGCGCCCGCGGGTGGCTAAGGTGGACTGATGTCCATCACGGAAGGTAGTATCAGTAATTTTTACAGGGTTTTTTGCGGTGCCAGCCATTATATGTTCTCCTTTTCACTCTGTAATTTTTTCCCCGTTTACCCACCGGTGGCAAAATTATCCCACCAAGATAACTGGTTTGAATTATTAACTACCCTGAACTCCTGACGAAACTCGAGGTCATAGTTTTACCCACATTC
>Ga0307379_10010922_pt1 | contig 11975 bp, 9 predicted proteins | sample UN2MG_FD_202237 | JGI IMG/M metagenome (GOLD analysis project Ga0307379, IMG submission 202237) | Soil microbial communities from Risofladan, Vaasa, Finland - UN-2 | ecosystem: Environmental > Terrestrial > Soil > Coastal area > Acid sulfate soil | place: Finland: Risofladan, Vaasa | collected... | reverse complement strand
CAGCGAGCGGATGCCGAGTGGGTTTCCCTTCTGCACGGCAATACAAGGGACCAGATAGGCTATCGTCTTCCCCTCGGTCTTTCCGACAACCCCCCTAGACTTCGCCAGGCCCATCGCCCAGTAGGACCCGGGAACGAAGACATCGCCGGTCCTGGATTCAGCCATCCTCGCCACCAGTTCCTTGGGCGGCCCAATCGTGACCTTCACCTTCACGCTGGTTTCCCGCTCGTACAGCTTCGCGATCTCAGTGAGTGGTTGCCGCACAGCCAATCCGCCGAGGACCTGCAGATCGGCAGCACCCGCGTTCGCTGGAAGCCATAGGCACAGTGCGACCACGGATATCATGTGGGGGAGTGGTATCTTCATGCGCGTTCCTCTCATCTTCGGCGAGTAGGGCTCCACCTATGAGTCCACAAGCCGGAACTTGACCTTGAATGATACGGTCATTGCGACTCGCTCTCCATTTTTCAGAGCGGGTCCGAACCGCAGCCGTGCTGCATGGTCGATGGCTGCCTGGTCCAGATCGCCGCGGCCTGACGACTTCGCCAGGCCAATGCCAGTGGGTCGCCCGTCGGCTGTGACGGTGATCCGCAGGGTGACGGTTCCCTCGGCCCCCTGTCTTCGGGCAGCCTCCGGATAGGGCGGGTCGGTCCAGTGGAGGACTCTCGGGGCCCGCGAGGGGCCTTTCGGTTTGGGTTTGGGGGCGGGAGGCGGAGGGGCGATGGGGGCCGGCGACTCGGCCGCGGTGATGCCGCCGCCGTCTTTCTCGGTGCCGAAGGGGCCGACGCCGAGGCCGGTGCCGGTGCCGCCCAGGCCAAAGGCGCCAGGCTCCCCCGGGGTGAGATCGTGGGCGCGCCCGAAGATCTCGCCGGTGGGGATGATGGGGGCGTCGGCCTCCGATTCTCTGACCACAACGTCCTCGGGCAAGGAGGGCCGGTCGAGAGTGATCTCGGCCTTGGGCGCGGGGGCGGGCTTGAAGGCTTCGTCCGGGAGCACGACCTTGCCGGCCTTGGGCGCGGCCGGCGGCTTCTCCGGTCTTGGCTTGGTCACCACGACGGCTGGCTTGGGTTCAGGCTTGGGCTTGGGTGGGGGGGGTGGAGGAGGCTTGCTGTCTACGAGTGCGATATTCACGCTGGGGTGACAGTCCTGACCGAGCTTGGGGCAGACCACCTTGCCGAAGTTGCACAAGCAGTCGCCCCAGCGTTCGGCGCTGTAGAGGGCGCCGCCGTGCAGGAGCGCGGACAGCAGCAGGGCGACGAGCAAGACGCGATCGCCGACACTTCTGAGGTCCACTTTCGGTTGGGCAGGAGCCATCGCCATGGCGGTCTCCGATCCTCAGCCGGTCCCGGACTCGCCGAGACGCTCGGTGGACAGTGAGACATTACGTAGACCCACCAGCCGGGCGCTGTCCATGATCCAGATGATGCGGCCGTAGGCGGCTTCGGTATCGCCGCGCACGACCACGACTTTGGGGTCGGAGTCGGTCTGGCGGGCCGCGTCAAGGAGGGCCTGCGTGAGCTCTTCGGCCGCCACGCTTCTATCGTTGACGAAGAGGTCGCCCTCCTTGCTGACGATGACGGTGATCTCGCCGTCGTCCTTGTTGACCAGGTCGCTGCTGAGGGCCGAGGGAAGTTCGACCTGCATTGCCGGCTCAGTGACGAAGAAGGTCGCCGTGACCATGAAGATAATCAGCAGCACCAGCATCACATCGGTGAGAGGCGTGATGTTGATCTCGGAGATGATGTCATTGTTCTCTCGCTGAAGAGGCGCCGCCATACTAGGTCTCCTGAGGGCCGAGGGTCATCACCTGGGCCGCGGCGAGCTCGGCCCGCTTGAGCAGGCGCGACTGCCAGGTGATGAAGGCGTTGTACACGATGACGGAGGTGATGGCGACAGCCAGACCGGCGGCGGTCGCCATCAGCGCCTCGGAGATGCCCGTTGCGACGACGGCCGGACCGGCGGCGCCCACCTGGCCGATGTCGCGAAAGGCGCGGATGATTCCGAGCACGGTCCCGAAGAGGCCGATGAAGGGGCTGATGTTGCCGATGGTGCCGACGATGCTCAGGTGCGCGCTGAGACGGAGCGCCTCCGCCGACAGGGCGGTATGCACGCGCTCCTCGACCTCGGCGCGGGGCAGCTCCCGATGCCGGAGCACCTCCGCGATGGCCCGCACTCCGGGCGCGGGGGCGTCCGGCCACTTCGGGTGGGGATTGCCGCCTTGCACGAGGGCCGTCCGCGCGCGGGCGACGAGCTCCTGTGGGTCTCGGTCGGCGCGCCAGAAGAACCAGAAGCGCTCCACGGAAATGGCAACGCTCAAGAGGGAGCACAGCGCCAACGGGTAGATGACGAGCCCGCCTTGCGCGAGCAACTGTAGCACGGCATGACCTCCTATTCCGACGCCGGCCGGGCCGGGGCTTGGGCTGCGTTTCCGCGGGACCGCATGGCGAGGTAGACGGGCATGCCGGCAAGAAGGAAGCCGGCCAGCCAGACGAGATCCCAGGGATTGCGCAGCAGGTGGTTGACCATCAGTGCGGTGGAGGAGAAACAGAAGATAGTGGGCACCCAGGGATAGCCCCAGACCCGGTACGGTCTCGGCGCCTCCGGCGCGCGGTGGCGGAGCACAAAGACCGCGGCGCCGGTGGCGGCCGAGAGCAGCCAGATGACCAGCACCGTGAACGCCAGGATCCGGCCGAGCGTCGCGCTGAGCACGATGATGCACGCCATCGTCGCCTGGGCGACGATGGCGGCTACCGGCACGTGCGTCCGGGGGTGGACCGAGGCGAGCACGCGGGGGAAGACCCCGTGCTGGGCCATGGCGTAGTAGATGCGCGGTCCGACCATGACGGTTGCGTTGAGCGATCCCAGAATGCAGACCAAGATGGCGAGCGTCAGCAGACCGGACAGGTTGGGTCCGAGCAGCGAGTTCGCCACCTCTCGAACCGGGGAGGCGGAGGCCGCCAGTCCTGCCGCGGGGATTCCATAGAGTAGCACGACGTTGAAGGCCAGGTAGAGCGCGATGACCAGCAGCGTCCCGAGCACGAGCGAGCGGGGGAGGCTGCGCTGGGGATGGCGCACCTCGGCCGCCATGTAGGTGGCCGCATCCCATCCCAGGTAGGCGAACGATACGCCGATGAGGGCGGCGCCGAACTCCGGGAGATCGACGCCGCCCACGATCTGAGTACCACCGAGGTTGGCCCAGCTTCCTCGACCGGCAAACAGTCCGAAGCCGGCAATGCCGACCAGGGCGGCGATCTTCAACCCAGTGAAGAGATTCTGGGCGCCGCTGCCCGTGCGCAGTCCGAGGCCGTTGATCGCCGAGAGGGCGACGATCACGGCGATGGCGAGGAGGTTGGCGGAGGCGACACTCCATCGGAACAGGGGTGTCTCGACAGTCCAGAGGACCTGCCCGGTCCACGCAGACGGTAGATAGGTCATGAGACCGAGGGCAACGAAGGCGATGGAGCCCGGGAAGGAGGCGACGAAAGAGAGCCATCCGTCGAGGAAGCCGACGAGCGGTCCATACGCCTCCCGGAGGTAGACGTAGTGCCCGCCGGCACGGGGGATAGCGGCAGCCAGTTCGGCGTATGTCAAGGCGCCCGTGAGCGCCATAATCCCTCCAACAAGCCAGGCGGCGAGAATGAGCGAAGGTGTCGGCAGATGCTTGGCGACCTCGCCGCTCGTGAGGAAGATGCCGCTGCCGATCATGCTGCCTATGACGAGCAGCACGCAGTCGGTGAGTCCGAGCCCGCGGCGCAGCCCAACTTCCCCATCATCCCCGCTGTCCTGCTTCGATTCCGTCTTCCTTCCACCAGCAGTCGAAGTCACTTTCGAATCTCCACCCAGCGGCCACCCTCCTCAATCACCCGGTAGGTGCTGATCCCAGCCTCTGTCATCAGCGCATCGAAGCTACGAACCGGAAACGGGAAAATGGAGTCCTCCCGGGTCTGTCCTGGGCCCCAGTCGAGCGCTTTCTGGGGGGTGACACCGCTCGGATAGAGCTTCTCCGCCTCTTCCTCCGGAGTCAGGCGCCCCATTCCCCCGCCAAGGAAAGCGACACCGCCGGGCTTGAGCACGCGGTAGACCTCACTGACCGCGAGGACCTGATCGCGAAGGAAGGGGAGCGTGCCGCGGGAGACGATGAGGTTGAAGGTGTCCTCTGAAAACGGCAGGCTATGGGCATCGGCGCTGACGAAGTGCAGACGGCTCTGTAGCCCCGCCTCCTCGGCGTGCCGGCGACCGATCTCGACGGCCTCGGGCTCGATGTCCAGGCCCGTGACATCGAGGTCGGTCATCCGGGCGAGGGCCAGCGTCATTTGTCCCGGGCCACAGCCGATGTCGAGAGCCTTGCCTCGAGTGATCCCGTAGTCTTCGATGACCTGGCGTACGACATTTCGGTACACAGCCTCGAAGCGTTTGGCAGCGGTCGTATCATACTGCCTCGCGTCGCCGCCGTCGTCCAGCATGTAGCCCTGCTTGAGGTAAATGTCCTGAGCCGTCAGACTTTGGGAGAGAAAATCCACCAGTTGCCCTGCCGTTTCAGGCACATCGGAGGAAGGCGTGACGAACGCCGGGATCAGCGCCGCCAGCGGCGTGCCATAGCGGCTGCAGGCGAGCCGAAGCACCACGGGATTGAGCGGATTGCCGGCAACAGCCGTGTCCCAGCCCAGGACAGCATCGACCTCGCCTCTGGCGAGGAGGTCCATCATCAGGTCCGCATCGGCGGACTCGACGATGAATCGGCCCTCCTTGCCCTCGAGCAGATCCTCACCTCGCCATGCGCAGAACGAGATCTTCCCCCAGTGCAGGTCGGCGCGGTCGAGGTCCTCAATGCCCTTCACGGCGCGAGGATTCCCCGGTGCCACGATGACCGATATGCGGCAGCAGAAAAGAGGCTTTCGGCTGGCCACCGCTACGAATCCCTTCTGCGCCCAGATGTCGGCCGACCGGTTGCAGGATGGAACGAGCACGTCCATGTCGCCCTTCGCAGGGAACTGCATGAGCTGCGAGTGAGGGAACGGGTGGACGATCACCTGGTTGCCGGTGTCAGCCACCCAGACAGCCGCCGCGTCGCGAACGACCGGCGCGTACTCCTCGTAGACGCCCACGTCGATACAGACCGCGCTCGCCGAGGCGGCAAACAGCGTGCCCGCCAGGAGCGCCAGCGCCAGGATTGTGATAAGTCGTGCGCGCATCGCCTAGCCTGCCTTTGCCACGGCGGCCGGCCTGCGGAACTCGATCCAGGTGCCGCCTTCGGTGAGGTGACGGTAGTCGGAGATGCCGGCGCGGGCCATCAGCGCCGGGACGTTGTCCAGGGGGAAGGGGAAGTTGAAGACGGTCTTCGCGTTGGTCGCCGGATCGACGCCGGGATGGATCTTGTCCCAGTCCTCCTTGGAGAGGAAGCGCCCGGAGCCGCCCCCGATGAAGGCATATCCGCCCGGCCTCAACACACGCATCACTTCCCGCAGAGCCGTGGCCTGATCGCGCCAGAAGAAGATCGAGCCGCGGCTGATGACCAGGTCGAAGCTGCCGTCGGGGAAGGGCAGCGAGTGGACGTCGGCTGCGACCCAGCGCATTCTCTCCCCGAGCCCGCACTCGCTCGCGTACTGCGCGGCGAACTCAAGCGCCTCCGGCTCGATGTCGAGTCCCGTTGTCGCGAGCCCCGTCTCCTTCGCCACTTCGACCGTCATCTCGCCGGTGCCACAGCCGAGATCGAGGCAGTTGCCGCATCCCTTGGTGTAGTCCAGCTTGATCTGCCGCGCGATGGATTGATAGGCTGGCATCATGCGGTGGGCCGCGCCCTTGTAGGAGCCGGCATGGCTCCCATCTCCGAGCATGAGTGAGCGCCGGAGCATGACGTCGCGCGCTTCGTTCGAGGTGTCGCAGAACGCGAGGAAGGCCTCCGCTTCGTCCTTGTGGGAGGTTCCGGTGACGACGAACGAATGCCCTGGAATGACGGCGCCCTCACCGGCAACGCTCCGGGGCAGGCGGATGGTGACGAGCTGCGGCCGCGCTCGTCCGCACGCGTCCAGGCCGACCACGACGTCGAGGCGAGACTCCTCCAGCAGATCCAGCAGAAGATCCTGATCCGGGCTGAGCACGGTGGCCGTCTGCTTCAGCTTTTCAACGAGAGCCCCGGGCGCGTGGCGGGTGCAGAGCCCGACCTTCACGCCCTCCCGATCCAGGTCGGAGACCTGGAAGATCCCCTTCGGGTTGCCCGGCGGCAGTATCATCGCCCGGCGATAGTGGTAGAGGATCGTATCCGACTCGGGCACCAGCAGGCCCCGCTCTTGGAGCACCTTCGACGACCCGGGGCAGGTGCCGAGAACGACATCGAAACAACCGGCCTTCAGACCCGCCTCGATGTCGTTGAACCCCGCGCAGGTGACGACGACGGTCGGCTGCTGGGTCTTCTGGATATAGGCGCCGACCAAGTCGTTCGCCAGGCCCGGCGGCGCCGCCGGCAGGGTTGCCACACGCAAGGGCTCCGCGGCGGAGAGACCCGTCGCAGCCAGCGCCAGCAGCAGCAACAGAGGCAGATAGGTTTTGGCGTTACTCAACCTGAATGTCATGTTCGATATCCTCTCTTCAAACCAACTCGATTCTCGGCTAGTCGACCTCGATCGTACGGCTCACTCCGACCAGATAGGTGCGCCCCGGCATCGGATAGCCGGGCTGGGTTTCGTACCCTTCATCGAAGAGGTTGTCCACCGTCGCTCGCAGGGCCCAGCCCTTCCCGAGCTCCTGGGAAAGGCTCAGGTTCGATACGTCGTAAGCGTCGATGGGCCAGCCACCGCTGAAGTAGCGGGCACGCGCGATGTAGTCCGCGACACGCCTGTGCGAGAGGCTGATCTTCGTCCTATCGCTGGGGTGCCAGCGCACTCCGAAGTTGAGCGTGCTGTCCGGGGGTATCGCCATCTGAAGCGGCTGGCCGCCGATCTCGGGAGCGTTCGCCACCTCGCGCTCCAACTGCGTCCAGTTGGCGAACCAGTGCAGGCGGCGGGACCCTCCCTGAAGCTCCAGCTCGTATCCGGAGGTCGTCTGGTCGGCCTGAGTGGTGAGGTAGTCGTTGCTGTCGGTGGGATCGCCTTCCGGCTCCAGGTAGGTGATGAACTCGTTCTGGATGGCGATTCGGAAGTACCCGAGTCGCGCCATCAGCCCGTTCCCGAAGAGATGATCGACGCCCACGTCGAGGTTCTTGCTCTCCTTGTCCTCCAGGGTCGGGTCGCTCTCGAGCTGGTCGTGGGTCGGGAACTCAACGCCGGTGCCGAATCGCGCGTAGAGCTTGGTGGTCGGCGCTAAGTCGTGCTCCAGGCCGAGCGCATAGACGAGCGCGTTGTCCCGATCGTCCGGTGTCTCGTAGCGGCCGCCCCAGAAGAGAGACGTCCGCGGGGCGAACTTCCATTCGTCCTGGAGCAGGTAGCCCGACAACTGGTAGTCGGCTCTCGTTTCCGGTAGGCGGCGCGGCTCCAGGGTGTCGGAATCGAGCACCGTGTTCTGCTCGAATCCACTCAAGCGATACCCCTGCCAGCCGGCTCGCAGGAAGTGCTGGTCTCCCAGCGTCTGCCGCCAGAAGAGCGAGGCCCCGACCGTGCCGTCCTCGGTGTCGTTGTAAAGGTTGCTCCCCGGCCGCGGCGAGGAGGGGCCGTCGAAGTAGAGATTTCGGTACTTGCGCTCTCGGGCCCAAGCCACCGCGTCGATTCCCGAGCCGGGCGAGCTGAGGTTGTGGGAATAGGCGAGGGAGGTGAACCGCTCGTGCCACGGGTCGAACGACCAGTAGACGGGACCCCGGTGGGCAACGGCCTGGAACTCCTCCGACCAGCTGTCGAGCCGGCGGGTGCCGTCGTTGGTGAGCACGAGGAACTTGAGTGTGTCCCCATTGTCGTAGGTTCGGTTCGTCTTAAAGAACACGTGGTCCATGCGCTTGCCGCCAAACAACAGGTTCGATTCGCCGATCTCTCTCTCGAACGTGAAAGCGACGCCGCGTTTCTCATCCCCGGCGAAGTGGGAGAAGCTCTCCCGCCAGTTGCCGTAGCTTCCGTTCTCGACGCTGAGCTCGATACGCTTCGGGGCCGAGCCGCTCTTGGTGACAAGGTTGATGACGCCCCCGGCCAGCGCCTGCGGACCATAGATGAGGCTGGAGGAGCTGCGGATCACCTCGATCCGTTCGATGGCGGAAAGCGGGATCGAGTAGAGCGCCCGGTTGGCGAAGCCGTCGTTGAACCCGCCCGAGGCCGCGCTGATCTGCGCGCCGTCGATGAGGACGGTGGGGACGAAGCCTCCACGGACGTATATCATCCGTTCGAACTTGCGTCCCTGGCGCACGACTTGCACGCCGGGCAGGAAGCCCAGCGTGTCGATGATGGTCTCCTCTCCGAGGTTCTCTATCTCCTCGGCGGAGATCGTGCTCAGCACCTCACCGGTGCTCGGTGTGAGCGAGGGGACGGCCTGCTCCCCCCATTTCTTGCCGATGACCTCGACCGAGATCTCGGTCGGCTCGCCCTTCTCTTCCTCGGCTCCCTGCTCAGAGGCTTTCGTCTCATCGTCCGAGCCGGGCGAGGCGTCGGGTGTCGTTGCGGTGGCTGCGGCGGGGCTCTCATCGGCCAGTGCCGGTGACAAGGCTATCCCCGATGAGCAAAGGAGGCAGGCCACCAGTACGGCGACGGCGGAACGGCAGACGCGTGTCATCATACGATCACTCCGTTCGATGCGATGATGTCGTACTCGCAGATTAATGCCGAGCCGTGTACGGCCAAGCAACCCTTCGGGAAGTCTTCGTGACAAGGCGAAGCCCCAATGTCCCCGGTCGTCGTCGCGAGACGGAGCTGCCGGTCAGGGGCCATAGCACCCCGTAGGTGACCGGGAACACGTCGAGAGAGGATTGACCAGTAGCCGGGGACGGCGCCCCTCACCTGTGAACAGAAGGTGAAACATGCTTTGGAGTAAAGGGATGACGAGGGGCAATCGTCCTGGGGGGCGACGACTTGGCCCGGCTGTGGGAGGGGATCGCGTTCGAGACGGAGCTGCCCGAGGCGAGCGGCCCGCGCTTCAGCAGGGGGAGGTCGCGGCAATCCGTCGTACGGCCCGGATCGTCGCCCGGATCTGCTCCTCGGTGTTGATACCCGACAGGCTGAGACGGACAGCGCCGTGAGGGCGGGTACCCAGGGCCTTGTGGATCAGGGGCGCGCAGTGTACGCCTCCCGCACACTGGATGCCGAGGCAAGCGAGCTTACGCACCACCTCGTCCGGAAGTCGGGTCTTGACCGTGAACGCGACTATTGGGAGACGCGACGAGCGTGGCGCATCGCCGACCAGACTGACTCCCGGTATCCGCCGAAGCCCGCGCCGGAGAGTGCTTGCCAGGCGCCCCCCGAGGTTCCTGTGCGACGGAGCCGACTGCTGGGACCACTCCAATGCCGCGCGAAGACCCGCGAGGGCCGCGGCGCTGGGCCTCGCCGCGGCTGCTCCACGATCCGACGGCGGTAGCTTGGTGGGCTTTCCACATCCATAGCGCACTCCACTGCCGCAGACGCAGCTTGGGGCCAGGGAGATGTGAGGAGCGACGTACAAGGCTCCGGTTCCCGCCGGCCCGCGCAATCGCTTGTGGCCGCTCATGGCGACCATGTCCGCCTTCAGATCGGCGGGGATGACCGGGATCTCCCCGATGGTCTGCGCCGCGTTCAGCAACGTATCGGCCCCTACGGATTTCGCCAGCGCAAACAGCGGCTCGACATCGAAGATCCGGCCTGTGACGTGCGATGCATGTGGCAGGATGACCAATCGAACAGAGCGACTAACCGCGTCTGCGAACGCGGCCGCGTCGATCTGGCCGGCTGAATCCAGTCCGACGATGCGAAGGTGAATTCGCTTGGCTTGCTGCAATTCGTACAACGGCATGAGAACTGCGACGTGATCGGCGCAGCTCGCTATGACTCCCACGCGGCGCATCCGCCTCGTGCCAAGGATGGCCAGATGGAGTGCGTGCGAAGCGCCGGTGGTGAGGATGACTTTTTCCGGGTCCGACACCTCCAGCATCCGGGCGAGCCGTTCTCCACACTCCCACGCGACCCCCGCGTTGTCCGCGGTCTCACCCCCTCCGCCTCCTGGGGGCGACGCGAGGGTGGATATAACGGCCTCGACAACCCCGGGCGCCTTCGGCCAGGACGTTGCCGCCTCATCGAGGTAGATGAGATCATCGCAATTGCGCCCCCGGGCTCCTTGTGCCGTTGCTGTTCTCTCGAGGATCGTCATGACTCCGCGGTCCTGGCGAGCATCACCAACCTATCTGATACTCCGTGCGGCTAACGCTTCCGTGAAGTCATCACGACAACTTGGTGAACCCGTGCATATCGTGCTTCCAGGGCGCATGCGAATCGCGAGCTACGTGTCGGACACAGAGTGTATGTTAGGTAGCTCTGGGACACCGGTTCAGCAGGCTGGGTAGCGCCTTGCGTCCCCGGGGATGGCGGCAATGCTGCCGGGGTGGGGGCGGCAATGCTGCCGGGGTGGGGGCGGTGATGCTGCCGGGGTGGGGGCGGCGATGGGACAGAAGCGGGGGAACGGATCTGCTGGACTAGAAGTGCGATCGCGGAGGCGTGGCGAAACTCGCCGGAGGGCGAGCCGGCACCGGTCGCGGTCAGGGGAGTGCTTCAGGCGGCGAGTCGATAGGCGGTGATCTGAGTATCGGCGAAGAAGCGTCGCTCGATGTTCGGTGGCAGCGCGTGGTGTCCAGAAACTCATCCCTGCCCCCTAGTGCCCTCAAAGCGGTCTCACGGGCGCTCGACCGGGGAGCACCGCAGCCGGTTGAGAAGTCTCATTCCAGGTGGTACAGAATCGGGGAGCACCCCAAAGCCTATGGGGCTGCCAGAGGCGTCCCACCGCTCTTTGACAGGGGCACTGTGTCTCATGGGCTCAGTCTTCCCCTGACCTGTGTGTCGGACGCACGACACCAGCCGGCCCTGGGAGAGGCACCGGCGGTAACTGCCATTGTGCCCGCGACCGATGTAGAGTACACTATGTGAAGTGCCTCTTCGGGCACACGAGTCTAGAAGGCCGTATCTTCGGGGTGAGGGATGTTCGTAGGCCGATCTCCGTCGTTGCGATGCTTTCGGAAAGGAGATCGGCACATGATCAAAGGTACTGTCAAGTGGTTCAACGACAGCAAGGGGTTCGGGTTCATCGAGACCGCCGACGGTGATGTCTTTGTTCACCACTCGGCCATCGAGGGCGAGGGATTCCATTCCCTGCGCGAGGGCCAGGAAGTCGAGCTCGAGATGGGCCAGGGCGACAAAGGCCCGAGGGCCGCTAGAGTCCGACCGGTGTAGTTTGGCGTAACATTGCAGCGAAAGCGCTCTGGCGTATGCCGGGGCGCTTCTCGCTTTCCCGCCGGACGCGCACAGCAGGTTGGGGAGGGCCGTCACGCGCTAATGAGACACCGCAGCAGTAGGCTGGCACCTATCTCCGGCTAGTGAGCGCGTGGGGGATGCCCTACCCGACGCCGCGGCCACGGTTCGCCGGCAGGTCAGCCCGTGCTGTCCAGAAACTCATCCGTGCCCCAAAGTGCCCTCAAAGCGGTCCCACGGGAGCGCGACATGCGCGTCAGCGGCCGGCGTTCCTCCTCGGTGAAGCGGATTCGCCCCGAGACCTTCCCCTTGAGAATCCAGTTCTCCAACCGCAGATACTCGTTCCGCAGCGCCGCCTTTGACACAGCAAGCTCGCCATAGTGGCGATCATCGGCAGGCCCACCCAGTCCGGTCCTCGTTCGACCGTATGCTCCATCCTTCGTACCTCTCAGCGCAGGGGTGCTCGCGAAGGGAGAGAATACCACGAAAGAGGCTCCACGAGCATCCTGGGAGCCAGATGGGTTTTTGGCCAGCACGGGCGTGAAGAGAGCCGCGAGTCCTCGGGAGCAGCCTAGACGGCCCCTCCAGTAGCCAGCGCAACCACGGCCCAGACGCCGCTGTTGAGCAGGTCGCCGA
>Ga0307379_10010920_pt1 | contig 11976 bp, 11 predicted proteins | sample UN2MG_FD_202237 | JGI IMG/M metagenome (GOLD analysis project Ga0307379, IMG submission 202237) | Soil microbial communities from Risofladan, Vaasa, Finland - UN-2 | ecosystem: Environmental > Terrestrial > Soil > Coastal area > Acid sulfate soil | place: Finland: Risofladan, Vaasa | collected... | reverse complement strand
ACATCCGAGATTCCAGTCCTACGGTGACCAACTGCAACTTCAGCAAGAATTCGACAATATACACCGGCGGCGGGATGTCCAACGAGGAAAACTGTAATCCCATCGTGACCAACTGCACATTCAGCGGCAACACGGCAACAGGCTACCAAGAAACACCAGGCGCTGGCGGCGGGATGTGCAATGGGGGTAGCAATCCCACGGTGACCAACTGCATCCTCTGGAACGACACGCCGAATGAGATATACAACTATGATATCACTCCCACAGTCACATACAGCGACGTTCAGCAAGGCTATGCGGGCACGGGCAACATCGACTTCGATCCTCTCTTTGCCGACGACGACGGGCGGCTTCTGGCCGCCTCGCCCTGTATCGACGCGGGTAACAATGCCGACGTGCCTTCCGGCGTAACAACCGACCTTGACGGCAACCCACGAATTCAGGGTTTATGCGTTGATATGGGTGCGTTTGAGGCACCACCCGTGACGCCGGAGGCGATGCTCGCCCAACTGAAGGCTTACATTCTGCAGCAAGTGGCCTTGGGCAATATCGATGTAGATTTAGAGGGAGGCTTGCTTGACAAGGTGGATGCTGCCTCGGAGACGTTGGCCAGCGGCAATCCCAACAATGCAAAGCCGGCTATGAACAACATGGAGGCTTTGATCAATCAAGTGGAGGCCCAAACGGACAAGAAGATCGAAGCAGACGCAGCGGCAGCTATCATCGAGCGCGCCAACGCGATCATTGCGGCTCTCGGCGGCTAAGAAGACGCATGACATAGTAAGAGTATTATTAGAATGCAATCCGATAAGGGCTGCGAGCATCCGCTCGCAGCCCTTTTTTCATTACTTTATCCAGAATTTGGAAAACCTTGCTTGTCGCGATTTTTTGTATTTTTTACGCTAAGATTTGAATATTCTTGCAATGCGAAAGGCTAAGAAATAGTATTTGTTCGTGAGTTTTTAAGAAGATTTGAATAAGACTGTTGCCGGGTGGATTATAAATGCGAATAAAAGAATTTCAGGATATAATTTCTCGAAAATACGAGAAGCGGGACCGTCAAAGGGGTATCCCGGCGACGTTTCTATGGTTTATCGAAGAGGTGGGGGAGCTTGCCACGGCTTTAGCCGGTGAGGATCAGCATAACAGGGAAGAGGAATTCGCCGATGTATTTGCCTGGCTCTGCACGCTGGCGAACATAAGTGACGTTGATCTGGAAAAGGCCTGCTCCAAATACACCGGCAACGACGTCAAAGGCTTCAAACCGAAATAACACGCGTCGTACATCAACGGTGGGGGCGTTGGAAAGTTTCTGCTACTGATCTCCAATTTCATCGGGATGCTGAATTCCCGTATCTTTGTTCGCAGCTACCAGGGCCTTATAAAAACACCAGCCCAGGCCGCCTATTATGATAAGGAACACGACCGTAAGAATGACGAAAGAAAATCCGCTCAGTTGATCGCGAATCGGTACCGTCGTTGTGTCAATTTCCCCCGTCTGTGCAAGGCCAATCAGGATAATTGCGATAGAAGCGCTCGTGTCCAGGGCCGCCATTATCCCCGCCCATCTCGCCAGCCAGGATGCCTGGCTTGTGGAGGTATGGTGCTTGTCCAGAACATAGTTGCTCAACAGCATCATAGCCAAGCCGCCGGCCAGAGAAAGCCAGAGGATGGCCTGTTTTAAGATATGGGACATTGGTACTGCAAGCCAGAGAACGATTAAGACTGCAATGATGGATGCCCCGACAAACGCAATTGCCCCTTCACGTCTGCCCCCAACTATCAGGTTCTGCTCGGGCCGTTCCGGCTCTTTGATGTCAATACGGCCCTTAACAACGCTTAAAATGATAGCCACAACGGGTACCAGGGCGACAACTCCCAGCCCAACCAGGTTCGGCAATATCCAATCGCCCTGCGGGGTCCTGAGGAATCCTTCTCCACGAATGTCATCGAAAAGCTGCCAGAAGAAAAGTGTACCGAGAACAACCGGGATAACCAGCCGAATCAAATAGTCCCACCATTTGCCTAATTTCCAGTCGCTGCGGCTGTTGGCATGCCGCCGCAGTGTCCCAATCCGCCAAAGCCAGCCCAGGACCACGCACTCCAGCAGGCCCATAAATGTTATGCCCCACGTGCCGTTGACAAATCCGTCAATGGTGCCAAGCCAGTTAAATCCTCCTTCCGTGATAAAGATCAGGCCGCACAGAAATCCCACGACGCTCATGACCGGCAGAACAATACTCCTTCGCCATCCGGTCTTATCAACGATGCTGGCCAGAATTGATTCGGTCATTGAAAAGGCCGAGTCGATCCCCAACGTTACAAGTGCAAAGAAGAAAACAAAGCTGAACCACGCCGAATAGGGCAATTGCGCCAGTGCATATGGAAACGCCACAAAGGCCAGCGAAGGGCCGGCTTCTGCTACCTGTTCAACTGCAATAGGATTGTCTCCCTGCTGGGTTACAAAGGCCATGCCCCCCAATGTGGCAAATACCGCGAGTCCCGCTACAAAACTCGTTGCGAAGTCCGCAATACTGATGATGCCGGCATTGTTATTAATATCACTTTTTCTGTGAAGGAAACTGGCATAGGTTATCATAACGCCGTAGGCGAGACTCAATGAAAAGAATACCTGCCCGAACGCATATCGCCATGTGACAGGTTTCGCGAGTTCAGACCACACAGGGTCGAGATAGTACACCAGGCCCTGCATGCTGCCTTCGAGGGTCAGGCCCCTTATCGTAAGTATCAGCAGCATCAGCCACGGCAGGGGTACGGTAAGCCAGACGATTTTGCCGACTAATTTGACACCCTTGAATATACAAAAATACATTGCCAGCCAGGTGATAAGCAGGGGCCATACAATGTTCATGCGAATAGCACCGAGGTTGGGACCATCAATTTTACCCAGGTACGTATGGTTGAAGAAGTTCTTCGCGTTTTCGACGCCGGCGAGCCCTTCACCCGCCCAGGGCAGTTCCCCTCCGGTGAAAATCCCGACGATGCTGTACCACAGGAAGCTGAAGCAATATGCGAGAATCACCGGGTAATAAGTGATTATTACAAAAGCAAGAATAATCCCCCACCAGCCGACCATCTCAAAGTGCTTATGCCCCCGTTTGAAGGCATCAGGTGCCGCCCGCTGGGTATAATGACCAATACTGAATTCGAGAATCATCACAGGGATACCAACTACGAACAAAGCGATGATATACGGAATCAGAAATGCCCCTCCCCCATAGCTGTAGAGTTTATAAGGAAATCCCCAGAGATTCCCCAGACCGACGGCCGAGCCTATCGCCGCAAGAATAAATGCCCCTCGTGTCCCCCAGCTTTCCCTTTGTTCTTCCAAAAGATCAGCCATTGTTAATTATCTTTCCCTTTTTATATAGCACTTATGTTCTCACGTTTTTTTTTCTGTTTTTTCCTCTTGTGGAAAGGGGCTTTTATCTTTTATTCCAAGTAATTCCAGCGTGTCTCGTTCGATTATGTTGCGAATACTGCCTCTTGGGACTGCAGGTAAATTCGTATCGGCCAGAAGCATATTAAAGCCGAGCAGTGTTTCTATGCACTGGCCCGCGTTACCTGACGGGAATCCACTGCCGAACAGTAATTTGTCCATCACTCCGTGCTCGTGTGCCGCCACTACGATATTGTAAGTTTGCCAGACGTTACTCGGCTTTATCGTCAAATCCGCATACACATTTTTGTGCTTACCTACCATCGACAACGTTTGCTCTACAAATGGCATACCCATATTACCAATGATGATTTTCAAGGCGCCAAATTCCCTGGCAACCTCATCCAAAAGGTATGGTTGGGCATACTCCAGAACGGCATCCGCCCGTTGAGAGTCTATCCCATTGTGAAAGAATACGGGAAGACCAAGCTCTTGCGCCGACTCATAGAACTTCATCGCTCTGCTGTGAGTAGGATGAAAACCACAAGCAGAACAATACAGAACGGTTCCCAGAAGCCCTAATTTTTCTGTGAGAGGTTTCAGATTGTTAACATGAACCTTATCCTTGCTGGGCTCCACGACTGCAAAACCGACCAATTTTTCTTTATGTTTGTTTACATACTGTGATAATTTCTTATTGATTTCCTCACTTGGCCCATCTGCTGTAGCCAATATTATGCACACATCGACGGTCTCTGCCGCCGCAAAATGCTCAGATGTCTCAACTTCACCAGTTGCAAGATTTATATGAGTATGACAATCAACTATCATGTTACGAGGTCCTTAATTAAATAGCTTGTCATTGCGAACTCAGCGAAGCTATCCATTGTTCCCTTTTAAGCATAACTGCTTTTGTAGCACTCTATTTTACTATTTTAATCAGTTTATTATGTCTTGAATAATCAATAAACAATTAGTTTGCGGTCGTCAACAAATATTTCACCATCATTTAACTTACTGATATTTGCCCACTGACACATAATTTTATATGTTTTTTTTGCTCGGTAAACAATTCACCGGATTGCTTATATTTCGCAAGAGTTATTTTGACCCAAATGCTATAAGGCCTAATGAAAAATTGTCAGAAACCTTTCCTTGACGTTGTAACCCGACAACTGTAATATTACACCAATATCAAACTCTTAGACGTAAACGTAAATATTTTTTTGAAATGGTTTGTCCCGGAACATCTTGATGATCTGGCTATAGACATTTTATTTATTGAATATTTCTGTGCCTTTCTGCGTCTTATTTAGTAGAATTATTCGGTTGCAGCTGTGGGCTTTTACTGCCGGGTTTGCAGGGGTACCAATCGGTGCGAGATTTTGGATCTTGAAATATGGATTGTCCGGTTTGTAAAAATGCGATGATTACACTCGAACTCCAAGACGTTGAGATTGATTACTGCACTGACTGTGGTGGTATCTGGCTTGACGCCGGCGAACTCGAACTTCTGCTCGGCCAGCCTGAAAAGGCCAAATACCTTCTCGACTCATTCAAAATCGATTCCAAGTCCACCGAAAGAATAAGAAAATGTCCCATCTGCTATAAAAAAATGAAAAAAATCATTGCCGGACCTTCCAAACCCAATTTGCTTATCGACAAATGCCGCAGAGGCGATGGTCTGTGGTTTGACAAAGGGGAACTGCATGATATTTTAGATAGGGCAGAGTTGGACAAAGATAATAAGATTCAAAGGCTTTTAACCGATATGTTTGGCCAAAATCAAACTTAACGTACGAAAGGAGAAAATTATGAGCACATGGAGCATAATATTAATCGTCGTCGCCGTTGTTGCTGTTGTCGTGGCATTGATCATGAAGAAAAAATCATAGAACTAACAAGACGCCTTTAAAAAGGGAGAAAACCTATGTCACTATTTATTATTATTGTTTTGCTGGTGTTGCTTGTTCCGGTTTTACTGATTATTTTTGTTATCGGCATCTACAATGCTTTAATTCGGCTGCGCAATCAGGTCAATAATGCCTGGTCACAAATTGATGTCCAGCTAAAACGTCGTCACGATTTGATTCCCAACCTTGTTGAAACCGCCAAAGGTTATATGAAACATGAGCGTGAGACATTTGAGGCCATAACAAACGCTCGAAGCCAGGCTATGGGAGCCAATAACGTCTCCGAAGCCTCAAAAGCCGAAGGTGCTCTCGGCGAAGCGCTTAGCAAATTCATGCTGGTCGTCGAAAACTATCCTGACTTAAAGGCCAACCAGAACTTCCTTTCGCTCCAGGAAGAGCTTACCAGTACTGAGAACAAGATCGCTTTTGCCAGACAGAGCTACAATGACCAGGTCTTGTTTTTCAATAACAAGATCCAGATGTTTCCTTCGAACATCATTGCCGGTATGTTCAGCTTCACCAAACGCGACTTCTTCGAAATCGAGATTGCTGCTGAGCGTGAGGTCCCAAAAGTAAGTTTTTAATTAATGAGCTTTGGTTTATTAATGGAACTCAGCATGGCACCCTCAAACTTTTTTTAGAGGGCGTCTTTAGTCGTGCTGCGGATAACGAACAATGTGGGAATTGATACGAGCCAACAAGAGAAACTCCATAGTCCTGATGGTCCTGATGGCAGCAGTGCTGATGCTCCTGGGATTTATTATTGGGCTGGCTTTCTTTGGCCAGGAAGGTGGTTTTTTCGGCCTGATAATTGCAACAGCAATCTGGATTGTGCTTACAATAATAAGCTTGTCCAGCGGTGACCAAATTCTCCTGGCAACAAGTAAAGCTGTGCCGGTAACTCACGAAGATCACCCGCAATTATTCAATGTAGTCGAGGAAATGAAAATCGCCGCCGGTTTACCGGCTATGCCGAAAGTTTATATCATAGCAGATCCTGCTCCCAATGCTTTTGCAACCGGCCGAAATCCGGAATCCGCATCGGTCGCAGTAACCGCAGGCCTTTTAGCCCGGCTCAACCGCGATGAACTCCAGGGTGTCATCGCACACGAAATAAGCCATATCCTTAATCGTGACATCCTCTTTGTAACACTCGCCGGCATAATGCTCGGCTCAATTGTTTTACTCTCACAGGTCTTTCTCAGAGGTATGTTCTACAGTTCCATGATGGGTTCTCGCAGGAGGTATTCCAGCGGCGGAAAGGGCGGGGGGCAGGCCCAGCTTGTTATGTTAATAGTCGCAATTGTTGCTGCAATCCTGGCACCGATCATGGCGTACTTGTTATACTTCGCACTTTCGAGAAATCGTGAATACCTGGCTGATGCCGGAGCGGCCAGATTGACCCGCTACCCGGAAGGTCTTGCCGGCGCACTGGAAAAGATTGCCGGTGACCCTTCACCGCAGTTAACCACTGTTAATAAGGTGACGGCCCCGATGTATATTGTTAATCCCTTCAAGAAAAAGAAACAGTTGAAATTATCCGATCTGACCAGCACGCACCCGCCGATCTCTGAACGGATTAAAATTTTGCGTAATATGACCCAGGGGGCTTCTTTAAGGGAATATTCGGATGCATTCACGAACGTAACGCATAAGAAATCGGTTGTTCCCGTTGCTGCTTTGAGTAAAAAAGAGGACGTTGCTTTGCGTCAGGCAAGCGCCGAAGCCGACAAGAAAGAGCGTACTGAAAGACAAATGCGCCAAGTCGGCGACATTATGCGTAAAGTCAATCAGTTTATATTCCTGACCTGCGTTTGCGGGCTAAAACTAAAAATCCCCCCAAATTTCAAGGGCAATAACGTCAAGTGCCCTCGCTGCAGCAATATTCTCGACCTTCCCCGCAAATAATCGAATGAATATCCAGCGGCATATGAAAATACTGCCAGGTTGATTCATCTAACCAGTATCAATCCAATTCCAACAAGAGTTGACTATCCTTATGATACCAATAACAGATGTCGGACTGGTCATTGTTCAAGGCTGACAATCTGGCCTGGAGTGAGAATCTTTATATCACATTCCGCCAACTCAGCAAACCGTTCGGCATCGGCCAGGCTGCCTACGATGTCACCCCAATGATACGGTATGGCCTGTTTCGGTTTTATATGCTGAGTGGCCTCAGCGGCTTCGGACGCATTCATAGTATACGTACCACCCACAGGCAGTAGAACCACATCGATGTCCTTAAGGCCTTTTATCTCCTTCGTCAAATCCGTATCGCCGGCGTAATAGATGCGCTTTGAGCCAACCTCGATCACAAAGCCAACCCAGTTGTTCGCTTTCGGATGAAATTGTTTATCAAAATTGTACGCCGCCACACCGGTTAAGCGAACACCATCAAACTCAATGGTCAGTCCCGGCACGATAGCCTCGCCCGCGCTTTCCCCGGCAACAACATCAGCCGAAGCAATCAGTTTCGTCTTCGGTCCTCTAACCTTGGCAATATCCTTTGGCGAGTAATGGTCGTAATGACTGTGACTAACAAGTACAAACGTCGCATCATGCGGCGATTCCTTCAATTTCCACGGATCTATATAAATGACCGTATCTTCGTGACAGAGCTTAAAGCCGGCATGACCCAACCATTGTAGAGTTAAAGCCATAGCAGTCTCCTTTGTCCTTTCTTCTTTTAGCGTTGTATCTGCAGTTTTTGTGTCTGCCTTTTCTTTCTTACATCCACAAATAATTAATCCCAAGACAACAGTTAAGATAAGTAGTCTCAAACCCTGCATATAATTCTTCTGTAAGTTAACAAATAATGTCATGGCCAGATGAAAGGCCATCTTTTGCTAAACAGGCTACCAAACTTCCGGCATATATCCACTCTAATTGTTGCTTTCTCACTATCTTCAATCAAGGGTACCTCTGCTACGAGTTTCTGGACGTAAATGTGTCTTTCTTGCTCGCTCATGTAGTTGTCTCTTATCTGTTTTAGCTCTCCGCTATCGAGGAAGAAACCACCACATCCATAACACTCATCAACATTAACTTCTTTGGCGTTGCGATACTTGTGTGCTCGCATTTTCATCCCGCACTTTGGGCACATAAGCGGCCCACGATTAATATCATTCGCCCGTGGACTTTTCAAGGTTTCTTCAAGCGCATTGCCAAAACCTTCATGATTTTCATCCAGTTCTTTTAATTCTCCCCAGTCAAGCCATATTCCTTTGCATCCGTTCTTGCACACATCCACTTGTGCATTTCCAAAATCTTCTTCCACCATCGACATACCACACGCCGGACAATTCATATTTCACCTCTTGCACTTTGTCTGCAACTTTTGCAATAAATCAGAAATAATCTTTCTCCAGCAGCCATTCACAATTTGTTAATAGTATAATATCGAAGAACCAACTTTGTAGGAACTATAATTATGACCTTATAGCCTTAAACAATTATCAATAGTCAATTAAAAAAGGCCCTGTCATTCAGCAGGGCCCGTGGTTTTTAAATCCAGACATTATGCGGTTTTGGATTAGCAGGGACGTACATTCGTTGCTTCGGGGCCTTTCTTGCCCTGGGCAACCTCATACTCCACTGCCTGGCCATCATATAGAGACCTAAATCCCTCTGCCGCAATATTCGAGTGATGGATGAACAAATCCTCACCGCCATCGTCAGGAACAATAAAACCAAACCCCTTCCTCTCATTAAACCATTTTACTTTGCCTTTATCCACAATATTCTCCTTAGGCCTTTATTGAGCCCAAAATATTAACTCCCTCATTTTCTAACAGAAGTATACTCCGAGGGACAAGAGAATACCCTTTGACACAAATAAATCGTAGTGAATAAAACTTAAAATGTCAACAAAATACAATTTTTTTAAAAATTGTACTAAAAATTATTAAACACGCTGTTCGCTTCTGAGGATTTGTGCATCAAAATATGATAAGGTTTTTGTTCCTGATAATCTGTCCCCAAAAAACACTTAGAAATGCTTAATACTACATTTTAAGACAATCTTTCATAAAACAGCAATCTATATAGGAGCAGTGACCTTCTGACCTTCCAAAACATGGAGTGCAACCCTCTGTAATCTGGATGGCGTGGATAAGTTCTGTCTTTTTCATTTTTCCGGGTGTTAGTCCGAGCGATTTGGCCTTCATTCTTATTTCAGACATATTCATACGTTTATCTGCGATTTTTGTAGCAGGCATTTTTTATCTCCTTATTAATTTTATAAAGTTGGAATATATCCAACTTAGTTTACCGCCGAGCAACTTGTTGGCTTGTCAGTGACTCACCATGCTGTTTTCCACGGCCTTCAATAAAAGCATCCGACTAATCTATTTTCGTTTATTTATGCATGTTGCTCTAAAAAAAGTGTGAAATTTTCACTATTTTTGTCAATTATTTTAATAATTTATTTCAGCACCCGTGTATTTCACCCTATTTTGGGCTAATATTAACTTTTGGATGACCATTCGTTTCTTAAATCTTCCATCTTCGAACCGATTGGAACTTACTATTTAATCACAACAAATAAAACACTCAGGCCAAGCTCAAAAAACAAATTAATAGCGTATTACTGCCCCTATATGCAGTTTTTAGTTGTGCTTCACTGAAAAGTTGTGTAGATATGAAACGTTTTGAAATTCCATTTGTTATTATGGACGTCCGGTAAAAAGGTTTATTATAAGTCTGACAACGATTTATATGAAAGGGATTAACCAATGTTAAAGATAGGAATGATTGGAGCTGGTTTCGTCGCCGGTTTCCACGAAAGGTCGTTATGTTCAGTCCGCGGTGTCCAATTAGCCGGCATTTGTGCCCCTGAGGGTGCGGAAGCCCTTGCCAGGCGAGCACGCAAGGACGGTTTGGGTGATACCCAGGTATTTGAGAACGTTGCAGATATTTGTTCCGCTGTTGACGTTATTTGCATTTTTGCCCCGAATTTCACTCGCCTCGATATTATGCGAGAAATAGCAAAGGCAATCGAAGGCGGGTCTAAAATCAAGGGAATCATTTGTGAGAAGCCCCTGGCACGGAATCTCCAGGAAGCAGACGTAATGGCAAGAATTGCCAAGGCACTCCGTGTTCCTACTGCCTACTTCGAAAATCAGCTTCACATGCCCTCTGTGGTTGAGGCCAAGCATCAGCTTGAAGCAGTGGAGCAGAGTATGGGCTCTGTGCATCTGGCCCGCAGCGCAGAGGAACATGGCGGCCCACATGAGCCATGGTTCTGGGACCCGACACGGCAGGGGGGGGGCGTGTGCTGTGATATGGGCTGTCACAGTGTGGCTGCCGCAATGTATGCGCTGACACCGAGCGGCAAACCGCCTGACTATCTCAAGCCCGTTTCAGTTACTGCCAACATGGGACTGCTCAAATGGGGTAAAGATCCCTGGATTAGCCAACTCAAAGAAAGAGGTGTGGATTACACAGTCACTCCCGCCGAAGATTACTCAAATGTCACTCTTGAGTTCAAGGATCCTGAAACCGGGATTTGCAGTATAGCTCAAGCCACGAATTCCTGGATGTACGATGCACCGGGCCTGCGATTGCTGTTAGAAGCCTTCGGTCCAGGTTATTCGTACACTGTCAACTCCTTAGAGTCACCTGCGAGTTTATTTATTAGTGACGCGGCTGCTACAGCGGTTGCGGATAGCGAACTTGCCCTTGAGAAGGCACAGGCTACACGCGGAGCTCTGATCCTTCAGCCTAACGAGCCTGACCTGTATGGTTATATAGCTGAGTGGAAGGATACAATCTCTGCGTTTGAGCAGGGCAAAGATGCTCTGCTTGATTTTCAATATGGTCGGATGATCACAATGCTCATCATGGCTGCATATATGGCACACGAAGAGAAAAAGACAATAGACTTGAGTGACTCGGATGTACTGCAGGCCCTGGAAAGCTATGTTCCCTTGATCCAACAAGGCAGGGGGGCGGAGGTTCTGCTTGGTGTTTGACCGGCTCCCTGCTCCATTTTTGCGAACCGACCGTCAGATATGCGTAGATTGCTGGAGATAGTAAAATCATTAATCGAAAGATAAAGAGCTTCTTGATTTTGGCGATGTTATTTATCATTGCCTTGCCGTGTTTGGTTTTGGCTGAGAACTGGCCCGCCTGGCGCGGACCACAGGGAGATGGAAGCAGCCCTGAAAAAAAAGTACCGGTTAGATGGAGCGGGACAAATAATATTTTATGGAAAGTTCCCATCCCCGGTAAAGGTCACGCATCGCCTATTGTTTGGGACAAACATATCTTTGTAGTTACAGCGCTTAAAGAGAACAAGCAGCGCGTACTATTGTGCATAGATCGCAAAGATGGTAAAACACTCTGGCAGCAAGTAGTCCTTGAATCTCCTCTGGAAAGAATTCATTCGTTGAACAGCTATGCATCGTCAACACCTGCGACGGATGGGCAAAGAGTATATGTCAGCTTTCTCGACCACGATAAGATGTTCGTGGCAGCATATGACTACGATGGCAATTGTCTCTGGAAGGTACGGCCGGGAGCGTTCTCAAGTATGCATGGATACTGCTCGAGTCCGGTCATCTGGAAAGATAAGATAATTGTTAACGGAGATCACGATGGGCCAGCTTATATCGCGGTTCTGAACCGACAGACGGGACAAACCACCTTAAAAATACCCCG
>Ga0307379_10010919_pt1 | contig 11977 bp, 11 predicted proteins | sample UN2MG_FD_202237 | JGI IMG/M metagenome (GOLD analysis project Ga0307379, IMG submission 202237) | Soil microbial communities from Risofladan, Vaasa, Finland - UN-2 | ecosystem: Environmental > Terrestrial > Soil > Coastal area > Acid sulfate soil | place: Finland: Risofladan, Vaasa | collected... | reverse complement strand
TCCAACGCGCAGGTAAGCTGTAGTTATTAAAGGCTGAAAACCAAAAATGGCGACAGCGATTTTTCACACATAACACCACAAATCGCCACGGATTAACCCATGATGGTCTCCTAAAAAGTCCTTTTACTCGCCCATGATGCCCATTTTGGGATTCATAAAATGCTTCGCTAATCGCCAAAAACTCGGCCTAAGGGCCTCAAACAGTTTGGAATTTTTCACGCTCAGCATTTTATGAATCTATTTCCAAAAGTGGCCAAAATCGCTCGCAAAAGACTTTTTACGAGTTTGTCAACCCATTAGCCTCAGATAATAATTCGGCAATTAATCATGTTTTTGAATACTTACAATAATACTGTATTGTGTGCGAATTACTGTTTTAAGGCTATCACATATCGCCTCGTTACGACAATCCCTTTATATTGCGACACTCACAGGTGTGAGGGTTAAAATTTTTTTAAGATCCCCTGGAGATATCTCTGCCAGCAGTCCCTTTTTTCCCGCATTGATGTAAATTGTAGGCAGTTCCATAATAGAGGCCTCGACGTAAACCTTGAGGGATTTTCGTGTCCCAAAGGGAGAGATGCCACCCACAAAATATCCCGTGTGTTTATGTGCAATCAGTGGTTCACAGGGCTTCACCGTCTTTACCCCAAGGGCCCGTGCCATAGCCTTGGTTGAGACCTTCTTATTTCCATGCATAAGAATCAAAAACGGATCACCATTATCTGCTTCCATCACAAGCGTCTTTACAACCAGATGCTCATCCACATTCAACTCTTTAGCCGCTACTGTGGTTCCGCCTTTCTCCTCAAATTTGTAAAAATGCAAGGAAAAATCCACTCCGGATTCTTTTAATGTTCGAATGGCCTGTGTTGCGGGAAATTTTTCCTTTGCCATTTCTCCTCCTAAGTCTTTGTAAGTGATCATCGCCCGCTTGCCCCGTCCGTGCGGGGCTTTGCTCGAGACGCAAAGTACGCAGAGTTACAGAGCTCTTGATCTGAATCCTTGAGTGGAGGATTCAGATCAAAGTGCCATCCCGCTTTCCCCCCCTTCCCTGTGAAATGTACTTTTAGTCTCTATTTCATCAGAGTGAAAAAATCAGGATAATATAAAAAATATCTCTGCGGCCTCTGCGGCTCTGCGGTGAAAAGTGGGTATCGATTGTGTAATTTCAGCTTTCTTATGCTTTAGGAAACCATTCTTTTTTCAGTTCCGCAAGCCTTTTCTCTTTTATTGCAGTGCGCATTCGGCGCATCAGTGATTCCAGAAAATACAGATTGTGGATGCTTGCCAGCTGTATTGCCAAAAGCTCTTTGGCCATAAATAGGTATCGGAGATACGCCCTTGAAAAATTGCAACACGTATAGCAATCACATCCCTTTTCAATCGGGCGGGGATCATTTGTATATTGTGCATTACGGATATGTATCCGAAACCTTTCGCCTTCTTTTGTAAAAAGCGTGCCGGTGCGTGCCAACCGGGTTGGTAACACACAGTCAAAGAGATCGATCCCTCGTGTTACTACTTCAAATATATCCTCTATTTCACCGATTCCCAAAAGATGCCGTGGCTTATCCCGGGGAAGGGAAGGGGTTGTCCATTCCAAGACCTGGTGCATCTCTTCTGTAGATTTTCCAAGAGAGCCACCAATGGCATAGCCATCAAAGTCTTGCCCTGAAATAAACCGAGCACTCTTTTTCCTCAAATCGTGATACGCTCCACCCTGAATAATTCCAAAAAGCGCCTGATTCTTGATGGAAGTGCGCTTAAATTCCTTCAATGCCCTGATGGCCCAGCGGTGGGTTCTGTCCATTGCCTTTGTAGTGTATTCGTAATCATGAAAGGGAGAGGTACACTCATCCAATACAAGTATAATATCTGCACCGAGTTTCCGCTCTATCTCTATTACCCGTTCAGGTGTGAATCGGTGTCGTGTGCCATTCCGATATGAGATAAATTCCACTCCATCCTCATCAATATGCACAAAAGATTTCCCCTTTTTTGAGCGTAAATGCCCACCGTGATTTTTCTCATCTGGAAAGATGGATGCGATTTTCCCCACCCCGTGTTCCTTCGCTGCACCGAGGCTAAAAATCTGAAAACCTCCAGAGTCTGTTATGAGCGGCCCATCCCAGCCCATAAATTGATGAAGCCCTCCCATCTTCTCTATCAAATCTTCTCCTGGTTGGAGATGGAGATGATAGGTATTGGCGATAATCACCTGGCTTCCAATTTGGCGAAGATCATCTACCGATATACCCTTTACCGTTGCCAGAGTGCCGACCGGGATAAATGAAGGGGTGTGTAGAGAGCCATGTGGAGTAACAATTTCACCTGCCCGTGCCGCCTTATCCTTTGCTAAAAGCTTAAATGAGAACATCGTAAGTGATCAAGGGCTCCTTTTATCTCTCACAGAGTGCACAGAGGCACTGAGTTTTTGAGCAGATTTCCTAAGAGGGGAAATCTGCTCAAACTGCCATCCCTCTTATTAGGGAAATCATCATCGTTTAAAATTGTCCTGTTGAATCAATTTCAATTACCTTTTACTCGGGGATAAAAATTGTAGGATCAATATCGTCATAGCCCGCCGTCGGCGGGCTGATCTATTGCCCTGATTTTTCATACTCAAAAAATCAGGGCAAAGAAATGATCTCTGTGATCCCTGCCCGACGGACGGCAGGCGGGTCTGCGGGCTCAAGCGACCAAAGAGAGCGGGCGAGAGATTCTTAATCATATGGCAAGGTACAAAACATTAGTAAAAAATTGTTTTCGTCCGATGATAGGGTTTTGCCTTGAACTGGCTTTCCTGGCCCAGATTCCAGAGGATCCAATCTATCTCAAAGGCCCTCAACTTCTTTCCCATCTGCGCAAGTTCCTGTCGTATCAGCTCAACTGCCCAGATGGTGTTGGCCCTGATCTCAATCTCCTCAGGGCTTCCTGCCTCAAGAAAGATACCCTGATCCACCTTGTGTTCCAGAGCTCGTTCATACCGTAATATACCAACATGCCGCAGCACCTGGGGTAGCTTGTAATCAGCAAAGGCAGTTAATTTATCAATATCTTTGATATTACCCCAAGCTTTACCAGCAAATGCCCCATAGAGGTCTGCGGCAAATATCTGCGCCCGCTTATAGAAATATATCTTTGTGCCATGGTATTCTGCTTTATCATTGAAAGAGGGTAGATTATCAACAAGCAACCCGACCAAGTTTAGTGCCGAGTTTTCTGCGGTCTCCACGAGTCTTTTCGCCTCTCCATTATATTTGTTAATAAGAAACTCCCCCAGTTCATTCAGGATGTGAGCTCGAGCCTCCATAAGCTGTAATTCTCCTTTTCCACCCAAGATCTGTCTCAATGTACCTAAAGATAGTTCAGCTAAATAATTAGCCCTGGTGATTGGAACTCCTGAATCGAGTGCCTTTTTAAGAGAAGCTGCAAGGGCATAATACCCGGAGAGTGTTTCTGATTTGTATTGAACTTCCCATTTATCTGCTCCTGGTTTTGGCCAGAAGCAGAAATTGATGCTATCCAGCACAAGAAGGTATGCAACCGTTTTGTGACCGCCATTGAAAAAGTGATAGTCGTAGTTCCAGGGGGGAATTTCGATTCCATCCTCAATCAATTTCCTCGAAAAATCGGCAAGAGCCTGTTTATCAATCGTTACCTGTTGGCTCCTCTCCTTTACATCCCGAGTTGTTTCAAGAACCTCGTTCATAGTTTCAATCCCGATGCGTTTCTTTTGCTCGAAGAAGTGATTTCACCGCTGAGACGCTGAGGGCGCTGAGAGAAGTCTTTTTTCACTTGCCGTTGAGAGGACGGCGAGTGAAAAGAACCTCAGCCCTACGGGCAACAACAAAATCAAGCTTTAGCCTATAAATAAATCGCGTTATTTGTTCTTACAATGGCAAGATTCCTTTTTGCCTTCCGCCCTCCTCCGCCCTGTGGAATGCGGAGCCTATTCCTCTGGGGTCAGCGGAAGGCAAAAAACTATCTTTGCGTTCTTTGCGACTCTGCGGTGAATAGGTCCCGCAGCTACTGATTACTATACCAGCGTCTGAATTGTAGAGTCTACCAATCTTTGTAAACCAGGTTACCTATCCGGAAAATAAACCCAACCCTTGAATCCCGATTTCATCGGGAAACCCTGAACCCCTGAATCCCGATTTCATCGGGAAACAATGAACCTGTGTAGTTACTATCAGCGCTTATAGCATGCAACTATATTGAGAATGTAAAAACATATTGACATAAACATTTTTTGGGGTATAGGTATGAAATACGTGCTGGATACGAGAAAGTTCCAGACATCTACTCGTTATAACAGTCGTTCCTGTTCTAATTGTTTTTAATTTTCCTGCTCACCTCCACTAAATTTCCGCTCTTTTGTGCCGTTACGCTACCAGGCACGTGATTTCCACGGGATGTTATACTAAAATAATACAATTTTATTATATATTCGCGAAATAATCGCGTAGAATATTACGCCTTATAAGACATCTAGTATTATGTTAAAAATCTAAATAAAAGTAAAAATAAGCATACAAAATATGGGATTTAGATATCGTCTGTAGCGCGAGGATCCTGATCCGGTCCGCCAGAAAGAAGGGGCCTCCGCTCCGATTCGTGCCGGTGCACCGTGATTTTTTAGGCCACCTGAAGGCATGGTATAAAAATGATGGCCATCAAGATGTGCATATTATTCAATACAACGGGAAACCGATTAAATCAATAAAGAGGAGCTTTGCCGCAGCAAAAAAAAGGCGGGAATAACCAGGAGGCTCAGGCCGTATGATTTCAGGCATGCATTCGCTACCTGGGTACTTGGTGAAGGTGCGGACCTGAAATCCACCTCTGAGATCCTTGGCCATAGCAGCACAAAGATCACGACTAAAACCTATCAACATACCAACATGGCCATGCGAAGAGAGGTGATTAATAAACTCCCGGCCCTGGAAGTTCCAAAAATAGAAAAGAAAGTTCCGGCAGCAAAATAAATGGATTAAAAAAGAATAAAGATGTCCACCGAACGCAGCGTATTAAGCTGCTATAGTTAAAATGGTCGATATATGGAGACTGCTTCCTTTTCGGCATATATACCCGTTAGCCTTTTTAATCCATTTCCGGCAGACCATAAAGTGTCTATCCAGGAAACGATAGATGAACTCATACAGACATGTGATGATCAAGCTTTGTATTTTGACGATGACTTACAATTTAAAATATCGATTCATCGCATAGAGAAAGATGAAACTCCAGATCCGTCTATCTTTGATTTGCACAGACCTGGCTTTGTCCCTGAAAGGCAGCTTCTCCGTTTGGATACAATCTTTCCATTCGGCGATATGGATGTGACGACCAAGGGTATAGATCTAGGCAAAAAACAGTCAGAAAGCTTGAAGTTAACACTACTTGCCGGTTTGTTTGAGAAGGTAATTTATGACCTTGTACTTATGGCAAATCTTGCCCATCCAAGCATCCTCGAAATCTATCCTGGTGCAATTTACAATGCAAATGAATTCATAGCGAAAACAAACCGAATGATGAGTCATTTAGAGCTTATGTTAAACTTTGCCAGAAAGATGAAATGGCCATCAATGAACGATCTTAGTCTTGGCAGCGTGATGGAATGGTTTTGCGGAGGCTCGTATCATTCTGTGTGTTTATCTCAGACGCCAGTTGATCGTGCCGTCCATGCATTTGGGCATCTATTCGAGGATGAGCCTTCTAAATTTGGGCCTCTGCATATATTTTGGGCGATGATTGGCATTGAGGCTCTATACTGTAAGGGTACCACGGACATAATGGGACAAGTTTTTGTTAAAAGCCAGTTATTGCTTAGAGAGCATTCAATACCAAAAAGGGCATTTTCAAAAATGTACGACTATAGATCTAGATTTGTGCACGGTGATATCAACTTTCCCAGTAAGTATCTGTATTATGATGAAAGTCCCGAACTTCTAAGTTATTACAAGAAATCCGACGATGCTGAAGATCTGGCAATTGCGCTGCTCGTGGCTTCTTTACAGGAACTCATCAAAAGAGGCTGGCATGAATTGACCTTTTCTTATGTACTTAATGAACCAAAGGTTACAAACAAAGAGACATCTTAACATCCGACTGGACAAGGATGCGCTGAAAAAACGCCTGCGTACCTGTCAGCCCAGGTGTTAGATTTTTTATAGGGGTGTAATGGAAATTAACGCTACAACTATTGTCATAGCGCTCTTATCAGGAACCATTGGGGCGGCATTTACTGCATTCCTGAACTATAAAATTAGAATTAAGATCTTAGAAAGAGAAAAATTAGAAAAAGAAACTAAAGTGGCGTATGTCCATCTCGTTCAGATAACGGACTATGTTGCACTTCAGCTTTTATTAAAATCATCTATGAAGGCATTTGAGCCGATTTTAAATGACCCAAAAGACCCAGCAATCCCGGTAAACGCCAATTTCGAAATATCACATGGTTTTGCTGTAGTCGTTGCAGACACATTGAAAGAAATTGAACAAGAAAAATTGGAAGAGTTTTCATCATTAGCAAAACTCCTAGATCCCTTCATTGATAGCTTCGATAAACTTGATTTAGGTATTGATGATTTAGCTAATTTGCCTAAATTAAACGTGAGACACTATCATCAATTTAAAAGCTATGCCGGGCAAATACAAGCATCTCTTAAGATTATGAAAGTGGCTATTGAAAGTAAAAATGTAAAAATCATAGACGCGGAATCCATATACGGGCTATGGCTATCTGCAAAAAGTCTATTTGAGGCAGCAAACAAATTAAGAGCTGCGTTAATATATAGCAGTAGAATTGCCCCTTCTTATGCTCATGAGATGCTAACTGAGCAATACAGTGAGCTAAGGGCAAACATGCAGAGAAGTTTTATTAATAATCCAAAGCTGAAGCAAGCGGCAGAGTATATAAAGAGCCAAGAAGAAGAAAAATCTAACCAAGCGCTTTAACACGGACAATTTACCGCGCTGCGCTTGCAAATTTCCGGTTAAGCGCCCCGTTAAGGTATTATTGCTATGGAGATAAAATCATCAGAAAATAAACCATTGCTTCCTCAAGATGAAGCTCCAACAATTACTGATACAGATGCAAAAGAGAATAAATATCACATTAAAGAGTGGCTTAATAAAAATTCTAAGTTAATTGTTCTTTCCTCGACTATAGTGACGGCATTATCTACTGTGATATTAGCGTGGGCTACATGGTCTTATTTAGATTTGACGCAACGACAATTAAACGAAATGCAATCACAACGTGAATTATCTGAGCATCACCTTAGAATTGCCAATCAAGCTGAAATGGCCATAAGGACACCACGAAAAATAAAAGATAGTAAGCCACTAATGGTCGAATTTGATATCGCAATCCATGGTGGACCTGCCAAGGATCTCGATATCTATTACATTCTTTTTAATAAATTTTCCGATGCCGATTTTCAGGCTCACATAGGTCATAACTACACTAACCTGATTGCTGGTAATACACTTCGAACAATTCACTGGGATCTTGAAAAAAGTCCAACCTGGGTAAAAGAAGCGATTAAAACTTCTAAAGATAAAGATTTTGGAATATTCGTTTCTGTTGTATTCGTTCAGCCACGAATACTTCCGAACGACGCATTAATCACGAAATGTGAAACGGCATCTTTTTGGTGGAAATCCAAGTCCAATACTTGGGATAACAGCTCATTGGATGAAAACCAGAATTTATTGAAAATATTTAAAGATAAGAACCTAATTCCTGCAAAGGTAAAAGAACATACTTAACCTTGCCTTCCAGCTGACGGCGTTCCGCCGCCGCTGAAGGCTGCGTTAAAAATCTATATAAAAGCAAAAATAAGCATACAAGATATGGGATTTAGACGTCGCCTGCAGCACGCGGATCCTGATCACCGGCTCAACGATTTTTACAATATATAGTATCGTTTATACGTTTTTAAAAACTATTTATTTCAACTTGAATTTTTTTAATCAAACTGAAGTAGATCGACTATATTTATAGCAATTATCGAACGATCAGATTTTAAATCAAGCTTGATATTGGTGCAAGGCAATTTTGCCTGCTAATCAATGTTATGTGTATGCAGAATATAGATGCCTGATAAAGATATATCGTCTGATAAAAAAATCGAAGAATTTATAAAGTGTGAATTTGAAGATTTTAAAAAAGCATTGGAATCAAGGGATGATGTAAACATTCTAAAATTCCATTTGCTTTTTGAAAATATCCTCGAAAGAATCATTGTTAACGTATTGAAACGGGGAGATCGGCTGATTGATAAAGGAAATTTAAGCTTCTCGCAAAAATTAATACTCGTTCATTCTTTTGACATTATTAGTGATTCATATATTCAGGCCCTCAGACATCTAAATTCTCTTCGTAACGAATTATCTCATGATAAAGGGGCTATCGTCACACTGGATAATTTTGACTTAGTTGGTCGTCCTCTAGGCAGAGCATATACAAATATTAAAAGAAAATATAAAAATGATTTATTGTTTAAAGTTGTTTCAGATACTTTTTTTCTAATTCACAAAGGCCTTGTGCGTAAAATTGCTGAAATTGAATTTGGAAATGACAAGATTGAAAACTATATTAATAAGAATAAATCAACAGGGAGTAAATAAGCTTATTTAGGACCGAGCATACCAAAAACCACATAACCGAGCGCTGCACGGGATCGGCGTGCACGCACACCTCCCCGTGAGCTTTGGCGATAGGCAACAAATATGGCGGTTTAAAGGATGAAAGAATTAGCTTCTCAGTTTATGACCTTAATTGCGAGCATAGCGCCTGCGGTCATTCCTCTCATAGCTGTTTATATCGGTTGGAAACTTAGTTCTCAAAGCGAACGGCGCAAGCGAGCACTCGAAAACCTTGAAAAACGTTTCGAAGCCTTTAGGCAACTTAAAGAAGTCATTGATAATATCCCTCGTGAACTATCGGCGAAGGAACTCGAAGCACGTATGAATAGTGATCCAGACTTTCTAAAAAGCATAGAACATCGACTAATTAGGCTTTTCGGTCTTCGCAGAGAGCTCATTCCACATCTTGATGAGTCGATGGTTTCATTTATCGATCGCCGTTTCTCACCCTTGTTTCGTGTCGAGACAGGTTCTTATGATCTGAAGCCGGATGTTTTAGAGACATTCTCTCGATGTTGTGAAGAGCTCGTGAAAGAAACAGATTCCATTGAGAAACGATTAGACGGATTATATCGCAAAAAGATGAAATAAATATTTGCCTAACAAGTCGCTGGAGAATCGACGGGAAAACGCTGACGCGTTTCCCGCTTATCAGCTCTAGCGTTCGGGCACAGATAGATGAAGAAGCATAAGACATACGAGCGCAACAGCTTAAACGAACGTATATGCGACGAGTTCAACGATGCTAGGAACCTAAGAGAACTCTCATATATTGCTCTCCTTTACATTGAATATTACATCAACGAAATTCTAATACGGAAACTCCAATATCCTGAGAAAATCATCGACGAGAACGAATTGGGATCATTCAAGAACAAATTGTTGATTCTAGAAGCTGTAGGTATTTTTGACGATCATCCTAACCTTTTAGGTAATATTAACTTGATTCAACGCATAAGAAACTATTATGCACATAATTTGCTGGCATCAGAGAGAGCTCCAGAACCTGTGGTAAGCCGCATAAAGCAATTGGTCTACTTTGATCGGAATAATGTGGTTTGTGAGTATGATGTTCCTTGGAGCAAACACGTCGATCCGCTAAAATCACAGTTAGACGTATGCTCTCTTTCGACTGTAAATGTTCTTATTCGAATTTTTTATGGTCTGCCAGACCTGTCGGTTAAAAGCTATGAAGCCGAACCAGGCGCTTAACTCAGACGGCTAATACCGGGGCGTTTTGACCGGTATTGTGGTTAACATCATTTTGAGCTTTCCGTAAGGCACGAGGTATCAACCCGCCGCCGGTGAGCTTGGGTCGTTAGGCAAGAGATAAAATGGCTATAAAAGTTCTTTTTTTTGATACATCAGCCTTACTAAAGCTCTTTGTTAATGAGAAGGGAACACAAAAAATCAAGTGGTTATGCAGATCGGACACGAGATTTCTACATAGTCTTCATTTCGTTATCAATGAACAAGTTGTAAGAGAATTCAAAGAGAGAATTGATTGCTTTGTTACAAAAGGTCGCCTATCTCGCGAAAAAGGAGAACATATAAAGTCTCAGTTTTTTAAATTTTATGAAGGAAAAATGTTTCGTGTCATTGGTCAATCTATAATCTCAAACACGAAAAAAGAAACATCATTTGAAGAGGTACTCGAGCAACTATCAATGAAAGAAGGTAAGGATGATTGGGATGGATATCATTATCAATCTATTGTCAACTCATTAGCGTATCTTGGTGGAGAATCTGAGCCTATATTGGTAACAGCCGATGGCCGGTTTGGCAATAAGGTAGGAAGAACTGGATATAGAGTTATAAATCCACTCAAACAATCAAAAAGTGAAATCGAGAGTATAATTGCCTAACAATTTGCTGCACCGGATCGCTAAAAGCCGCGCCCGGTGAGCAATGCGTTAGCCAGAGAATGAGGAACAGAAGATAATGGAATCAACGTGGGCTTCCGGGGCAATAGAGCTTTTGCGTCACGCAGATTTACACATTGACCTCAAAACAGCTTTCGACAAACGCATTGCGTTCATAAGCATCGATAACAGCGTCGAAACGATGATCCGCAGTTATCTGAGCCTTCCAAAATCTAAATCCGGCATCAAGGTGTCCCGAAAAGAATTGGATGAGGCGGGCAACAGCTTCCCGAGCCTCTTGGGTCTGCTATCGTCCCACGCCGCGGACAAACTCGTCGGCATCGATGCGGCGGACGTGGAGCACTACCACCGCATTCGAAACACCCTTTATCATGAGGGCACTGGCCTCAGTGTTGATGACCAATATCTCATGGCATACAGGGGCATCGCCGGAGTTCTCATGCAAAACCTGTTTGGCTCCGTAGTGGGTCCCTCATTGGCCGGGCCTGACACACTAGAAAGGCTGATAGTCAACTGGAACAACATCGAGCAAATCATACGAGAACGTACTGAAGCAAAGGGGGTATCCACTACCCAGATGTGGGAGAAAGCAATGGCTGCTGGGATAGAAGATGACCGGGATTTGCAACTCCTTGGGGACCTGCAGAGGGCGAGAAACCGACTGGTGCATTCGAGTTCCATTGACAAAGAGGAACTGGTACATTGGGTTAACACATCCGGGGACCTCCTGAAGAAGCTCTCCGATAATACGCGGGCAACAGAAACAACTTCCCCTGCGGACGTGACTTTAACATACAAGAAAGTTCGTATAGACAATGACCTGCATCGATATTCCCTGGCGGTATCGGTGACCCTCAACAAAACACCAGATCAAGGCTTCTTTCGTGTGGTCATCTTTTGGCCGCTTGACGTGCGAGGCATGCGGGCGAGCGGTTTTAAACAGGGAGAAGAACAAGAAATTGACGGCTGTCGATATTTAGAACTTCCACTTGACGTCCATGAAAGGTTGTGGCCCGGCCAAACGATGAAAGTTGTTGGGGGCAGGACTGGCGCACAGATCGAGTATACCGTTGATGATGCCACCTTTCAAAGGCTTCATGAGCACTCCGCCGACGTGCACTATGCCCTGTATCTCCAAGATTGGAACCCAGTGCGTGGCAAAGTGCCTTTCAAGGACCTTAATGAGTTTTGAATGACCAATTACGGGGCTAATCAAGCCGTTCGAGCCGATCGCTTATGCTCCGGCTCAACTCCGTGTTAAAATCTAAATAAAAGTAAAAATAAGCATACAAGATATGGGATTTAATAAAGGGGTCAAATCTACTCTTGTCTCTTGCTAAGTTTTATTGTATTACTATGCTATGTCCAGACCATTAAGAATACAATATCCAGATGCTTGGTATCATGTGATGAATCGTGGCAGGAGAGGAGAA
>Ga0307379_10010918_pt1 | contig 11978 bp, 6 predicted proteins | sample UN2MG_FD_202237 | JGI IMG/M metagenome (GOLD analysis project Ga0307379, IMG submission 202237) | Soil microbial communities from Risofladan, Vaasa, Finland - UN-2 | ecosystem: Environmental > Terrestrial > Soil > Coastal area > Acid sulfate soil | place: Finland: Risofladan, Vaasa | collected... | reverse complement strand
CGACCCCGAGCCGTACACGCCGCCGCATGCCCAGTTCACCTGGGCCGCCCAGCCCCGGCACGACAAGCACTCCTTCGACGCGTACGCCGCCAAGGCCCGCGAGCGCGGACGGCAGGTGATGGCCGCCGTCGTCGCCGAGTTCCCCGACGCGACGCTCTACGGCTATTTTCTGAACAGCGTCTGCACGCAGGCCACGGGTCACCGCGACCCGAACCGCATCCTCGCCGGCGCCGGCTACGGCCTGCTGCCCGCCTTTCTCGATGGCTGGCTCGACGCGGCCCCGCCCGGCGTCACCTTCGTGGACGGCTGCGAGCGGGCCTACCTGTTCAACAGCGTGGGCGAGTACCTCGAGGCGGCCGTCGGCATCAAGGGCGCCTGCCAGGAACTCGTCTCGCCCGAGAACCGGGCCAGGTACCGCACCCAGGTCCAGGTGAGTTTCGGCATGTACCTCGACGCCTACTGGAACCCGAAAGGCTCGCAGTGGGACAAGTGGTACGTCGACGGCCTCGGCGGCCCGCGGGTCGATCGCCTCCGCGGCAACGTCCGGACGGCGCTGCGTGCGGCCGACGAGTACGTCTGGATCTACGGCGAGAAGTTTCACTGGTGGCCCACGCCGAATTCGCGGGTCAAGGAGAAGAGTTGGCCGGAGGCGCTGCCCGGCTGCGACGACGCCATCCGCTACGCCCGCGACCCCGTTGAGTACGGCCGATACCGTATTGCCGGGATGGCGAAGGCCGGCACGCTCGCGAACCTGGCTGCCAACGGCGACTTCGGCTCCGAGAAGGCCACCGTCGGTGACCGCGAGGTTGTGTGGAAGGAAGGCCGCCCGCCCGCCGGCTGGGGCGCCTGGCAGACGAGCGACTCCAAGGGCACGTTCACGTGGGACCGCGCGGTCGGGGCGGCGGCCGCCGGCGCCGGCTGCATCCGCAACGTCTCCGAGGGTTGCTTCATCCAGAGGTGCGAGGCCAAGCCCGGCGAGCGGTACGCCGTCGGCGCGGTCCGGCGTCTGAACGGCAGCGGCGACGCCCTCCTGCGCGTCCGCTGGCAGACGGCCGACCAGGTGTGGACCGCCACCGCCGCCGATGTGGTCATCCTGTGCGACGGTCCGCGCGACGCCTGGGCCGAGGGGTTCGCCGTGGTCGAGGTTCCCGAAGGCGTCGGCCGGCTGGTTATCCTGCTACTGGTGCGCGGCCAGGCGTCGGACGGGGACGTCGCGTGGTTCGACGACGTGCGGCTGTACCGTCTCGACTGAAGGGCCTGCGGCGCGTCCGGGCGCCTGCCGATTTGCTTTCCGGCCGTTCTTGGGGTATACTATCTGCTGTTGCGGGGAGTTGTGTGGACTGTGTCTATCCGGGGTCGGCATGCGCGAGAAGCGCAGGCCGACCTTTTCGTGCGCCGCCGGAGGGGTGGCGCGGGCCAACCAGTGCGATGACGCCCTGCGGGGCCGTCACCATCCAGCGGGGATAGACGATGAACCACACCAACCTTCTGTGCGCTCTCAGTCTGCTTGCCCTCTGTGCCGCGCCGGCCATCGGCGGCATGACGCTGACCGCCGATCCCGACGCCGGCACGCTCTCGACCGACGGCGTCACCTTCGTCCCGAGCGTCGTCTGGCATGGTGCCACCATCTCGGGCGGCGGCGTAGGCGCCGACGGGGCGCGGGAGTACCTCGTCTACGGCGACTTCGTGGTCGAGGATGCCGACCTTGTCACCGCTGTCCTCAAGGGCACGGCCGCGCCCCAGCGCCCCGTCCGCTTTCTCGTCGGCAACAACGCGATACTCGCCGGCACGTTCGACTTCTCGGCGTCCGGTCAGCAGCACCGCGCCGGCGGCGGCCTTGGCGGGTCCGCCGGATCCGGCGGCGCCGGTGGGACAGGCATGGGCGCCGGCGGCGCAGGGGGGGTCTATTCGCCTACAGACATTCATGGTCGGGCTGGGTACGGTGCTGCTGGGGGGCAAGGCGTGAACATCAATGTCCCCGGCAACAATGGATGGTACGGAGGCTTCGGCAGATCCGGAAAACCGGGTGCCGCTGGTCGGGAAGGGGCTGACGGCCGCAGCGGTGGGGCCGGAATGCCCGGACACGATGGGTTTGGCGCCCCGAACAGCGGTGGCTCGGCCGGCAACGGTGGCCCGGGCGGCGCAGGCGGGAGCGGGGGTCAGGGAGGACAGGGCGGATATGTGCAGGGCGCAGGCGGGATGCCCGGAACAGGCGGCGTCCTGTTCGGCGGTGGCGGCGGAGGCGGCGGGATGGCCGGCGGAGGTGGGCCTGGCGGCTCCGGCACCGCCGGCGGCAATGGAGGTTTTGGATCCAATGGCAGTGGCGGCTTCGGTGGGACCAGCAACTCGGGCACGACCGCGCTGACCGGCGGTGGCGGGGGTGGTGCAGGCAGCGGCGGTGGCGGCGGCGGACAAGGCGGCGGGGCGGGAGGCGGCGGGGGTGGCCAAGGCGCTGGGGGCGGAGCCGGTGGCGGCAGCGGCGCCGGCGCCGGCTTCGGAGGTGGCGGAACCGGAGGGACCGGCGGCGACGGCGGCCAGGGAGGCAACGGCGGCACAGGCGGCCACGGCGGAACCGGAAACACCGGCATCGGCGGCCTGCCCGGTGGCGCAGGCGGCGGCGCCGTCGAGATTCGCATTCTCGGAACCGTGCTCTTCCAGGCAACGGAACTGCGTGTCCGCGGCGCAAGCGCGCCGGAGCCGGAGCCGGTCGACGAGCAACCGGTGACCCCTGGCGGCCCGGGCGCCGGCGGACAGAACGGCGCGGACGGTGTGGCAGGAGTTGCTGCGGGCTTCGGCGGCGCGGGCGGCGCCTTTGGCGACGGCGGCGACGTGACCGATCCCATTTGGCAAGGGGAGGGCCATGGCGGCACGAACGGCCAGGACGGCTTCACAAACGTGCTCACCGGCGGAACGGGCGGTGGGGGCGGCGGCGGTGGCGGTGGCGGCGCCGGCGGCAACGGCGGCCTGGGCGGGGTCGGCAACATCGGCGGCCTGGGCGGCCAGGGCGCGGGCGGCGCCGGCGGAACGGTCAAGATCGTCGCGTCCGTCGCGGACGGCTCGGCCACAGTCGGCGTCAACGGCGGCTGGGGCGGTCAAACCGGCCAGCACGGCAAACTCGTTCGCGGTTTCAACAGCACGACCGCGCCCGGTGTCAGTCTCAGCGTCGGCACGACGATCGGCCTGACCGACGGCACCGGCCACAACCTCGGCACCCGCAAGATGAACCCCTACGTCTTCGGCTTTGCGACCGAGACGCCGTACGTTCCCGACCTGGTCGAGGGCGCGGAGGTCTTCGGCCTGACGACCTTGACGAAGGATCATGCCGACCTCGCCCCGCTGCTCGCCGGCGCGCCGGCCGACGCGAAGGCGGCGCTCATCCTGATGGACGAGGGGCCGGCAGGGGTCGGGCAACCCTGGGACGGGTTTGACATGCTGCTCGTGGCCAACATCTGGGATCAGGCCCTGGTCGGCGGAAGGCTTGGGGTCGGCCTCCAGGGCTACCTGCTGGACATGCTGGCGGGCGGCTGGGCGCGCGACCCGCAGTTCGGCGGCGCGGGCTACGACCTGCTGGGCGACCTGGCGCCCGGCGCGGTCTATGCCACGCTGGTGCCCGAAGGCGCGCAGGACTTCAACTGCGGTTTCGACAACTGCCGCGAGCCGTGGGCGTGGGTCGATACCATGGGTTTCGACGCCCCTCTGTACGCGGTCCCCGAGCCGGCGACGCTGGCGCTGTTGGCCGCGGGCGGACTGCTGCTTGCGCGCCGGCGCCGGCTGGACTGATCTTACAACGCCACTTGCTGCGCGGCGGCCAATCCTGGCCGTCGCGCGGTGGGCAGGATTGCCCACCGCGCTCAATGGATGCCAGGCCGCTTTGTGCAGCCGCCAGGCAATCGCCCGCAAATCGTTTCGGAAACCGTGAGGGTCGGGTATAATTCCGCCGAAGCCAGTCTGCCTCGTGTTCCGGGCCCCATCGCAGAAGGGAGGTTCCGATGCATCGCCGGGTGACTCGCCGCGAATTTCTGGCGTCGGTCGGGGCGGGGGCGGCCTCGATGGCGCTTGCGTCGTGCGCGCTGACCGCCGAACGCAAGACCGACAAGCCGAACGTCCTGTTCATCGCCGTCGATGACCTCAACGACTGGATCGGCTGCCTGGGCGGCCATCCGGACGCCAGGACGCCGAACATCGACCGCCTGGCGAAGCGCGGCGTACTCTTCACCAACGCCCAGTGTGCCGCGCCCGCCTGCAACCCGTCGCGGGCAGCGCTGATGACCGGCATCCTGCCCTCGACCAGCGGCGTGTACCACAATGCGCAGCCGTGGCGGCCGGCGATGCAGGACGCCGTCACGATTCCGCAGCACTTCATGGCCCACGGGTACCGCGCGGTGGGCGGCGGGAAGATCTTCCACGGCGCCTTTCCCGATCCGGCGTCCTGGCAGGAGTATTTTCCGAGCCAGAAGCAGAACAAGCCGCCCGACCCCGTGCCGCCCAACCGTCCGCTGAACGGCATCCCCAACACGGCCCATTTCGATTGGGGCCCCGTCGAGGTCGGCGACGAGGAAATGGGCGACTGGAAGGTGTCCGAATGGGCCCGCGGCGAACTCGCCAGGACGCACGAGAAGCCGTTCTTCGTGGGCTGCGGCATCTTCCGCCCGCACCTGCCGTGGTACGTGCCGAAGAAGTATTTTGACATGTTTCCTCCGGACAAAGTGACCCTGCCGAAGGTCAAGAAAGACGATCTCGACGACGTGCCGCCCATCGGCCGCAAGATGGCCCGCCCCGAAGGCGACCATGCCAAGGTCATCGCGACGAACAACTGGAGCAAGGCCGTGTCCGGGTACCTTGCGTCGATCGCCTTTGCCGATGTGTGCATCGGCCGCGTCCTCGACGCCCTCGATGCCAGTCCCTACGCCGGGAACACGATCATCGTCCTGTGGGGCGATCACGGGTGGCACCTGGGCGAGAAACTCCACTGGCGGAAGTTCTCCCTCTGGGAAGAGGCCGCCCGCTGCCCCCTGATGATCGTCGCCCCCGGCGTGACGGCGCCCGGCGGCGTGTGCTCGCGGCCGGTGGGGCTGATCGACATCTACCCGACGCTGGTTGACCTGTGCGGCCTCGCGCCCAACAACGCGCTCGAAGGCACGAGCCTCGTGCCGCAACTGAAGGACCCCACTGCCGAGTCGGACGGCCCGGCCCTGACGACCCACGGCCGCCTCAACCATTCGCTTCGGTCCGAGAGGTGGCGATACATCCGGTACAGCGACGGGTCGGAGGAACTCTACGACCACTCGAGCGATGAGATGGAGTGGACCAACCTGGCGGGCGACGCGAAGTTCGACGGAATCAAGAAGGACCTGGCCCGCTACCTGCCCACTGTCAACGCCCCCGACGCCCCGGGCGGCGGGAAGGGCAAGAGAACATCCAAGAAGGCTTGAGCACGAGGAGACTCTGGATGGATCGGTGCCGAGTCGCCCCGCTGACGGCGCTGGTGGCCGCGCTGCTTGCGCCTGCCGTCTGCGCCGGCGAGGCACCGGACGCCGATCGTGTGGCGGCCTGGCGCACGCGCGTCGAGGCCGACTGGCTCACGCCGCAGGCCATCGACCAGGTCCGCGGCGCGCCGCAGAAGGCGACGCGGACGGGCCCCGCCGGCGTGACGGCCGTTCAGGACGCCGCCGGCGGCGTGGACGGGTGCAAGACCGGCGAGTGGGGATTTCACACGGCGAACGAGAAGGACCCCTGGTGGCACGTGGACCTCGGCCGGGTGCAGCCGCTCGCCCGCGTCGTCCTCTACAACCGCTGCCAGCAGGGAATGGCCCAGCGGATGAAGGACTTCTCGCTCCTCCTCTCCGCCGACGGCGCGGCGTGGGCCGAGGCGTACCGGCACGGCGGCAAGGTCTTCTACGGGGCCACCGACAAGAAGCCGCTCGTGATTCCCCTCGACGGGAAGGAGGCCCGCTTCGTCCGCATCCGCCTCAACGGCACGAGTTACTTCCACCTGGACGAGGTCGAAGTGTACGCGCCCGGCGACGCGAAGAAAAACATCGCCCTCGGCCGGCCCGCCGACCAGTCGAGCACGAGCCAGTGGTCGGCCCGCCACGGCCCCGCCGCCGTCGCCGTGGGGACCGTGGAGTTTCCCCTCGCGCAGGTGGTTGAGCGCGGCCGCCGCCTGGCCCGCGACCTCCGCAAGAAGGGCGTGGACGTGGCGCCGCACCTGAAGACACTCGATGACGTGGCGGCCGGCGCGAAAGATGCCGCCGGCGACGCGGCCAAGGCGCTGTACCTCAAGGCCCGGTGGGCCGTCCGCCACCTCGTCTTCTCGAACCCGCTCCTCGATTTCGACCGCTTGCTCTTCGCCAAACGCGCCCCCGGCACGTTCCCGCACATGTCGGATCAGTACTACGGCTGGTGGTCGCGGGGCGGCGGAGGCATCTACATCCTCGAAAACTTGGGCGCCGACCGCGAGCCGGCGCTGCGGTGCCTCACGGATGGCATGCCCGAGGGCAGTTTCCTGCGGCCCGATCTGTCCTGCGACGGCAGCCGCATCCTTTTCGCCTACGCCAGGTACTACCCGCACGTCGCCTCGGTCGCGGACAAGGTGGCCAAGGACAAACTGCCCGAAGACGCGTTCTACCACGTCTACGAGATGAACGCCGACGGCACAAACCGCCGCCGCCTGACGCGCGGCCGGTACGATGACTTCGACGCCCGGTACCTGCCGGACGGCGAGATCGTCTTCCTCTCGACGCGTCGCGGCCAGGCCGTCCAGTGCGGCAAGGCGAGCGCCGCCGCCACCATCCAGAACGACAGGCTGCCCGACAGTTACGTCCGCTGCGGCGGTGGCAACTCGCGCCCGGTCGCCATCTACACGCTCCACGTCATGGACTCAGGCGGCGGGCACCTCCGGGCCATCTCGGCCTTCGAGAACTTCGAGTGGACACCCTCGGTCGCCGCCGACGGACGCATCCTCTACGCCCGATGGGATTACGTGGACCGCTACAACAACGCCTTCATGAGCCTCTGGTCCACCAACCCCGACGGCACCAATCCCCTGGCCGTCTATGGCAATTACACGCGCAGCCCCCACTGCATCTTCGAGGCCCGGACGATTCCCGATTCCACGAAGATCATCTTCACGGCCTCCGCCCATCATTCCAACACGGGCGGCAGCCTCGTGCTGCTCGACCCCGACGTCGGCGTGGACGGCCCGGAGCCACTGACGCGCCTGACCCCCGAGGTCTGCTTCCCCGAAACCGAAGGCTGGTCCAACACCTACTACCTGAACCCGTGGCCGCTCTCCGAGACCTACTACCTCGTCGCCTGGAGCACCTGCCGACTGCCGCCGCACACCCGCGTCTGGGACCAGCGGAATCCCGCCAACGCCCTGGGCCTTTACGTGTACGACGCCTTCGGGAACCTGGAACTCCTGTACCGCGACCCGGAGATTTCGAGCCAGTGCCCCATCCCGCTGCGTCCGCGCACGCGGCCGGGCGCCGTTGCGAGCAGGACCGAGTGGGACGGCGTGCAGGAGGGCCGGTTCCTCCTCCAGAACGTCTACGACGGTCTGGGGAGCGTTGAGCGCGGCACGATCGAGCGGCTCCGGATCGTCGCGATGCCGGCCAAAGTCCAACCGCAGATGAACCAGCCGATGCTCGGCGTCACGCGCGAAGACCCCGGCAAGTGCGTCCTCGGCACCGTCCCGGTCGAGACCGACGGCTCGGCGTACTTCCGCGTGCCGTCGGGCGTGGCCGTCTTCTTCCAGGCCCTCGACTCATCGGGCAGGGCGGTCCAGACGATGCGCGGCCTGACGTACGTCCAGGCCGGCCAGGCGCTCGCGTGCATCGGATGCCACGAGCGGCGCGACACGGCCCCCGCCACGATCCGGCCGCTCGCCATGGCCCGCGAGCCGTCCAGGTTGACGCCCGGGCCGGACGGGTCCTGGCCGCTGCGGTTCGACCGCCTGGTCCAGCCCGTCCTCGACAGGCACTGCGCCGGCTGCCACAAGCCCGGCGGAAAAGAGAAGGCCGTCGCCAAACTCGACCTGACGTCGAAGAAGGCGTACGCGTCGCTCACGAACTACGGCGGCAAGCAGGGCGTTCGCGAGGACATCGTCGCGGCGTACAAGCAGCCCACCTCGGTGCCCGGCGCCGGACTCACCGCCACCAGCCCGATCCTGCGCATTCTGACCCAGGGCAAGGGGCACAACGACGTGAAACTCAGCCGCGACGACCTCGAACGTTTGGCCACCTGGCTCGACCTCTACGGCCAGTACCTCGGCTCGTTCAGCCCCGAGCAGGAACAGCACCTGATTGCCCTGCGCGCTGAGTGGACCGACCTGCTCGAACCACGCTAAGCGGACCGAAATAAGTTCTGCGCGGTGGGTCTCCGCACCCACCGCGCATCAGAGGTGTGGGTGCCATGCTTTCCCTCCGTTGGGAAAGCATGTGGTCCTGACCCAGGGCGCCGGGTGCCACTCGCCGCGGCGAGTGCCTCGGTCAAGGCGCCGCGCCGCCCATCGACCGACCCGTCCACAGGTACAGAAACTGCGGCCGCATCATGTCCATCAGGTGCGGCACCGAGATGTTCAGCAGATTGATCTGGGGCGACCCCAGCGCCGCGCCGCTGTACGCGTTGGCCGGGTAGCCGAGGCCGCGGTGGTACATGACGACCTTGGCGGCCTTCGAGCCGCACTTTTCCTTCGCCAGGTCGATGGCTTCCTCGACGTCGGCCAGACGGTCCACCAGGCCGAGGTCAAGGGCCTGCCGCCCGCTGTACACCCGCCCGTCGGCGAGCGCCGCCACCTTGTCGCGCGACAGTTTCTCCCGCCCCGCCGCCACGGTGTCCACGAACCGGTTGTAGAACTCGTCCACCAGGGCCTGGATGATCTTGCGGTCGGCCTCGTCCAGGGGCTTCAGCGGGCTGCCCATGTCCTTGTGCGTGCCGCTGGTCACGGCGTGGGCGTCGATGCCCAGTTTCGCCATCGTGCCGGCGAAACTGATCGTCTGGACGATGACGCCGATCGACCCGGTCACCGACGTCGGATGGGCCAGGATCGTGTCGGCCGCCGACGCCACGTAGTACCCCCCGCTGGCTCCCACGTCCTCGATGACCGCCACGACGGGCACCTTCTTCTCGTCGCGGAACTTCTTGAGGCGGCGGTGCATGATGTCGCTGGCCGTCACCCCGCCGCCCGGCGAGTTGATCCGCAGCACCACCGCCTTGACGTTCGAGTCGGCGGCGGCCTTGTCGAGTTTCTCGATGAACAGGCTCACCGGGTTCTCGCCGGAGCCGAACATCCCGCCGTCGCGGTGGTTGAAGAGCAGACCGTCCACGTCCACGACGACGATCTTGTCCGAGACGAACAGGCCCCGGTCGGCGTCGATGACCGTCTCCGCGAGTTCATCGTCGAGGGCGACGGGCCGGAGCAGCAGGCCCATGTTCCCTCGGCAGCCACCGGCGGCCAGCACACCGGCCGCCACGATCAGAACCATCATTGGTCGTTTCATGGCCGTGATTGTAGGCTGGCCCGAACCCGCTGTCAACACGCCCGTAGGCCGGGTCGCGCCCCGGCAATTCGGGTGGCATGGTCATCCCGCAGGGTGACCATGTTGAGGTCCAACCGTAGGGGTGAGGCATGCCTCGCCCGCGTTGCTCCTGCGAATAGGCCGGGTGCCATGCTTTCGCCCCGTTGCGAAAGCATGTTCTCCCCCGTCCGTGCCGGGTCCCGTGCGAAGGCATGCCTTTACGGCCATTCCCCTTGCCCCACCCGTCCCGAAGCATTACGATACGCTCGAGGAGTGCAGAACATGAGCCGACGATCCCTCCCCTGTATGGCAACGGTTCTGGTTCTGCTGTGTGCGATGTCGGGGTGCTACTACCCGCTGAACGAAGACAACTTGGTAGGGCACTATAAGGGCGTCTACGCTGGAGGTGTTGAAGATCTGGTGATCCGGCGGGACGGCACGTTTTCGCAGACCTTTAGAAAGGCTGAGGCCGTTGAGTATTCCAATTCTGGAACATGGGAGATTAGGGGAGACGGGGTGGTCCTCCGGAGGTTTGTGCGAGCCATGCACCACGCGAGGCTGGAGTTTGATCCTCAACTTGTAGACGAGGAGAAGGCTGCCTGGGATGACATGGCGCAGGTGCTGATTCTTTCGCCCGACTATTGGCTGACCAGGCAGCCATCCGCGGGCAACGGCGCCGACTCCGGGAGTCCCGGGACCACCCATCCATGAGCAAGTCGTCGTCAATTCGGAAGCGGGTGGCCTCCGCCACAGTCCCGCCACTTGGGACGGCGGCAGGATTCTGAAGCGGATTTCTTCCAGCCTTCCCTCACACCTCTCCCTCCTCCCCGCGTCCACCTGGGCGCGTTCCCCTCGCACGTTCGCCCCCCCCTCGGCCTTGCCTCGGGGGAGGGGTGGGACTAGGATGCGAGGGTAGCCGCGCCCCTGTGAAGGCAGCGGGCACGGTGCTGGAGCGGTACACGTACGGTTCGCACGGAAAGTGGAGGCCCAGCACGATGAGACGGATCCTCCCGGCGGTTGCGATCGTACTGGCGGGCCTCTTCTCGCTCGCGATGGCGAGGGCGAGAGACGCAACGGTCCAAGGTGAGACACCAGCCACCGGCAAGGCGCCCGCCACAGAACCCGCCGGCGCGAGGCTGACGTTTCTGGCCTGGTCGGATCAGCACGTCAAGACCGACGGGGATGGCAAACACCTCGAGGCGCCGATCGACGCGATGAACGGGATCGCCGGAACGGCCTACCCCAAGGCAATCGGCGGCAAGATCGCCAAGCCCGCGTTCGTCTTCGGCGCCGGCGACATCACCGAGTGGCCCACCCACGCCTCGATGGAGACCTACGACGCGCTGATCACCAAACGCCTGAAGATCCCAGCCTACGACATCGCGGGCAATCACGACTCCGGGGGGAAGGTCCCAAGTGCGACGATCCACAAGTGGCTCATCGCCCGCCACGGGGCGCTGACCTACACCTTCGAGGCCGGCGGGGTCCGCTTCATCGCGCTGCACGCCACGTTCGACCCCAACGGCGAGCCCGCCCAGCCGCTGCCGAAGGAGTCCCTGGACCGCCTCCGCAAGGAACTCGCCAAGACGCCCAAGGGCATGCCCGTCGTCGTCGCGACGCACCTGTCGTTCGTGTCCGCGACGAACGTCGGCGACCTGGTCGCGGCCTTCGGCGACGCGAACGTCATCCTCTGGATGGGCGGGCACTACCACAAGGCCGCCGTGAGGAGGCACGAGCGTTTCAACTTCATCCAGTTGCCCTCGCCGAAGTCCGACTTCCCCGAGGTGACGGTTGTGCGGGTCACGTCCGACCGGTTGGTTGCGATTCCGTGGGACTACGTCAAAAAGGCCTGGACGACGGACCCGCGCAAAATCCTGGACGTCACGATCCGAGGCCCCAAGCCCGCCCCGACGGCCAAACCCGCGCCAACGGTCAAGGCAGGTTGGTGAAGGCGAATTCACATCGCAAGTGCAACGGGCCGGGGCACCTTCGAGACAGGGCGGGCGAGGCATGCCTCGCCCCTGCGGCTGGCGCTTGGTGCCGCTCAGCCGTTCTCTGCGTCCTCTGTGTTCGCTCTGCGACCTTTGCGTTCCCGGCTGTTGCCGCTTGCCCGCCGTCGTGTCCGGCGTAGCCTTGGCGAAGACGGAAGCCTTGGCGACGGCGGGTCCCCGTTTTTTGTTCGAGTTCTAACAATCTCCGCCGCCATTGTCGGGACGTAAGTCCTTGCCGCACAAGCGCTTACGCGGACCACCCGATTTGGGCCTGTCATATTCCATTCGGGCCATACCTCAAATCCGGTCCTGCGCGGCCCTTCGGCCAAAATCGCCGTTCTTGATAGCGCCAAGGCCGTTTTTCGCCTCCCGCGATTGTTAGAGTTCTAACAATCTCGGGTGCCTCCAGCCTCCAGTCTCCGGCCTCCAGCCTTGTCCGTCCCCGCCTTTTGTATACTTTATAGCATAT
>Ga0307379_10010912_pt1 | contig 11980 bp, 10 predicted proteins | sample UN2MG_FD_202237 | JGI IMG/M metagenome (GOLD analysis project Ga0307379, IMG submission 202237) | Soil microbial communities from Risofladan, Vaasa, Finland - UN-2 | ecosystem: Environmental > Terrestrial > Soil > Coastal area > Acid sulfate soil | place: Finland: Risofladan, Vaasa | collected... | reverse complement strand
TTAAAATATCGATTATTCCAGTTCTTAGCGGATTAATTCCCACGTTTTTTATAAGAACTTCAGAGCCGGGGGTGATAAGAGCTGCAACTATAAAGAAAGCTGCGGAGGATATATCGGATGGCACTATAATTTCTCCAGGGTTAATTTTGGAAACCTTATTAATTTTTATGCTATGACCCTTTTTCTTTATAGGAACACCGAGATAAGCGAGCATCCGTTCGGTATGGTCTCTTGAGGGCTCTGGTTCAATAACTTCTGTTTCGCCTTCAGCGTAGAGTCCGGCAATAAGTATTGCCGATTTTACCTGAGCGCTAGCTACCGGTAGCTCATAACTAATGCCTTTGAGATTACTTCCAATGATTGTGAGAGGAAGTTTATTGCCTTCTTCGTTGCCGTTAATTTTAGCGCCCATTTGTGCAAGTGGGCTGACAACCCTTTTCATTGGCCTGGCTTGGAGATATTTATCCCCTGTAAGGGTTGTTGTAAATTGTTGCGGGCTTAATAAGCCGATTAAAAGCCTTGTCGTTGTGCCTGAGTTGCCGCAATCTATAATTTGATCTGGTTCTTTAAGACCATGGAGACCATTTCCTTTAACTAAGACCTGGGTTCCATTGATTTCAATTGAAGCGCCAAGCGCCCGCATTGCATTTGCGGTAGTTAGGGTATCATCGGATATTAAAAAATCCCTCACTAAAGTAGTCCCAGTTGCAAGTGAACCCAGCATGAGGGATCTATGGGATATAGACTTATCCCCAGGTGGAGTAATTTCTCCTTTGAGCGCTTTGGAACTTCCTATTATTATTCTATTAGACATATCTTCAAATTTGATAATATACTTTTGTGGATATTCTGCCTGATATTTATCGTAGGTAAAATCATATTGGTTATAATCTAGTGAGAAATTATGATGATTGAATTCAATAAACCTAAAATAATTCTCTACTGTTTCGTTTTATCCTTTGCTCTAATCTCGTTTTTCTTTTTAGCAGAAATGAGTGTTGCTGAGCTATGCGGCAAATGGGGAGAAGGACAAAAAATAGGTGTGCTGGATCATAATCTAATCAATGAAGCAAGTGGTCTTCAGGCATCCAGAAACTATACTGGCAGGCTCTATCATATAAACGATTCAGGCGGAGGAAATTTTTTCTATATCTCTGATATCAAAGGTGATAAAACACAAAAAATCAGAGTAGAGGGTGAATCTTCTAAAAAATTAGATTTTGAAGATATTAGTGTGGGAAAATGTTTTGATAAAACATGTTTATTCATCGGTGACATCGGTGACAATAGGGTCACAAAAGATTATGTGGAGATTGTAATAGTTCCGGAATTAGAGCAATACGGGACTTTTGTAAAACCTCTTAAGAGAATAAAGGTTAAGTATCCCGATGGTCCGCATAATGCCGAAGGTATGGCAGTACATCCTAACGGCGACATATATATAATAACAAAAGAAGAAAACCTCAAAGATTTAGAGGCGTATCCTGCAAAAACATATAAGTTATCTGCTCAAAAATGGCAAGATGAAGCAAATAAATTAAAAATGTTGGATTATATAGGGGAAATAGATTTACGACTGCTAAACCCTTCAGGCACTGCCTACGGCCAGGTTGTTTCAGCATTTGATATTGCCCCTGACGGTAAAAGTTTTATCATTTTAACATACGAGAACGCTATTGAATTTAATATAGATTTTTCCAAGCAACATATAAAACCGACAAGCCAGTTAAAAGAAGGGCAGGATTATAATGTAATCGAACTTAGATCCTTACCACAGCAGGAAAGTATTACATATTTACCAAGTGGTCAGAGTTTTTTGTATAACACGGAGTTCCACTGGTTTGAGGCTCCTATTATAAAAGTAGATTGTCTGGATTAGCTCCATTCTACTTCATTAGAAAAGCTAAAATTATAGGGGTTGTGATAATTGATAATATAGTTCCAGCCAAAATTATAGATGCCACAGTTTTGGAATCCTGATTATACTTTTCCGCAAGTACAAAGTTGAAAACTGCGGGCGGCATAGCGGATTGTAAAATCACAACTTGAGCTACGATTCCCTCTAGTTTAAATAGCCAAACTACAAGCACTCCAGCCATTACGCCAACCAATACCCGCATACTGCCGAATAAAAAAGACCTTCCTACATGATTAAATCTTACTTCCGATAGTTTATACCCCAGGGCAAATATCATAGTGGGTATGCTTGCTTCTCCTAGCAGGTCCACGGCTCTGAATAAAGAAGTCGGCATTTGAACTTCAGTTACGCTAAGCAGAACGCCTGCTACTGCTGAATAGATTAGGGGAAGTTTAAATATTTCAAGCGGACTTTTCTCATAGTTTAGTATCGAAATACCGACTGTGTAGTGCAGAACTGTAGTAGAAACCATATAGAGTATTCCAATATTGAATCCTGTTTCACCAAATGCGAATAGAATTAGCGGCAAGCCCATATTTCCAGTGTTTGCAAATAGTACTGGTGATAAATAAACCTTAATAGGTAAACCCATTTTTTTTATTGTCAGGTATCCCACAATTGATGTGACACCTACAATAATGCATACAGAAGCAAATACTGTTCCTGCAAGCCCTATTTCAATTGTATCTTTTGATAGTGAAGAAAGAATTAAAGCGGGTGTGGCAAGGTAGATTACAAAGTCATTTACAGCGGAAAGGTCTATCTTTTTTCTTTTCCCAAAAAGATATCCTAATGCTGCTATGAGGAATACAGGCAATACTACATTAATTATCTCAGTAGATATGGTTATGAATCTCCTTTAAACCCTCAACATTATATTCTGAGTAGGACAGTCATTTTACCAGACAATCTTATTTTGCTTAAAATTTTACTTAGTTGATTGGAGGAAATATTTAGAGATAGTTACCACCTAACTACAGAAGCGCCCCAGGTGAACCCTGCGCCAAATGCAGAGAAAACTACTATATCACCCTTTTTCAACCTGCCGCTTTTAACAGCTTCATCAAGCGCTATAGGGACTGAAGCCGATGAAGTATTACCATATCTATCCAAGTTACTAAAGACTTTTTCTTCAGGCAATTCCAAACGTTTTCTAACGGCCTCTATGATTCTGTAGTTAGCTTGATGCGGAATTAATAAATCTATTTGATCTGGTGTAATACCAGCTTGTTTAATAGCTTCAAGAGAGGAAGACTGAAGGGCTTTTACCGCTTCTTTAAATACTTCCTTACCCTGCATTTGTAAAAAATGGCTGCCGTTCTTAACGCTTTCTTCAGAAGTAGGCATTCTTGATCCGCCTCCGGGCATATAAAGATATTCCCAGCCGTCTCCATTAGCTCCAAGACAGGAAGATAGGATACCGGGAGTTTCTGAAGCTGTAATGACTGCAGCACCAGCGCCATCTCCAAATAAAATACAGGTGGTTCTATCTTCATAATTCATAATTTTTGATAACGTCTCCGCCCCTATTACCAGGAGCTTTTTAGCGCTCCCACCTTGAATTAATCCCTTTGCCACATGTAGCGCATATATAAATCCTGAACACCCCGCAAGCACGTCAAAGGCAAAGGCATTCTTTGCCCCAAGGAGGCTTTGAAGTACACAAGCCGTGGAAGGAAAGATAAAGTCAGGCGTGATTGTGCCGACTATAATACCGTCAATATCTTCGGGGCCAATTGAGGCATCCTCTAATGCCTTGATTGATGCTTCGTAGGCAAGATCAGATGACGCTACATCAGGCTCAGCTATTCTACGCTCAGAAATTCCTGTTCTAGAGCGAATCCATTCATCTGAAGTATCTATCATCTTCTCAAAATCAAAGTTGGATAATACTTTTTCAGGGGCAGCTGAACCAATTCCTAGAAACTTTACGAAACTCAAGTTAATTAATACTCCCGTATTTATTGATTGGATGTTTTAGAATGATGGCATATTATCAGGTAATCAGCCTATTTTGTCAAACGATTGTGAAGCTTTGTCAATGAGAGACGTTAACTCCGATTTGTCATCCATACTGAGCACGATTTTTTTTGAGTATAGGACTTGAGTATCGTATAGCAGCATATCAAAATGATCCTGATGCGTAAGTTTTTTAAGTAACTCTAATTCCTGGGGGGATTCTGTATTGAAGAAATAGTCAAACTTAAATGGATTATTGGATACGGTATTGATATCAATATGCATTGCTATGGATGGAAACTCCGGTCTTTCGATCAACTCAAAATTTAAAGTTATCTTGTTAATGTTATTGAGTTGTAATAATTCCTCTCGAGAACTTATAATAATTAGAGTTGCCATTTGGTTTAAAGAAATGAAAATGCAACCCGATTCAATCATTGAAAGAGATATTTCAGTATCGAAAGAAAGCTCTATAGTGTCAATCTTGCTCTCTGAGTTTCTAAATAGCGGTTTTAGAATCAAGTTTAGCAACGGCAATCTCCTGCGTTGTTGAAGTTTAGTTTTAGATGGTGCTTTATCGTAAAATTATAGTCATATCCTGCAATTAAGCATAGCAAATTTATAAAAATGAGATAATTTTTGGTGATAGGTGCAAATTTTCACTTGACATATACATACAAAATTTATTAGTATCAAGGTATCAGTTAGAAAAGTTAATCAAGATATATAATTGATTTTATGGGTTTGGGTTTTGTAAATACTCCAATAAATCATCTTAATATAGGTTTTAGTTAGAATTTGATATAGAATAATCTAGAATTATTATTAACTTAATAAGGAGGAGATAAAGATGTGGACACTAATTATACTGGGCTTGGTTTTTCTAGGATGGTATATCATGTCACCGCAAGGAGAGGCTGGAGCTGCAGCGGAAGCTGCCCCAGAAGCTCCATCAGCGCCGCCGCCGTCGGCAGGAGATAATGCTATAACTGATGGTAGTGAATTTTCTTCAGCTGCTGCGGCACCTGCTGCTGCAGAAGCACCTGCTGCTGCAGAAGCACCCGCTGAAAGTGCAGGCTCTAGCGACGACGATCCATTTAAGGCTCCATAAAAAGGGGACAGGCTAAAGTTAACCTAATTTAGGTTAACCTAAATCTCTATTATTGGGCTTGAATTGCAATCTAAATAATTATTTCTTTTTTGGTTTTTATAAGTAGCCAAAGGAAGAATACTCCGCCTATAGATGCTGTAATTATCCCAACAGGAATTTCGACTGGACTAATTATAGTTCTGGATAACGTATCTGCAGCGGTTAAAAATGTAGCTCCTAGAAGAAAGGAGCTTGGTAGGATAATTCTATTATCTACTCCCAATAGCATTCTCAATATGTGAGGAATTATAAGTCCGACAAACCCGATTGGACCGGTAACTGATATTACGGCTCCTGCCGCAAGCGATGTCGCAAAATAAATTTTCTTTTCCATCCGCCTGACATTTACACCTAGAGATGATGCCACATCATCGCCTAGACCAAACAAATTCATATCTTTTGTTAATGAAAGCAATATTGCACAGCCCGGTATTACAAATATCAGAGTTTTCCAAACCGTATCAAATCCGACTACGTCTAAACTTCCCATTATCCAGCGCATTGTTTGTAGAGACTCCGTGAAAGTGGAGAAAAATTGTATAAACATTACAATTGACGCATATAGAAAATTGGCAACTACCCCAGCTAGAAGTAATCTGCCAGTTGCCACTACTCCGCCTACTTTTGAGATTGTATATACGAATAACATTGTTAATATAGAAAAAACGAAAGCAGAAATAGAAACCATAGAAAATCCTAAAACACCCACAGCTAGGCCCGATCTAATCGCTAGGAGCGCTCCAAGAGAAGCCCCCCCTGAAATTCCTAATGTGAAGGGGGAAGCAAGTGAATTTCTAAAAAGAGCCTGTAGAGCAGCGCCTGCTAAAGCAAGCGTGCCTCCTGCAATAGTTGCCATTAATACTCTAGGAATTCTAATTTGAAAAAAGATGGTTCTAGATAATTCGTCTAAATTCGAGATAGCTTCAAGTGGTCCTATGCTATAGGTTCCGCTGAAAATTGATATAAATGCAGTGATTATCCATAATATGAATAATAACGTCATTGAGACTACAAATTTTCTATTAGTGCTCATGGTCAGTATCTATCGGTTTTCCCATGGACTGGGTGGAGTATGAGTATTATTGGTTTGGAAAAACAAATACTCTCCCGTTCTCCTTTTTTACCACAACTTCAATTCCATATGCCAAGCTAAGTATTTCGCTGTTAATAATTTGATCGGTTCTACCTTCAGCCAGTATATTGCCGTCTTTAAGTATCATTATGTCGTCAAAGTAAAATAGTGAGGAGAAAATGTCATGCGTAGCTGCGATTATAGATATTCCTTTGTTTTCTTTCAGATGTCTCAATATATTCATAACTTCAGTTCTATGCTTTACATCAAGATAAGTAGCTGGCTCATCTAAAATCATAATCCCCGGTTCTTGGACAAGACCCCGTGCAATCGAAGCAAGCTGTCTTTCTCCGGAGGATACTTCATTTATTAACCGGTCTTTAAGGTGTGATATCCCTACTGTTTTCAGAGCATTTTTGGCAATCTCATTGTCTTCTTCTCTTTCAAATTCAAACCTGCCTATATATGGAGCTCTACCCATTAACACAACTTCCCTTACCGTAAATGGGAATGCAAACATAGGATCTTGGGGTATATAGGCTATTCCCTTTGCGATCTCTCTTCTATCCATCTTGGAGAGTTCTTGATCATTAAATAGAGCTTTACCGCTTTTAGGTTTAAGTACTCCACAAAGGATTTTAAGGAGTGTAGATTTCCCGGCCCCGTTTGCGCCCAAAATCCCTAGCATGTTTCCGGGCTGTATCGATAGGTTGATTCCGTTTAGAACAGAAGTTCCATTATAAGAAAAACCTATGTCAGTGCAATTAATTATAGCTTCCATATTGCTCTTTTAGCTTAGGGTGAAGGATTTCAGTTAATGTTTGAGCACCATCGACGATTCTTTGGCTTGGATGCAGCAGAACCTTACTTGATAGAATGTGGACTTGATTATTCTTTACAGCTTCTACTTGTTTGAGAGTGCTCCAAATAGCTAAAATCTCAGCTTCGCGATCTATTTGTTGATGATTTATTTCTATAATTACATCAGGGTTAAAAGTGAAAATTGCTTCTTTTGTGATCTTGAGCGCGTTTCTTTCATTTTCAACTACATTTTCACCACCGGCCAATGTGATAAGTTCATCAATATAATTATTTCTTCCTATCACATATATGTCTTCTAGAGTTCCAGGATTCCTTCCTACCACTATCATTACGCTTTTTTTCTTTGTGTTTTTCGTTTTTTGTTCGATCTCATTAAGATCTGATTGGATACCTAAAGTTAATTTTTTTGCCTCTTCACTTTCCCCCAGGATTTCCCCCAGGTCTGATATCGCTTGTATTATGTCTTTAATTGAATCATTACTCTTAGCTATAAAAGTCTTAAGACCGAGGTTCCGTAGTTTCTCTCCAAAACTTATATCCTGGTCTTTCATTAAAACAACCAAATCAGGTTTTAATGCCAAAATGGCTTCATAATTGGGGTTAATCCATCCACCTACTTTGGGTAAGTCAATAACTTGTGGCGGGTATTCATCAAAGATAGTAACACCTACAACCTGATCCATATATCCGAGCGCATAAATAACTTGAGTAAGGTTTGGAGATAGGGAAACAATACGCTGGGGTTTATTATCTGAATAGCTATAACTAGCGGTAATTATTATAAATATAGCAATTACAAATGATCTTTGAAGTAATTTAAATATCATAATTTATCCTGAAAATAGTTGTAGCTGCATATAGTTTCTGAGATTAATAATTGACTCCGGCGGAGGACTGTAGTTCTTAATAACTTCAGGATGTATAGCCTTTGCCAGGATTTCAAGCCCGTCAACTATTCTTGGCCCGGGTCTGCTGAAATACGAGTTGGCATCTACAATATAAATCTCTCCTTTATTTGTAGCAGGCAGAGAAAACCACTCGTCTTTGGAAGTTACCGCATCTAATTCGTCAATTGTTTTTTCTATATCAAAACCACAGGGCATAATAAATAGCATCTGAGGCGCAAACTCCGCAATTTCTTCCCAGGTAGCTTTAAATGAAGGCTCCCCGGCTTTTCCGAGGCCGTTTTCCCCACCAGCGATTTCTACCATTTCGGGCACCCAGTGTCCTCCGACAAAAGGAGGGTCAAGCCACTCCAGACAAAACACCCTGGGTCGGTCCCTTTCGTTTTCAAGTTGTGATCTAACTCTCTCGACTCTGGCTTTGAGCTTATCCGTGATTTCAATTGTTTTTTCTTTAGTTCCAGTAGCCTCACCGATTGTAATTATCGTATCAAAAATTTCATATATAGTTGTCGGCTCTAAAGAAATTATTTCAGGTTTATGACCGAGTACCTCAACGGCTTCGATCACCTGATTTCCTGATACTGCGCACACTTCGCAAAGTTTCTGCGTTAAAATAATATCGGGATTAGCTTCTTTAAGGGCGTCTTTATCTACAAGATAAGTGCTCTTTCCTTCCATTGCATTTTTAGTTACGAGATCATCAATCTCTTTGCTAGAGAGTTTCTTATGGTCAAGAAAGCTCATGATAACAACCTTCTTTTCTTTAACCTCAGGCGGATAGTTGCACTCGTGTGTTACACCGACCAAGCTATCACCCAGACCCAGTTCATATACAATTTCTGTCGTACTCGGAAGAAATGAACAAATGCGCATAGTTTAAATCTCCATCCTCTAATATTTTGGGGAGAGGCAATTTGTACCTCTCCCAATATTATTATCATTAACCGGATTACTTGCTTAAGCAAATCTTTACTGCGTTTGTAGAGTTGTGTCGACAGATCCCAATTGCTCGCTTATTCCGGTTATAAAATATAGGTCCGCCCCGGTAAAGTTATCCCCCGGTCTAATAGCAAGAGATTGTACCCCATCAAATAGTTGTGAATTAGGATCATCTCCTCTAATTCCTGCAGGGAATGGAGTGATATATGGAAATGGATCAATCTCATCACTGCTCGTATCAAGCACGGCTATTTGATCTGAGTTAAACAGGCTAGTAAAAAGCAGATTGTCCTTAATTACAATATCTGCAGTGTTATTTAAAGCTGCAAGGTCTGTGATTAAGATTGGATTGGCTGGACCGTTGATAACGGTTCCTTCAAATAGATCAACTTTTAACAGCGCTCCCACAAGTCCTAATCCCGTATAGCCGAAGCCGTCAGATGTCGCCGTGAGATTATTTGGAAGACAAACTGTAGGATTTTGCTGGCTTAATGGAATATCGATAGTATCAAAAACTGAATCATCAAGGGTATCGATTATATCAATTGAAGGTGGGAAATTGGTGTCACAGGTAAACTCAGATGTTTCAAAGTCAAAGAGTATGTTTCCGTTATTTAAAACATATAAGATCTCGTCTATTTCTACCATACTTGTTGTGTTAGAACCGGTAGCGGCTATTGTATCTAAAACCTGGTGGGTAGCGGTGCTTAAGACAGTTATAAAACCATTCCCATTAGAACTGAAATTCTCATCCAAGTTATTGTTAGATATATAAACTTTATCATTTACGATCAGAACACCAGCGGGTTCCTCAAATGTATTTGATGGTACGTTAATAACATTCTGACACGGTATGGTGGTTCCCTGGTCCTCTGCACTGACAATCAATGTCTCACAGTCTCCGTTACTTATATTTACGACTGCAACACTTTGACCGGTGTTATTTGCTACGTAAGCCTGGTTATCTCCAAAGAAATCCATAGAAATCGGGTTTGAATCCGGAGGTACTACAATTTTAAACAATAACTGAGGAGGGTTCTGGTTTAATTCGAATATCTGAATATTATTTGAGAAGCCGTTTATTACATAAGCTCTGCTGCCTCTAATCTGTATATCTGCAGGAACACTACCGAGCTGTGCCAGATCACGTTCCACAGCATTTCTTAGAAGCGTTACACCTATTTCAATGTCTATAACAACATTCCCATTATTTGTTACAAGAACATTGAACATATCGTTTGTGTTTCCTGTAAATGTAGGGTCAAAGCTACCATCTGCAAGACCGACTGTATTCTGAGTCTCACTTGTACTTAAATTAGTTACAGAGACCGTGCTGCCTGGAGGTACTGCTCCTTCTGTGCCGCCGACTTTTATAGTTTGGTTTTGCCCGGCGCGTTCGGCTACTGCCAAAATATCCCCTGTTGGTACAAAACCACCACCACCGCTGCCACCGCTGTCACAACCTATAAAAACTGCTCCGAAAAAACTAAAAACAAATATTGTTAATAACAGTCTCATCCTATTATCCTCCTTTGTGTTGTTTGTTTTCTATTTATCAAAATTAACCCCTGCTGTTACAAAAAAAGTTCTTCCCGGTAGTGGAAAGTCGAGCGCGTCCCTAACATCAAGATTGTTGAAAAGGTTTTTCACTTCGAAAGATGCAAATATGCTTTTCCATTCCCCTTTAATACCGATGTTGTGAGTAGTTCTTGAGTCAGTGGTTTTTGAGTTAGGAAATGCGCTTAATGGAATACTATCTACATAATGCGACTCCCAAAATACAGCAGCGATGCTATGACTTAAAACAGCTCGGAAATCGGCTTTATTACGTGGTCTTCCAGGGAGCTGAGCTCCTGTGTCTTCAATCTCACCAGACAAAAATGTATAAGCCCCATAAAGTTCCAGAAAATCAAAAGGTCTCAATATCAGGCTCGTTTCAACTCCCTGCTCGTCAACGTTTCCCACATTTCTAGGCTCGATTCTCTGAGCGCTGATGAACACAAAAAGTATAAGATCGTCTATATGGTTTCTGAAGTATGTGACTTCTAGAGCAGCTTTAGGATGGGAAAGTAGTACACCTATATCAAAATCATAAGATGTCTCTGGCTTTAGATCGGGGTTGCCTCCGATAAAACCTTCTTCAGGAAAAAATAGCTCACCAAAACTAGGCGCTCTGAATGACCTTCCAATGTTGGTTTTAAATGAAAGATATTTCTTGGGAGATACTATGATTCCCAACTTTGGCGAAAATCCTACATCAGTAGTGGTTTCCTCTTCTTGAGTTGACCAAATATCTAACCTCAAAACTGGGTTAATAAGTAATATTTCGTCAAACAAACTAATTTCATCGCTTGCAAAAGCGCTGTATGTAAAACGCCGTGGGTTGTCAAAATCTTCATCACTTAAAAATTCCGCTCTAGCTTCAGTAGCAAAAGTAATCGTCTGATTATAAGGAGCAAACCAAGTGAGCCTTGGGTTGACGCCGAATGCATATGTCTTGCTCAGCGTATCTATAGGGACTCCAATAGTCGGCGTTGGATTGGTGAATTCAAGGCTATCAAATCTATTATAAAGATTTATATTCAGATCAAGCTCAGGGCGGACAAATTGTTCTTTTGAGATGTTAATGCTGGTTAGGTTCCTGGCATCTTTCTGATTTGCGTTTGGCTGCTGAAATTCTCCGAGCCCTGGAACCCCTCTGTCATCATAGAAGAACTCGTTTAATAAGCTTATCTCCCACCCGTTATCAAAATCATAAGCGAGTTTGGTTAGGAAGCTCTCGGAATGAAAATCATTATTAATCCTTGTAAGCGTGAGGTCATTGACTGACTTGAATTTAAAATCCCCTTCGCTTTGGGCATGCGCAAAGGAGAGCAAATAGCTGAAATTACCTATCTTCTGAGCCCTTCCAAGATTTAGAGTGAATGTTTCATATGAGCCGTACGTTGCAGAGCCAAAAGTAAAAGGCTCATCTGTAGTCTTAGTTACAATATTAACAACCCCTCCTAATGCATCCGTACCTGCAAAGGCGGAAGCTCCGCCCCTTATTACTTCAAATCTGTCTACGAAGTTAACGGGTATTGTGGAGAGATCGACCCCGCCGCCCAGGGGATTATTTAGCCTTACGCCGTCTAGAAGAATGACTACCTGATCACTTGATGACCCGCGGATAGAGAGCGTTTTAAGCTGTCCGAATCCTCCAAAATCTCTTACAA
>Ga0307379_10010911_pt1 | contig 11980 bp, 10 predicted proteins | sample UN2MG_FD_202237 | JGI IMG/M metagenome (GOLD analysis project Ga0307379, IMG submission 202237) | Soil microbial communities from Risofladan, Vaasa, Finland - UN-2 | ecosystem: Environmental > Terrestrial > Soil > Coastal area > Acid sulfate soil | place: Finland: Risofladan, Vaasa | collected... | reverse complement strand
GGGTCAGAATCTCCAACCATCGGTCTCCGGGGAGCTCCTTGGTGACAACAACCCGCCTGCTCCCTGAGGGATTTAGTGTTCTCCATTCCTTGTCAATCAATGTAAGCCCTCCTTTCAATAGAATCGATCCCGATGCATCTGCATCCGAATAGGGAAGGAGCGTCCAAATACCAGGGCATTGTTTCAAAAGAAGACATTTTGATATATAATTCAAATTGATGGTTTAGTCAATATTTTTTCAATTACTGATCATATACTCAAAATATTTTGCTATATTTTTTGAATTAGTAAAATTATATGTATTATTTATTGCATTAGACCCCGTAGTTGGACTATAATATGAAGAGAAATTAATTGGCAAATTCAATAAGCATTTCCTATAATTAGATCATAGGCATTCATCAACAACGGGGTACAGCTAATCCTCAGGGGAAGAATTTGAGAATCTGAACACTCTGTTTGGTGTTTTAGTGGTGAGGTTTTGTCCTTAATCAACCCCTTTCTAGGTTATCATAAGACTTGATGGATTATGCAGTGCGGCAAAGACAAGATACAAGGCAAAGCCCTATCCATTTCTCCACCTGGACATGTTTCCCTCAGCAGATGTCCTGGACAAGTTCACCCGTCTCCCCCATGTGAATTGCCTAAGGATCATCCAGCTCAAAGCTAAAGAGAATGGGTCAGGCGATAGTGCTGAGCACACTCCCCATCAAATACTGATAGATGGTTTATATTTGAATCAAAAACGTAAAAGTCATTTCCTGAGACTTGGTCCAGGTGTTCATTGCCATAATACTCATTTGATAAAAAAATATTCATTTTTTTGATCATAATAAAATAAAAAATTGACAAAAAAGTAAATAAATGATTGTACTCATATTTGGGTACGTGTAACAGAAAAGTTATGTATTAACTCTTTTAACCACCTTGTTTGCCAAAGTGGCCAAACAGAAAGGAGGAGGGATAATGAAAAAGAAGCAAAAATCGTTCACTCGAACGAAAGGAATCTCGAGGCGAGATTTTGTCAAAACCGTAGGCATTGGCTCTCTTGCCCTGTCAGGACTGCGTTTCAGCCCTATGAAGGCATGGGGAGCTGGGGGCTCAAAGTATGTCTGGGGATGTCCTAGTGAGTTTCAGAGCATGGACCCCCATGCCATATACGACGTGACCACAGAGAATATCCGACTCAATCTTTATGACCACCTCTACCGGTACCTCGATAATCCTCCAAGAATTCACCCCTGGCTTGCCGAGAGCTACAGCACCTCCAAAAATGGACTGAAGTGGGCATTCAATTTGCGAAAAGGAGCCAAGTTCCACAATGGCGACGAGGTCACTGCGGATGCTGTTAAGTACAGCATGGAGAGGCTTCTCGGTCTTGGGAAGGGGGCCTCTGCACTTTTTAAACCAGTCGTTGATCCTGGCGCCATCACTGTGAAAGACCGCTACACCATAGACTTCACGCTCCGTGAGCCTTATGCCCCCTTTCTGTCCATCATTCCAACCTTCTGCATTGTCAACCCCAAGGCCCTTGAGGGCAAGCCCGGCCCCTGGGGAAGTGAATGGCTTGCAGAGAATGATGCTGGCTCGGGATCCTATGTGCTTGAAAGGTACTCACCAGGTGTGGGCTGGACGGCCAAGCGATTCAAGGATCATTGGATGGGTTGGAAAGGGGACCATGTAGATGAGATCGAATTCCGGACGGTTCATGAGACCGCTTCACGAGTGATGGCCTTGATGAAAGGCGACATTCATGGCTGTGACGGATATCTCCCCGTAGACCAGATTGAGAAGCTTGAAAAAGACCCGAATGTCAACGTGTATGAAGAACAATCCATGCGTATTTTTCTCATTAGAGTGCACAACCAGAGGCCGCCCTTTAATGACGTCCACGTGAGAAGGGCCATAAGCTATGCCTTTGATTACAATGCCTTTAACAATGAGATACTTAAGGGCCGGGTTGCCCGGAACTTCGGTCCCATCCCCAACAACATGTGGGGTGCCCCAAAAGACCTCAAAGGCTATACCTTTGACCTCAAAAAAGCCAAGGAGGAATTGGGAAAGGCATCGGTCAAAATCGATCGGGCCCTCAACATCCATCCGATGACGGGCTACGCCCAGACCGACGATGCCGCCTTGATCCTCCAGGCGGGTCTCCGCCAGATTGGGGTCAAGGTGAACATCGTCCGGGAGACCTGGCCCACGCTTTCCGGAAAGGCAAAGGATATTGATACCTCTCCCGACATGTGGATCCACTGGGTCAGCACTTACTATGCAGATCCTGAGAACTGGATCGGCGAGATGTACAGCTCCAGCAGGTGGGGGGCCTGGAAGGCCTCCGCATGGTACAAGAACCCTGAGGTGGATACCTTACTGAAGCGAGCCCGGACCATCACCAACCTAGAGGAAAGACGCAAGCTCTACGAGCAGGCGAGCCGTATCGTGGTCAATGACGCGGCGGACATATGGATTTACAATACCAAATGGTACGGCCCGTATCGAAAGAACGTGCGAGGCCTCAGATTCTGCCCCATTGGAAATGGTCAGGAATGTCGATGGATCTATCTCGTCTAAACCCTTAATGTACCGGATCATGGATTGCCTCCTCGGAAAATCCATATGTATCGGAGCCGAGGAGGCTTTTTTGTCCCAAAAATGACCAGAAAAATCCTATCCTACGCCTTCAAGAGGCTTGTTTTCGCTGTCCCAACAATCTTGGGTCTGTTGGTTCTCACATTTTTTATCTCTCGGGTGATCCCGGCTGACCCTGCGGCCTTAGTGGCAGGAGAGATGGCAACACCTGGACAGATCGAGGCCCTGCGAAAGCAGTATAGTTTCGACAAACCCCTCTATGTTCAACTGGGCCTTTACCTTGGGCAGCTTCTTCGATGCGATCTGGGCAAAAGTCTCTATTCCGGCCGAAGGGTTTTTAGGGATCTCATCGATCGTTTTCCAGCCACCCTCGAACTTACCATTGTTGCAATGTTGGTCTCAATTCTGGCAGGGGTGCCTCTGGGAATTGTTGCGGCCCTGAAAAGGAATTCTCTTCTGGACCATGTGTTGAGGGGTTTTACGGTGGGGGGACTTGCCATTGCCACTTTTTGGCTTGGGATCATGCTTCAACTTCTTTTTAGCATGTGGCTCGGCGTTACCCCGCTAGGGGGTCGGATTGGGGTCTCCCCACCCAAGTTCATCACCGGCCTGTATATCCTTGATGCGGTGCTTACCCTGAACGGAACGGCGTTGTTGAGTGCCATTCAACACATTACCCTGCCAGCGATCACCCTGGCCTTTGCTTCTTTTGCCACCATCACTCGTTTTACCCGTTCCGGTGTTCTCGATGTGATGCAGAGAGATTTTATTCTCTATGAACGCGCGATGGGACTTCCGCCCAGACTGATTGTGTACAAATATCTGCTTCGAAATGCGATGATTTCCACGGTCACGCAGATTGGCCTCCTCTTTGGTCTTCTGTTGGCCGGAGCTATCGTGATAGAAATGGTTTTTGATTGGCCTGGCCTGGGCCTCTATGCCTTTCAATCGATCATTCTCTCTGACTATCAGGCAATTCTTGGTGTAACGCTTTGGGCAGGGGTTGTCTATGTGACGGTCAATTTGATGGTTGACATTGCCCTGACCTTTATCGACCCCAGAAAGGCTGAAATATGAGTGGGTTGAGGCTTGCCTGGATAAAATTCTCTCGGGATAGGCTTGCCTTTTCCGGTTTTCTCATTATCCTATCCCTTATCCTGGTCGCCGTTTTTGCCGGGGTCTTGGCTCCCTATCCAGAAGACACTTTCAGCATCCACCCAGCGGCGCGTCTTCAGCCGCCTTCTTTGACGCATTTCCTGGGAACCGACAGTATGGGAAGGGATATCTTCAGCCGCCTCCTTTTCGGGGCCAGGGTAACGCTCATTATTTCCATCATCGCAGTAGGGACTTCCCTATTAATCGGGGTCCCGCTCGGTCTCATAGCCGGTTATTCCGAAAACTGGCTCAGCGAACTCATCATGAGAATTGCTGATATATTCCTCTCAATCCCACAGATCATTTTGGCAATCCTACTCGCTCAGTCCCTTGGGCCCAGCATCCCCAATGTGATATTGGCCCTCTCCATCACCTACTGGCCATGGTTCACACGAATTGTCTTCGCCGAAACGAGGTCTCTCAAGCAAACGGTCTTTATCGAGGCAACCGAGGCCCTGGGGGCTAACCCTCTCCGAACAACGGTACTCCACGTCCTGCCCAATGTTTCCTCTTCCATCATCGTTCGAAGCTCTATTGGCATGGGATTTACCATTCTGACCGCCGCGGTTCTGGGATTCCTGGGAGTTGGGGCACAACCCCCAACTCCGGAGTGGGGAGTCACCATTGCCGAATCCAGGCAATACCTACCGGATGCATGGTGGTATGCCACCTTTCCCGGCCTTGCCATTTTTTTCGTCGTTATGGGTTTCAACATGTTAGGAGACGGCTTGAGAGATATCTTGGATCCGCGTATCCGAAGGGGGTTTGAATAGAGAGATGAACCAGAACCAGAAAGAGACCCTCCTCAGCGTGAGCTGTCTGACCGTCCATTTCTATACCGACCGAGGGGTGGTGAAGGCCCTTGATCGTGCCGAACTCAATGTTAGCAGAGGGGAAGTTGTCGGATTGATCGGAGAAAGCGGCTGTGGCAAAACAACCCTTGCGCGGAGTGTTCTGCGGGTTCTTCCACCTGGAGGGAGAATCATCGATGGAACGGTCCTGTTCACAGGGAAGGACCTGCTCAAGGTGAAAGAAAATGATCTGAACACGTCCGTTCGAGGCAAGGCCATCACCCTGATTCCCCAGGATCCATTCAACTCCTTTAATCCGGTATTTCCTGTGGGGACCCAAATAAAAGACATCATGAAATGGAAAGGGAACGCACAGGACGGCAAAGAGATCAGGGAGAAACGGATCCTGGAAATGTTGGAACAGGTCCAGATTCCTTCTCCCAGGGATCAATTAAAGAAATATCCCCATCAGTTCAGCGGTGGACAGCGCCAGCGGTTCATGATCGCCATGGCGTTGTTGCCGGGACCAAGCCTGGTAATTGCAGACGAACCCACGACCGCCCTGGATGTAACCGTGGAGGCACAGATTCTTCAACTGATGGCAAGCCTTGTTCTGGGAAGAGGGATCTCGGTCCTCTTCATTACCCACGATCTCGGTGTGGCCAGTCAGATTTGCGAAAGAGTTGTGGTCATGTATGCAGGGCAGGACATGGAGGACGCTCCAGCGGATAGCCTTTTCTCCAATCCTCGGCACCCCTATACGAGGGAGCTCCTTGAAAGCCTTCCCAATCCAGAGGGTAGTATCAAGGATATTCCCGGGGAAGTTCCAAGTCTGGTCCGTCCGCCTGAAGGATGTCGATTTCACCCAAGGTGTTCGCAGGCCACAGATCACTGTTCGAGACAGAGGCCCGAGAAGGCAGCAGTCGCTGCCGACCACTGGGTTCGTTGTTTTCATCCTGTAGGTTAAGAGCCCATGGAAGACACTATCCTGAACGTAAAAGGGTTGAAAAAGTATTTCCGCGGATTTGCCAGCCTTCTTGGCAGGAGGGCCCCGTCGGTGAAAGCCGTGGATGGAGTCTCATTTCAGGTACTTAGGGGGGAGACCTTCGGCCTGGTTGGGGAAAGTGGCTGCGGCAAGTCGACACTTGGGAAAACAATCCTCGGGATTTATCGCCCTACGGAAGGATCTGTGACCTTTAAAGGTCGAGAGATCGCTCATCTTGCAAAAAAAGAGGCTAAGAAAATCAGAAAAGATATCCAGTATGTCTATCAGGATCCAGGGATTTCGCTGGATCCCTACTGGAAGATCAAAAGGATACTTTCCGAACCCCTTGTCATTCATACTTCCCTCAGCCGTAAAGCGATTGAGAAGCGAATTCATAAGATGCTCGATGAGGTTGGCCTCAGTCAGGAGCACCTTTCCCTGTATCCACACGAATTCAGTGGCGGGCAACAGAGGCGTCTGGGATTGGCTCGCATCCTATGTCTCAATCCACGTCTGGTGATCCTGGATGAGCCCACCTCCGGCCTGGATGTGTCAGTGCAGGCCACCATCCTCAAGCTTTTCATTGAACTGAAGCGTCAATTTGACCTGACCTATATCTTCATCTCCCACAATCTCAGCGTGGTGCGAATGATGTGTCAGAGGGTGGCGGTGATGTATGCCGGAAAGATCGTTGAAATGGGAGAAACCCACGGCGTCTTCAGCGATCCCATTCACCCTTATACGAAAGTCCTCCTGGCCGCTATTCCAGTGATCGGCAAAAAGCATGGCAGAGAGAAGGATCTTTCTCTTTCAGGAGAGCCACCAAACCCAGAGAACTTCCCCTCGGGCTGCCGATTCTGGCCGCGATGTGGCTACAAAAAGGGGGTTTGCGAATCGGTGGAACCTGACCTCAGGGCTGGAGTCCATGGACGATGGGTTGCGTGCCACCTCGTCAATCAGTAGGAGCTAAAGGCAAACTGTAAATAGAAGGAGGTAGCAACATGGTAGCGGACAAAAGAATATTACGGGAAAAAGTCTGTCGGAAGGTTGAAGACAATAAAAATGACTTGATTAGGATAACCCAGGAATTAGTTAGAATACCTTCCGTGAACCCTCCTGGGAACTACGATAAGATTTCAGATTTGATGGCTGAGTATTACAGGGCCGAAGGCCTAGATCCAGTTGTGGCATGTGCCCCTAGGGAGGAGGTAGAAAAACTAGGGCTATCCTACCCTCGGCCCAATGTAATTGCCGTCTATGAAGGAAGAGAACATTCTCCTGTTTTCTGCCTAGATGCGCACATGGACGTAGTTGGAACAGGTGATGAATCCTCGTGGAAGCATCCCCCGTTTGGCGGAGAAATCCATGATGATAAGATCTTTGGAAGAGGTGCAGAGGATACAAAATGCCATCTCGCTTCTCAACTGATAGCGCTCAGGGCCATTAAAGAGGCAAATATAGAATTAAGCGGAGACTTGATCTTATCTTCCACCGTTGATGATGAAATCGGGCAATGGCCTGGAATGGGATATCTCATGGAAAAGGGATTTGAGCAGAATGGCTTTAAGAAACCAGATTACCATATAGCTGGAGAACCTACAGGGATAGACACGGTAGGTTGTGTGGCCAGAGGGCGGATTTGGTATGAGATAATTTTTAAAGGAAGGGCAGCGCATGGCGGAAATCCTAAGGAGGGAGTTAATGCTATCGAGAAGGCAATATCCCTTGCAAATGCGATGAATAAGTTTGAGATTAAAACGGACCCGCTTATGGGCAGCGATACGGTCAATCTCGGAATACTGCAAGGGGGGGAAGCGATAAATGTTGTTCCCAGTTGGTGTAAGATTACCTTTGATATACGACCAACAACAAAAACCGAAGTAGTCAAGGATTTCGTCAATACCACGATTCAGGAGTTAAAGGATAAGGATCCAGATTTTGAGATAGAGAGCATAAGGTTGTTGAACGATCGGCAGGCGGGTGGGATTGGTCCAGATCATGAATTCGTAAAGATGGTCCAGAAAGTAGCTAAAGAAATAACCGGGAAGAGCGTAGTACCCACGGGAAATATGGCAGGATATTCCTCGATAGGAAATGCCTACTGGACATGGATTAATGGTGCGGCTGGTCTTATGTATGGCGGGGGTGATTTCCAAAGGGCACATAGCGTGGACGAATTTATTTCTATTGATGAACTAGTAGAGACTACAAAGGTCTTTGCTGGGTTGGTAATAGAGTTATGTGCATGAAGACAAGGATACGAACACATTCCTCGGAGGGTCTGTGGTAGAACGTGTGACGCACGCATTGTTCAGGCCTGTGCAATTCGCCTCAGTCACTGCGAAAAACCGTGTTGTAATGGCGCCGATGGTGACTAATTTTGCCAGCCCCGATGATGAGGCTACAGACCGTCAGGTGATGTACTACGCTGAACGTGCACGCGGAGGCGTGGGCACGATCGTTGTTGAGGCCTCGGCCATTCACCCCCATGCACGCATAAGTTCCCGGCAGCTTGGATCATATGATGATCGCTTTATCCCCGGACTAGCCCGATTGGCGAAGGCCATCAAAGAACAGGGTGCTGTCGCGCTCTTGCAGCTTTGCCATGGCGGTCCGAAAATTTTTTCCGGCGCCGGACTACGGACCGAGTCTGTTTCCCCCGTGGGAATACGCGAGGGTGATGTGCCGCGCTCGCTCACGGCTGGCGAACTGCGCAAGGTGCGACAGGAATTCGTAGCCTCCTCCTGCCATGCTCGCAAGGCAGGATTTGACGGAGTGGAACTCCATGCCGCTCACTTCTACCTGCTGAGTGCCTCAATCTCACCCTTCACAAACACAAGGACCGACGAATACGGTGGGAGCATAGTCAATCGAGCCCGACTCAGCAGAGAAACAGTTGAAGACATCAAAGCAGAGCTCGGCCCAGAGTTTCCTGTTTGGGTTCGCATTAATGCGTGCGAAGAGCTTGATCCTGGATTGAGTTTGGAAGAAGGCCAACAAGTCGTGAGCATCATTGCCGAGGGAGGTGCTGATGCCATACACGTTTCGGCCTATACTCTTCCCATCAACAAGAGAATCAAAAGCATGGTAAGGATCCCTGTCGGCGCCGTACCAATGAAGGAGACGCCGCCGGGGCCGTTCCTCGAGTATGCGGCAGCCATCAGACGGGTTGTAGATGTGCCCGTGATCGCGGTCGGAAAACTTGACGATCCGGTGCTTGCCGCAGGCGCGCTCCTCGACGGGAAATGTGACTTGATCGCTCTGGCCCGCCAACTCCTGTGCGATCCATATTGGGCCCGGAAGGTGGATAAGGGCCAGGACGGAGAAATCGTTCATTGCAGGTACTGTATGACCTGCCATACGGCACAGCAACGCGGTGAGGATGTACGATGCGCCCAGAACCTGAACCTATGTGGGCAGCCGATCTATAAACGGCATCTGGCCGAGAGCCAGCGGACCAGATTTGGAGACGCACCATGACTGATATATTTCAAAATAAAGTGATCATTGTTACTGGCGCCTCATCAGGGATTGGTAAAGAAGTGACCCTATCGTTGCTTCAGAATGGGGCCAAGGTTGTTGCCTGTTCTCGAAATGAAGAAAGGCTCGAAAGCATGAGAAAATCTCATGCCATACCAGAGGGCGATATTTTGACCATTTCCTGTGATGTCTCTCGAACAGACGAGGTTAAAAGGATGGTCAGCGCTGCAGTGCAGCGCTTTGGGGAAATCCACTGCCTTATCAATAACGCAGGCCAGTATCCCAGTACACCTTTTTTGGACTTATCCGAAGAAGAATGGGACCAAGTGGTCGGTACAAATTTGAAAGGTCCTTTCCTGTGTAGCAAGGCCGTGGCCAAAGTGATGATCGCCAAAGGGGTAAAGGGCCAAATAGTAAATATCAGTTCCACTGCCAGCTTGATTGCCCGCCCAGGAGTGGCCCACTATGCTTCCTCCAAGGCGGGATTGAATATGCTGACAAAGGTTCTGGCAGTAGAGCTTGCACCTCATGGCATAAGAGTTAACGCGGTGTTGCCAGGGTTGATTGCAACACAGGGAGTCCGAGCTCAACTTGAGAATGATGGTGCCATGGTTGAACACCAAACAAAATTGGCCCGGATCCCACTGGGACACGAAGGTACACCACGAGATATTGCCAACATGGTGCTACACGTAATTTCCGAAGACTCTAATTATTTAACGGGGTCATTATTGGTCGTTGATGGTGGCTATTCCCTCGGTATTCCCGCCTATCAGGTGTGATGGGTCACTCTGGAACCACTCAAGGTTGAATCACCCAACTCTGCCCTTACCTTTAAAAATAAAATCGGGTTGGACTGGGTGCAATTAAAACTGTTGGTTTTTGTTGATGAGCGATAAGAATCGGATAGGAGTGATTTTGGGTTGAGAAGGAAAAATATTGTTATGAGGAGGAGAGAAAGTGGAAAGTGAAATATTGAAAGAAGCTATTGAAATCAAAGAATACTTAACAAAAACAAGGAGGCATATTCATCAGCATCCAGAACTGGGATTTAAGGAATTTGAAACAACTTCTCTTGTTAAAGAAGAATTGGAAAGCATGGGGGTTGAAGTTGTTCCACTCAAAACAGAAACTGGTGTTTTGGGAATCTTAAGAGGAGAAAAGAAAGGATCGAATGTAGTTACAGCATTAAGGGCAGATATGGATGCTCTGCCAGTTGTTGAAAAAACAGGACTACCCTATGCTTCTCGGAACGAAGGTGTGATGCATGCGTGTGGCCATGATGGCCATACTGCAGGGTTATTAGGAGTCGCAAGACTATTAAGCTCAATGAAGGATAAGTTCTCTGGTACAGTAAAACTAATTTTTCAACCTGCCGAAGAAGTTTTGGGTGGAGCAGAGAGCATGGTTGAATCAGGGGTTTTAGAAAATCCCAAGGTAGATACAATAATTGCTTTGCATGGATGGCCTTCGCTTGAGGTTGGCAAAATAGGAGTATTTTCTGGGCCTTATATGGCATCTGCCGATAAATTTACTGTCAAAATAGTTGGTAGTGGAGGGCACGGAGCATATCCCCATACATCTGCTGATCCTGTTCTGGCAGCCGCTCATGCAGTTGTAGCATTACAAGACATTGTAAGTAGAGAAATTGATGCTTTTGACAGTGTGGTCATTTCGGTTTGTACTCTGGATGGCGGAAAGGCATTTAATGTTATACCAGAAGAAGTTCGCTTTAGTGGAACTGTAAGATGTCTAGATGGAAGTGTACAAAAGACGATTGAGGAGAAAATGGATCGGATAATAAAGGGGATTACATCTACATTTGGATGTAAATACGAATTGGAGTATCTTTATAAAGTTCCGATGCTGGTCAATGACCCAAAAGTCATTAACCTGGTTTCTGAAGCTGCAAATAATGTTCTGGGAGAGGGGCATGTAGTGCAATTAGATCGACCAGCTATGGGTTCAGAAGATTTTTCCATATTTATAAATAATGTAGCTCATGGCGCATTTTTCAGATTAGGTGTTACTAATCCTGGAGAAGAGCAGATGAAACTACACAATGACCACTTCAATATTAATGATGAAGTCCTTCCAATTGGGGTAGCTATTCTAACGCAATTTGTATTGTTGAAAAACCAGTAATTTTTTACATAGTCTTATCTAAGCATAATGCGCATTGTTGAACCACGGTAAGCCGGCTGCTAAGTAATAAGCTCAGGATTAACCATTGAATCAAAAAAACATGTTTTTTGATCTTATTAAAAAAACTAAAAAATTTTGACAAAAAAGTGAAGGTTGGGTAAAAAACCTTTACTGGTAAACATAAGAGATTCAATTCCGGATCCGGGGGAGAGGTGACTTTTTATGAACATGGACGAAATTAGCCTGCAGATCATTAAACATCTCCGAGACGGCCGCAAGTCATTTGGTGAGGTCGGAAAAAGCCTGTCCATTACCACAAACACAGTCAGGGCGCGGGTCAAAAAGCTCATGGAAAAGGGTGTCTTGGAAATAATCGGCTCAATAGACCCTGAAAAAATCGACAATCACTTTTTGGTAATTGTCGGTGTTAGATTGAAAAGCATGAGGTTGGTGGACAAAAGTGAGGAGTTTAGCAAATTGAAGGGCGTGATTTCAGTGGCCGTTGTTACAGGCCGTTTTGACCTCATCCTGACTGTCTTGTTGAATAACAGGTTCGGCTTGCATGAATTCTACACACAGGAAGTATCCAAGATAGAAGACGTTATGTCTACAGAGACATTTGTCGTGTATAAGAACTACAATTGGAAAGTTCCTTATAGTTTATGAAGTGGCGATTTATAAATAGTTATCGTGTGCCTTCCAGGGCGGATTGAGTATTAAATTAATAATGAATTGAACCTTACAAGTAAGGTACATCATTGGCATCTCCCATCCGCCGAATTCCACCATGTCTCCGCCGTGTTCCTTATGCCACTCATGAAGGATTGTTTTT
>Ga0307379_10010910_pt1 | contig 11980 bp, 8 predicted proteins | sample UN2MG_FD_202237 | JGI IMG/M metagenome (GOLD analysis project Ga0307379, IMG submission 202237) | Soil microbial communities from Risofladan, Vaasa, Finland - UN-2 | ecosystem: Environmental > Terrestrial > Soil > Coastal area > Acid sulfate soil | place: Finland: Risofladan, Vaasa | collected... | reverse complement strand
GCGGCTTCGGTCAGCAGGCCTATTATCGCGTTCGCTTCGAGAACTCGGTGTCGGGACTGCTCGTGGGCTCGGCGGTGCTGTTCAACGGCATCCGTGTCGGCGAGGTCACCGCGCTGACCCTCGACCCGGAGCATCCACAGCAGGTAGAGGTGACGATCGGCGTTCAGCACGGCACGCCGGTCCGCAGCGACACGCAAGCCGGAATCGAGTCTCAGGGGCTGACGGGCGGGGCGGCGGTGACGCTCCTTGGCGGCGATGCGTCGTCGCCCTCGCTGTCGGTCTCGGACGGCCAGTTGCCGCTGCTGTCGGCAGCGCCCGGTGCGGGCCAGGATTGGACTTCGCTCGGGCGCGAAGTCTTGCGCAAGCTCGATACGATACTCAGCGACAACGCGGACAATTTGCACAGCGCCATCGCCAACTTCAACACCTTCACCGATGTGCTGGCGCGGAACTCCGGCCGCATCGATGGTCTGATTTCCGGGCTCGAGCGCATGACCGGTGGTGGTGGCGCGTCGGACGTCAAAGTCCCGGTCTACGACCTAACCGCGGTCACGGATTTTCCGGCGCTCGCGACAGAGCCGAGTTGGCAGCTCGTAATCCCGGAGCCCTCGGCGCTGCTTGCGCTCAACACCGATAAGATGAGCGTGAGACCCCAAGGCGGTGCGGAAAGTACCGACATTGCCGATGCGAAATGGACCGATGCGCTGCCCGTGCTGTTGCAGGAGAAGATCATCCAGAGCTTTGAGAATGCGGGCTATTCGCGTGCGGTGAGCCGGCCGAAGGATGGGCTGGAGGCCGAATTCCAGCTCCTGCTCGATATCAGGGGCTTCTCGCTCGTGGAGGGAACAGAGCCATCCGGCGTGCTCGAATTTGAGGCCAAGGTGCTGGGGCCCGATGGCAAGATTCTCGCGGCGCGGACATTTCGTGGCGCCGCGCCCGCGACCGGGACCGATGCCGCCGCGGCGGCCGCGTCGTTGAATAAAGCTTTCCGCGAGGCCGCGAGCGAGCTTGTGCCCTGGGCCGCAGGTGTCGTCGATGACGCCCCGTCACCGGCATCTCCGCCGGACGAAGCTCCACCGGAGGACGCGTCACCGCAGCGGACCTAACATCTTTACGCGGGGTCTCGCCGCTCGGTGCACTGCAGTTTTGTGACAGCGAGAGATTCGCTGCGGGATTGACTTCACACAAACATGATAGGTTTTCGCACGACCGATCCTTTGCCGTTTGGTGGGCATGAGTACGGTTATGGCGGATGCTGGCGAAGCTCTGAGCGAGCCGAGAGAGTTCGAGCTCAAATTGGAGTTCGATCCCGCCGACATGATCGCGCTCAGCGCGCATCCCCTGCTCGCTGCGAGCAAGCGCGAAGCGCAAAGACTGATCTCCGTCTATTTCGACACCGACGATCTTGTCTTGCAGAAGGCTCGCATCTGCTTGCGCCTGCGCGATACCGGCCATGGCTATGTGCAAACCATCAAGGCCATGGATGGAGCGGCGCATTTGTTCGACCGCCCCGAATGGGAGGAGACGGTCGCGGGGTGCGATCCGAATTTGGCCTTGGCCGCGGGAACGCCGCTCGAACCGTTATTGGACGAGCGCGTGCGCGCGGAGCTGCACCCGGCGTTCCAGACCCGCATCGAGCGGGACGTGTATCGCGTTGACAGCAACGGGTCGGAGATCGAGGTCGCGTTTGATCGGGGTGAAATCGAGGCGGCTCAACGCTGGTCTCCCGTGCATGAGGTCGAGCTCGAGCTGAAGCATGGAAATCCGGTCGAGCTGTTTCGCCTGGCGCGAAGTCTTTCTGCCTACGCGGCGCTGACGCTGGCGGTGAAGACGAAGGCGGAGCGCGGCTATGAGCTTGCCGCGGGCGCGGCGCCAGGTGCGGAGAAGGCGGCGGAGCTTGATCTCGACAGGGGCATGACCTGCCAGGAGGCGTTCCGCGCCATCGGCGAGAACTGCCTCCGCCAGGTCATCGTCAACGCGCCGGCGGTGTGTGCGGGCGAGGCGCCGGGCCTGCACCAGATGCGTATCGGCCTCAGGCGCCTGCGGGCGGCGATTGCCGCTTTCTCGAAGCTCCTCGCCGATTCCGAGCGGGACCGGATCAAGACTGAGCTCGAGTGGATGACGAACACGCTCGGGCCAGCCCGCGACCTCGACGTGTTCGAGGCCGAATTCCTGCGGCTAAGGGATAGCGGTCAGGGCGATGATGCGAGCCCGGCTACGACCCGCCGCGTCTTCGACCAAAGCCGCGCCGAGGCTTATGGGGCAGCTGTCGCCGCGATCGGTTCGGAGCGATATCGGAATCTTCTGCTAGACGCGGCCGAATGGATCGAGGCCGGCGCCTGGACCGTCGATGCATCGCTCCGCGGCCGGCGCGAGCGGAGCGCCGTGGACCATGCCGTCAAGATGCTTGGCCGGGAGCGCAAGCGGATCAAGGCGGAAGGCACGAAATTGCGCAAGCTCGGTGTGAAGCAACGGCACCGGATCAGGATCATGGCGAAGAACCTTCGCTATGCCCTCGAGTTCTTCGCCGGCCTGTTTCCGGGCGACAAGACCGCCGCGCGGCGTGAGGCGGCGCTGTCGGCTCTGAAGGATCTCCAGGATGAGCTTGGCGCTTTGAACGATCTGGCTCAGAGCGAAGCGCTCATCGCCAGCGGCCATGGTCTCGGGGAGCAGGCCAAGGCGCTTCTCACCTCCAAGGAGGCCGATATTGACCGGCTGCTCGGTCGCGCCCAAGCGGCCCACACCCGCTTTGCCGAGGTGAGGTCCTTCTGGAAATAGGGGGCGCGGGATGCGCGGCGGCTCTCCAGCTAAGTCTGGAGGACGTAGATCCCGGGAGCGGGCGAAAGCGGAACAAGCCCGCGCGAGGGTGCGCCCATTTCCGGCGGTGCCACGCGTTCCTTGTCGCTATGGTCCTCGAGCCACGAGGCCCAGGCCGGCCACCATGAACCGTCAGCGGGGGCGGCGCGGGTCAGCCAGGTGTCGGAATCGATGTAGCGATCGCCGGGCTTCCTGGTGGCCATGACATAGTGACGCCCGTGATGGCCGGGTTCGGACACGATCCCGGCATTGTGCCCGCCATTGGTCAGCAGGAAGGTGAGCTCGTTGTCGGTGAAGAGCTGAACCTTGTAGACCGAGCGCCAGGGCGCGATGTGGTCAGTCTCGGTGGCGACCACGAACATCGGTGGCTTGATGTCCTTGAGCGCGATGACCCTGCCTTCGACGGCGTAACGTCCTGCCGTCAGGCGATTCTCGAGGAACAGCCCGCGCAGATATTGTGAGTGCATGCGGAAGGGCAGCCGCGTCTGATCCGCATTCCAGATGGTGAGGTCGGTGGCGCGGTCGCGCTCCCCAAGTATGTATTCCCGCATCATCTTCGACCAGACGAGATCGTTGGAGCGGAGGATCTTGAAGGCGCCAGCCATCTGCTTGGTGTCGAGCACGCCCTGATCCCACATCATGTCCTCCAAGAAGGCGATCTGGCTTTCGTCGACGAACAGCATCAGCTCGCCGGCTTGGCTGAAATCGGTCTGGGCGGCAAGCAGGGTGATCGTGCCGAGCCGGTTGTCTTGGTCGCGCGCCATGGTTGCCGCGGCGATGGCGAGCAAGGTGCCGCCGATGCAATAGCCGACCGCGTTCACCTTGCGCCCAGGCACAATGGAGGTGGCTGCATCGAGCGCGGCCATGACGCCTTGGGTGCGATAGGAATCGAAGGTGATGTCGCGATCGGCGGCGGTAGGGTTGCGCCAGGAGACCATGAAGACGGTGAAGCCGCGCTCGACCAGATAGCGCACCAGCGAATTCTCCGGTCTTAGGTCGAGGACGTAATATTTCATGATCCAGGCCGGCACGATCAGCACCGGTTCGGCGACCACGTTGCCGTTCGCAGGCTTGTATTGGATGAGCTCCATCAGCTCGTTGCGGTAAACCACGGTGCCCGGCGTGACGGCGAGGTCCTTGCCAACTTCCAATCCATCCGCGGGAAGCTCGGGCTGCATGGTCAGCCTGCGCCAGGCATCCTCCTGGAGGTTCGCTGCGCCACGCATGAGATTGGCCCCGGATTCTCGCCGGGTCCTGTCGATGATCACCGGGTTGAGCCAGGGCACGTTGGAGGGCGACCATACGTCCAGAAGCTGGCGCGTGATGAAGGCGACGCGATCGGCATTCTTCGGCGTCATGCCGCGAACCTCGCGCGTCGCGCTTGTCCACCAGGCTTCTTGGGCGAGGAACCCCTGCTGCCAAAGCACGTAGGGAAAGCGCTTCCAGGCCTCGTCATTGAAGCGCCGGTCCGAGTGCCGCGGCTCGAAGGGGGGCTTCGCATCTTCAGATTGGCTATGGGCGGCAAAGCGAGCAAAGCGCGCGCCGATGTTGGCCGCCTCTATGCCTAATTCCAGGAGCCGGCCCGGAGCACTGGCGAGATGCGAGGCCCAATCGAACCATGCGCCGGAAAGCGCATGCGGCGAGATGCCCTGGGTGAGTCTTGCCGTCACCGCGCGCCCGAGGCGGTCCATGGTCTCGAAGGAGGGAATGCGCGTCGCCTGGCTCGGGTGAGGCGGTGAGACCGGCTCTTTGTCGGTCACGTGGGAGATGGGTGGCGGGTTGCGAATTTGGTCCATGTCCATTTCAAATATTGCATGGCGCTTTGACGAGCGTCGGCGCCCAAATCAAGGGCGAGTGCCATGACCGCTCGATGACGAGCAATGCACCCGAGCCGGCCGTTCGGCCGAAACGGTTCGCTCCATTTGTACCTTAGGCGTCACCCTCGCTGGATTGGACTAATTGTCATTGACGACGGTCAATGATCGGCGCCCAGCGTCGGCTTCTCCCGCACCACATCGGTCGCCTTCTTGTCGGTGCGGAGGCCGAGGAACACCGGGTGGCGCATCTCGCCCTTGGCCGTCCATTCGGTGAATTTCACCTCGCAGACGAGCTTGGGGCGCACCCAGGTGGTGTTCACTTCCGCCGGCACTTTGGCCTCGACCGGTTTCGTCTCGGTGATGAGGGGGACGAGCATGGCGTGAAGCGATTTGAGCATCGCCCGGTCCAAGCCGGCGCCGACGCGGCCGACATAGCGCCAATGCCGGTCCTCGCGCACCGCGAGCAGGAGCGAGCCGATATGCTGGCGGGACCGTCTGGGCGCGGTGAAGCCGACGATGACTACCTCCTGGCCCAGCGATGACTTCACCTTGAGCCAATCGCGGGTGCGCTTGCCCGAGAAATAGTGGCTGCTGGCGAGCTTGGCCATGATGCCTTCCTCGCGGGCGCGGCCCGCGCGCTTGAAGGCGGGGATACCCTTGTCCCAGATATAGGAGCTGTAATGCAGCAGCGAGTCTTGGGGCAGGATACGCTCCAGCATCTCCTTACGCTCGACGAGAGGGCGGTCGCGCAGATCCTCGTCATCGAGATAGAGGAGATCGAAAGCGCAATAGCGCAGCCGCACCGTCTCCCGCTCGGCATTCTGCAGGAGCTGAAACCGGGATCGGCCTTTGGCGTCGAGCGCCACGAGCTCGCCGTCGATCACGGCGAGCCGGCCCAGGCCGCGCAAGGCGTCGCAAATCGTCGGGTATTTGCTCGATTTGTCGATTAAATTCCGGGAAAAGAGCCTGACGCGATCCTTCTCGATCTCGGCCATCAAGCGGTAGCCGTCCCATTTGGTCTCGAAGATCCACTCCGGGTTGTTGAAGGGGTCGTCGATCAAAGTCGCGAGCATGGGGCGCAGGTCGAGTTTCATGCTAGGTGGCTTCCCTGCAAAAGGGGAAAAGAGGTAAGTTACACCAACGTCAGGAAAAGGGAGAGAAACGTGGACCTCGCTGAGCTTAATCGAGTTGCAAATGCCATGGTGGCCCCCGGCAGGGGTGTCCTTGCCGCGGATGAATCGTCGGGCACCATCAAGAAGCGGTTCGAGGTGATCGGCGTGGAATGCACGGAAGACAATCGCCGCGACTATCGCGAGCTGTTGTTCCGGTCCAAGGGCATGGCCAACATCTCCGGCGTGATCCTGTACGACGAGACCATCCGGCAGAAGGCGAAGGACGGCACGCCGCTGGTCAAGCTCATCGAGCAGGCTGGGACCCTTCCCGGGATCAAGGTGGACAAGGGAATTCATGCGCTGCCGTTCTGCCCCGGGGAGGTCGTCACCGAAGGGCTCGACGGCCTGCGCGAAAGGCTGGCCGAATATCGCGGGCTCGGGGCCAAATTCGCCAAATGGCGCGCGGTGATCACGATCGGTGCCGGCATTCCGACCCACGCATGCGTCAACGCCAATGCGCATGCGCTCGCCCGCTACGCGGCGCTCTGCCAGGACGAGGATATCGTGCCGATCGTGGAACCCGAGGTGATGATGGATGGCGACCACGACATCGACCGCTGCGCCGAAGTCACCGAGTTCGCGCTGAAGTTGCTGTACGAGCAGCTCTACTACGCGAAGGTGAAGCTCGAGGGCACGGTGCTGAAGCCGAACATGGTCGTGGCGGGTAAGGCCTGCGCCAAGCAGCCTTCGGTGGCGGAGGTCGCCGAAAAGACCATTCGCGTGCTGAAAGAGTGCGTCCCCGCCGCGGTTCCCGGCATCGCCTTTCTCTCCGGTGGCCAATCAGAGCTGGACGCGACCGCCAGGCTCGACGCCATGAACAAGATCGGTGGATTGCCGTGGAAGCTCAGCTTTTCCTACAGCCGCGCCTTGCAGGCCGCACCACAGAAGGCCTGGGCGGGGAAGGCCGAGAATGTCGAGGCCGCCCAGAACGCCTTCAGCCATCGGGCGCAAATGAACTCGCTTGCCTCGCGCGGAGAGTGGAAGCCCGAGCTGGAGAAAGCTGCGTGATGGGATCCATGCGCTTAGGCCTCATGCTTGCCGCTGTGGCGTTGATCGGCACCGGAGCCGCCGTTGAGGCTCAAGACGTCGGAAACGTGCCGGTGGGAGAAATCGGCGATCCACAGGCGGGCTTCGAGTATGCCAGCGCCAATTGCGGCGGTTGCCATGCCATCTCGCAAGAGGCGGCGCCGGACCCCAAGGCGCCGAGGTTCAGGGACGTCGCCAATACCGCGGGCATGACGCCGACGGCGATCAGGGTGTGGCTGCAAAGCTCCCACCACCCGACGATGCCAAACATCGTGGTCGAGGGGCAGGAGCTCCGCAATCTGACGGCCTATATCCTCAGTCTCAAGGACTAAGGGAGGGGCTGGGCCGTGCGCGATTTGACCTCGCCGCGCAAGCGCCGAACCTGGTCCTCAATTTGCCGAACCGCCGCGTCGAAGGCGTCGCGGATGGCGACATAGACGTCCTCATGCGCGTGGTTTTGCGGTCCCTCCTGATTCACGTGGACGTCTTTTCCCGGCATGCCAATGTCGACCCGCACCTTGTAAAGCTTGCCCTTGTGATGATGACGATGCGGGGCCTCGACGGTGATGTCGCAGCTCACGATCCGATCGAAAAAGCGGTCAAGCTTCGTGACCTTCTCGCGGATGACAGCTTCGACGGCTGGGGAGGCATCCATATTGCGGAAGCTGATCTGCAAAGGCACCGGCATGAATTTCTCCTTTCGACATCCATGGATACCGCCCCTTCAGCGGTGGAGTGTTGACAAGCGTCAAATTTAGACGCCCCGCGTCGAATTGCTGGCTGCTGCACGCGTGATCGCCCGCGATCGTGTTTATCGCTTGGGCGCGTCTCAGCTCCGCGCTTTTCCTTTCTGATGCTGGCGACGCTGTGGGGGGCCCACGCGGAAGAGCGCCTTTTCAGCCTCAACCAGGACGAAGAGCGCAACTGCAGCGCCGGTGATTTCGCCCCAAGACCTTAAGTCGAGTGCCGTGGTGCCGAAGAGCGACTGCATCCAGGGAGCATGGGTGAAGAGTGCCTGAAGCAAAACCACGATGCCGACTGCGACCAGCACGGCGCGGCTTCCGAACAGACCATGCCAAGACAGAGACGACGCCGACAGAAATCGTGCACTGAAGAGATAGGTTATCTCGCAGGCGACCAAGGCGTTCACCGCGACAGTTCGCGCGGTGTCGATGCCTGCCCCATTCGCCATCTGCAATTCGAAGAGTCCGAAGGTGGCGACGAGCATCAGAACCGACACGAAGGCAACTCGCCACACGAAGTATCCGGACGCGATCGGCTTTTTTGCCGGCCGCGGCGGCCGCGCCATGATGTCAGGTTCGGGCGGCTCAAAGGCCAACGCCATTCCCAGCGTTACGGTGGTGACGAGATTGACCCAGAGTATCTGAACCGGCGTCACCGGCAACACATAGCCGAGTGCGATCGCCGTGATGATGGTCAGAGCCTCTCCGCCATTCGTCGGAAGAATGTAGAGGATCGTCTTTCTCAGGTTGTCGTATACCGCGCGGCCCTCGCGCACGGCATAGACGATCGAGGCGAAATTATCGTCAGCGAGCACCATCTCGGCGGCTTCCTTGGCCGCCTCGGTCCCCTTCACGCCCATGGCGATCCCGATGTCGGCGCGCTTGAGCGCCGGTGCGTCATTGACCCCGTCGCCGGTCATGGCCACGATCTGACCGTGGCCCTGCAGGGACGTGACGAGACGCAGCTTATGTTCGGGGCTGTTGCGGGCGAACACGGTCGTATCCACAGCGACGGCGCCCAATTCTTCGTCCGATAGCTTGTCGATATCTCGGCCAGTCAGCATCCTGTCGGGCGTTGCGAGTCCCAGCTCGGATGCAATAGCGACTGCCGTAAGAGCGTGATCGCCCGTGATCATCTTCACGCCGATGCCCGCAGCAAGACACTGGCGGACGGCAGCGATGGCTTCATCACGCGGCGGATCGATCAGACCAAAGAGACCTAGGAGCGTAAGCCCATGCTCTACGTCTCCAAACGCGAGCTGCTGGTGGTCGGCAACAGTCCGCTTGGTCGCCACGGCCAGTACTCGTTGCCCCTTCGCTGCGATGTCGTCGATGTGGCGGAGCCAGCGGTCGGCGACGAGGGGACCTTGTTCGCCACCACCACCTTGCTCCCAGCTGCACATCTCGAGCAGGCGTTCGGGAGCGCCCTTTACGTAGATGAAGCCGTTTCCGAAATGGTCATGGTGCAGCGTGGCCATGAAGCGGTGTCGGGCCTCGAACGGAATCTCATCCGTCCGCGGACGTTCCTTTGCCTCCTCGCGAAGATCGAGGCCGGCTTTAAGAGCCGCCGTCAGCAAGGCTCCCTCCGTCGGATCGCCATCGATGCCCCAAACGCCCTCTCTCTCGTTCAGGACCGCATCATTGCACAAGGCGGCGGCGCGTAGCGCTTCGGTGAGATCTGCGCCCCCGTCAGCCGAAGTGTATCTTTCATTTTTGCTAAAGCCGCCGTGGGGGTCGTACCCAGTGCCGGAGGCACCGTAGATCGCACTCGGGGTCACGACGGTGCGGACCGTCAATTCATTGCGCGTCAAGGTGCCCGTCTTGTCAGAACAGATCGTCGTGACAGACCCAAGCGTTTCGACGGCAGGCAAGCGGCGTATAATGGCGTTGCGACGCGCCATCCGTTTGACGCCGATCGCCAGCGTAATCGTTACGATCGCCGGCAGGCCTTCCGGGATGGCGGCGACCGCCAATCCGATCGCCGCCATGAACATCTCGGTTGCCGGAAAATTCCAAATCCAGGTGCCGACCCCGAATACCGCGGACGCAACAGCAAGAATGATGACAGTGAGCCATCGACCGAAGTCCGCCATGCGCTGAAGTAACGGCGTGGTCAAGCTTTCGACCTCGGATAGCATGGTGCTGATCCGGCCGATTTCCGTGGCCAAGCCTGTCGCAACGACAACGCCCATGCCCTGGCCGTAGGTCGCCAGGGTTCCCGAGTAGGCCATTGACGTTCGATCGCCGAGCAGCGCATCGAGCGGAACCGCTTTGACATCCTTCTCGACCGGAATTGACTCGCCGGTCAGCGCGGCCTCCTGAATTTGCAGCGTCTTCACTCGAATGAGGCGCAAATCCGCAGGGACCTTGTCCCCGGATTGCAGAAAAACGACGTCCCCCGGCACGACGGACTCGGCTGGTACGACCAGGCGGCGTCCATCACGTATGAGGGTTGCTTGGAGCGAGAGCATTTTCCGAACGGCGTCCATGGCCTGTTCGGCCTTGCCCTCCTGAATGAATCCAATGAGGGCGTTGATCACCACGACGGCGAGGATTACGCCGGTATCCACCCAATGGCCGAGTGAGGCTGTGACAAGGCTTGCGGCAAGCAGCACATAGATGAGGACGTTGTGGAATTGCCGCAGGAATCGGAGAAACACACTGCTCGCCTTCGCAGACGGCAGACGATTGAGACCGTACTGGATGAGCCGGCGGCCGGCCTCGACATCGTTGAGGCCCGCAATGGACGACTCGAATTGCCGAAGAACCGCTTCGGGGGGCAAAGCTGACCAATTCTCGTGGTGATCGACCGGCCCGCTCATCGCTGAAGCCTTCGCGTTTGGGTGGCAAGACTCTCGGAGAGTGAGGCTGCCAGCGTATGAAATATTGATGTGTCTCAATGTCGTAGCATCGTATTGGGTCTATCCAAGGCTCGGAGAGAAGTACCGCGGCAGCGGATGATGGAGGTGACGCATGGATGAGCGGGTTAGCAGGGCCAAGCCCCGGGGCAAACCGGCTTCGGGCGAGATCGCCGATCTGGAGCTCGGCGCCATGACGTGGGGCGCCGAGCGCGCGCTGCAGGTTATGGTCGAGTATCAGGTTGAAGCGCTCCGTTTCGCTACCAGGAGGACCTGCTGCGATCTGGAATTCATCCGCCATCTTCGTCACTGCACCGGGATGCAGGACGTCGTGCAGCTGCAACAGTCGTGGTTCAAACAGTGCGCCGGCGACTATGGCGAGGAAATCGGCCGGCTGTTCGGTACCGCCTTCCAGCTCTCGACCAGCGACTTCGCCCCGCTCCAGCGGCTTTTGCCTGCTCGTGGTGGGAAGCGAGGCGGCGGCAACGGCCGCTAATCCTTCGATCGACGCGTTCCGAGCGCCGGCGCGGCCAGGGGGCGATTCGCCCGCGCGGGGCTATCGTTGGCAGGCGAGATCGTGGCAAAGGCTCCGGGCATTTTGGTAGGCCTGCCTGCCAAGGATTCCCGGCATTTGCCCCCAAGCGATGGGGTCCAGAGGCGCTGGAAGGGCTTCCAAGCCGACTCACTGTGGGACTCGCCGGCGGCATTGAAGGTGATCGGATGTCAAATTTCACTGCCATCTGGACGCGCGAAAGCTGCCTCTCCATTGGGCACCCCGGCACCGGCCCCAGTCGCAAGAGGGCCTCTCCGGACTCCTCTGGCGATGCTCTTGGCCGCTGCGCGGCCGTCATGTTTCTCTTTCGATAAACTCTTGAATAACATATGTTTTCTCAAACAGCCTGCCATGAGCGGGCGATCCGGCGGGGCATCGCGTTTCGTGGCTGAAATGTCACAAGACGGCCGAAAACGACCCCGCCTGCTTCGATAGCAATTTACCTTCGGAGTGGAATCCGCAATAAGCATTACTAGAACTCTCTTATCGGGGGGGTTCTGCCCACGAAGCTCGTGGCGGGACTCTACCGGATGATGCCGAGAGGCTAATTCGGACCGAGAGTTTGGATTAGGCAATTTATTCAGGGAAGGTGGAGATGGAAATGTTTGGGGGACTGACAAAAACATCCAGTCGCATCGCCATCGCAGCCGCGCTTGGTCTGACGCTTGGCGGGTTCGCCATGGGCGCCAGCCCTGCAAAGGCTGCGGATCTTGGGGGTGACTGCTGCGCGGACCTCGAGGAGAGGGTCGCGGAGCTTGAGGCGACGACCGTCCGTAAGGGCAACAAGAAGGTCTCGGTGACCTTGTCCGGTTGGGTGGTCAAGCTGGGATCGTGGTGGGACGACGGCCACGAGACGAACTTCTACACGGGTGACAAGGACACGACCCTGTCGAGCCACTTCCAGATTTCGGGCAGCGCGCAGATCGCACCCGGCTGGTCCGCTGGTTACACGATCGCGGTTGAGGCTGCAGGCACCAGCGCCTCGGTCGGCTTC
>Ga0307379_10010909_pt1 | contig 11982 bp, 9 predicted proteins | sample UN2MG_FD_202237 | JGI IMG/M metagenome (GOLD analysis project Ga0307379, IMG submission 202237) | Soil microbial communities from Risofladan, Vaasa, Finland - UN-2 | ecosystem: Environmental > Terrestrial > Soil > Coastal area > Acid sulfate soil | place: Finland: Risofladan, Vaasa | collected... | reverse complement strand
TTGATTCTCCAGACCCAGTCGGTCAAGGACTGGACGTCGCGCATCACCGTGGCATTCCCTTCGGCGAAATCGAGCATCTGCTGACGCTCCAGGCCAAAACCCTCTCCCATCCAAAGCCAATGCTCCGAATGCGCCTTTTCAATGCGAATATTCTCAATCAGGAAGGTGCGCGAAAAATCGTCCTCCACTTTGATCAGTCCTTCCGCCAGAAATTTTGGGAAGTCGTGAATGAACGGATAGAGTTGAAGAATCCAGCCCTGCATCTGTTCCCGACTGAATTTGGTGGAGGCAACAGACTCTGCCCAATGCCCGTTCACCAGAGCGTCCCAATGAGGTGCGACAAACTCGTACAACGAGGCAACCCACATCGGGTGTGAAGATATCTTTCGTACTGCGGCGGCATCGATCATTTTCTTCCCTTTGGATTTCATTTATCAAGAACACTACTACGTTGCGACATACTCCCCCGACCATGCAGTACGGGGCGAATTCTTTTCCGATTCCGAATGTTTGTCATCGGCCCTGGCACTAATCTCTGAAGGAACGAAAGGTTCCGCCGGCGAGATCCAGTCACCCTGAACATAGTCCACGCCCATCTCGCGAAGGGCAGCCAGTCCGGCCGCGCCATTAACAAATTCGGCTATGGTGCGCTTGCCCATCACATGACCCACGTCGTTAATCGCCTGAACGGTTGCGCGGTCCACAGCGTCGGTTGCGACGTTCTTTACAAAACTGCCATCAATTTTGATCAGGTCGACCGGCAAATGCTTGAGATAACCAAACGACGACATGCCAGCGCCAAAGTCGTCCAGAGAAAACAGGCATCCAAGTGACTTCATTTCTCCGAAAAATCTGGCTGCCTTGTCGAAGTTGGCAATGGCAGCAGTTTCAGTGAGCTCAAAGCAGATCTTTCCCGGCGACATCTTGTGGATCTTGAACTGACGGCGCACGAATTCCAGAAAACGGTCATCTGCAATTGAAGTGCCGGAAACATTAATGGCAAAAGTGCCATTGGGATTGTTGATCGTGGAGATGGCGGCGAAAGCGTTCTCGATCACCCATTCGTCCACATAGGACATCAAACCATAGCGCTCTGCAGCCGGAATGAATGCCATCGGCGGGATAACGTTTCCGGCATCGTCAATCATCCGCACCAGCAACTCGTAATGGTAGCCTTCCGCAGAGCTCTCCTGCGAGGAATAGATCTGTTGGCAGTAGAGTACGAAGCGGCCGGCATCCAGAGCACGCTGTAATCTACCCAGCCACTCCATTTCGCCGCGCCGAAGCGACACTTCTGTGTCGTGGGGGCGGTAGAACTGGACCCGGTTACGGCCTTTTTGTTTCGCAACGTAACAGGCCGAATCGGCTGCACCCAGTATTTCGGTCAGCGTGAGCGTTCCATCTGCAACCTGAACAACGCCGAGACTGGCGCCGATCGTGAATGACCGGTCATCGTTAATAAACCGGAATCCAACGACACACTGCCGCAACTCTTCCGCGATACGGACTGCATCCTGCATCGGGCAGTTCTCCAGCAAAACGCCAAACTCATCACCGCCCAGGCGGGCAATGGAGTCGCCTTCACGGATCTGCTGCTTCAACAGCGTACTGACCTGACGTAACAAACGATCACCGGCCGCATGGCCGCAGGTATCGTTGACAATCTTGAACTGATCCAGATCAATGTACATCACGATGTGTTGCCGTGATTGTTGCTCTGCGGTCTGCAGGGCGAGCTTCATTCTATTTTCGAACTCCAGCCGGTTCAGCAACCCCGTGAGTGGATCATGACTGGCGTGGAAAGCGACCTTCGCCGCGAACTCTTCTCGCAGTTTCAGCTCCTTGAGTTCGCGCTCTGCGCGATCCACGCGGCTGACCATTCGCTGAGTAAGAACGACACCAACCGGAACCAGGGTACCCGCTACTGCGACAACGACGATCAGCAGGGTCGATTTGATCCATCGGGTTGCGTCTCCAAGTGTGTTTGAAAACTTGTTCTGCCACGGCCGTAATTCGCGGTCCAGCTGGATAACGCGTTCGCTGATCACAGCACGTTGCTCTGCGCTGTTTGGTGCCGAAGGATCCACCGCACGCAGTTCGTCTGCCGCAGTCGTTAGCCTGGCAATGAACTCGTCACCCGTTCTCCAGATATCCAGCACGCTCTTCATATAGCCAACGCGGTGGAATCGTTCATAAAGTGAAACAACCCCGGGGACATCGTCGGGATGCGTACCGCCTTCCATGAAACCACTGTAGACCGCGTCGTAATCCGGGTCTGGTCGGTCGAGCTCGAGACGTGCTTTGCGGAAGCCAAGCGGTATGGCAATTGCCCGTTCGAAGTTGTTGAGCTCGTAATCGTCACCGGTTTCGGCAAATCGCAGTAGATGGAATACCGCTTCTTTCTGGTTCTTGGACCACAGGCTTTCGCCTTCCACATATGCCCGTCCGGCAGCGAGTATGTCGATGCTGGCAATAGCCAGCGCCACCAGAACAATGACGATCGCAAGAAAGGGCGAGACGATAAGGAGCATACGTTTGCTCTTGGTCAACCAGGAAATGCTCTTTCCTAGTGGCGTCTGCCCAAATGCCTGTCCAAGTTGATCCATGAAGTAGTCGGTTCGCGTAATGAGAAATCACATGAGAAGTTTCATACCACTTTTAACTTCTCGCACAACGCTGGTTGCACGTTGCGTGCCCGGGCTCCGCCCTCCTCAAACCACACGATAATTTGATTAAAGGCAATCGCTTGGCGCACGCCGACTCGACTCGACCAACTGCTCACAGCGCAGCATCTGGATGATCGACACACACAATGTGCTCAAATCCTGACACTGATAGGGAATCGGCTCCGCCCTTGTGATGAAAAATCATCACTTACTCGCGAAAGTTGTGAAACCTGCCGGGGCCGAAAGCGAAAGAGATTTCTATTTGAGACCCGGGGTCCACCCCGGAGTCATGGCTGGCAAGGAAACCGTCACCAAGACATGAGGAAAGGTGCCGGAACCGGCGGTTGATCTACTGTCGTGCGGCGTCAGATAGCGGAAATCCACGTCACTCGCCGCGGTACCCATCTGGTTATGGCAATCAACAGGCCACATTCCCGGGATCACCCTGGTTACAGCGCGTTATTCAGAGTCCTCGATGACGTACACATACCCTTCGTCGGTGCCGACGACGATCCTGCTACCGGAGATCGCGGGTGTGGACAAAATAGGGCTCGAATGCTCCGGTCCATATACCGGGTCGAGTTGAAAATCAGGCAGAGGCTGGTTCCCCATGAAGGTGTGCCCGGCCCGATCGTGCTGGCCGAGATAGATGCTCCAGACACGTTCTCCTTCAGCGGCAGAAAACTTGTGCAGAAAACCGCCATATGTGGCGATGTAGACGTAATCCCCTGCAACCGCCGGCGAGGAGCGCATCTGAAAATTCGGGCTACCCAAATTTCGCACCCATAGTATCTCGCCGGTTTCCCTCGAAATCGAATAGATCGAATTTGAGTCCGGATCGCCAAGAATGAGCCGGTCATACCACGCCGCGGGTGTGAGATACGAATCACCAAAAAGATCGCCGGCAAGCTGATTCGGATCGGTCCCGACCCAACCCAGTTCGCCATTTTTCATGAATGCGATCACGGGCGGATAATGGTACCGGCTCTCGCGCGCAAAACTCAGGACGACACGGTCTTGCAGTATCAAGGGTTTGCCATAGAACCGTGCACGCAATCCCTTGCCGTCCCCAAGATCGTCGTACCATTGAATCGCGCTACCTGATAACGCGCTGCCGAGTGCGTCCGGATAGTAAACACTGCTGTCACGGCGCATCTGGACTTCACCAAAACCGGTGAACCGGTGCAAGGTACCTGCCTCGGTCGCGACCCATAGTTCGCCGCGACCCGCTGCCAACCCGGCACTGACCCGTCCACCCATCATCGAATTGGCGCGAGTGGATCCGTTTTTCGGATCGAGCAAGCTGAGTTCACCAGCGGACGTAACGATTGCGACAGTATCGCGAACCGCGACCGGGCGAACCGCGACCGGTGCGTCAAAACGCCTGTTCCAGTAAGTTTTGCCGCTGCGTGCACCGACCGCGATCACTTCCCCGGATTCAGTGCCACCAATAACCAGCCCCTTGACGTAGGTCAGATCATTGAAATCCGAATCAGTCTGCACCTGCCAAACCTTTTCGCCTGTCTCCAGATCGAATGAATAGAGGCCGTCCAGCGCATCCGGTTCGTTGCGCACTCGACCGGAACTTCCAACGAACAATCGGCTACCCACGATCTTCGGATTATTGCGCCAGGACTGTTTACCGACAAAAAACCGGTACTTGATCGTTGGAACGCTTCTCGTAATGCGTGCCGGTTCTGGCTCCGGTTCGATTTCATCCGTTCATGAATCGAAAAACGGCGCGATCAAACCGGTCAGATAATCCTGGCGAATGACTTGGCCGCGATTGTTTGCTTCATCCACTTCGAGCAGCACTCCAGCAACACTGTCCTCGAGTAACACGCGGCTGCCACTCATCCCTGCCATCAACTTGTCTGTGTCGCGCAACGGGGAAATAGTGAAGAAGCCCGATGGGTCAATCGATTCCACCCATACATACATGCGTCCGGCCGCCCCGTCGTGAACCCCGATTTCGAGGCTGCCAATTCCGGTGCGTCCGAGCGCGTTCTCAAGATTGGCACCATCCGACCACTGTTTCGGCAAGCATGCTGACGTGTCCTCGCCGACGCGTACGATGGAAAATCCTTCTGAATGAAACTCGCGCTTTACTGTTGCCGGCAGACGAAATATGCCCGGTCGCATCGCGACCAGTTTCTCAGTTCCTTCCGCAACCCAGGCAGGTGCGATGGCGAAACAGGATTTTCCCTGGGCGCGTGTAACACCGTATCCGGTGCGATCGCCCAGGAGAAAGATGTCGCTGGCCCCCGATGAAGCGCTAAAAATCAAACCGACAACGATCGACGCTACGCGTAATGCGGGGGCAACATGAAATCTGACCACCAATTTGATTCTCTTCACTCCTGCTGAACAAATTGAATTCATCGCGCACGTTCAATACAGCATGCACTATTTTCTGGCGGGGCACACAGGCGCAGTGCGCAAAAACATACTCGCCCGGCCGCATCAGTCAGGCTGAGACAACGCTCAACCGCTAGAAACAAACGACTCTTGCATTATCGCGAGCGGCAGCCTCGTAGAACTCATTCATTCCCGCCAGCTTGACTCGCTTGTCGATCTTGGCTTCGGGAAGTTGACGTACCTCTACACACGGCTTGCAGGCCAGGACCAACGCATTGGCATGCGATGCAACCTCCTCGAAACGCGGAGGTGGACCGACCGGCACCAGTTTTTCCGCAGTGCCTTGCGTCGCCATGTGCACCGCATCATGAAACAGCATCAAAGTGACAGTATCGCCTGCTTGCAGCGCAGATGCCGCAAAGATAAAAGGCAAGGCGGCACGGGTCGGATCCGTCGGGCCCCAAGTTGCACAAATGGCAAAGTGCATACATTCTCCTATGGTGGTGTTGTTGGTAAATCGGTTAGCAGGTTGGCCGTCCACGGACTGACTGTTGTCCGGTCATCCATCGCGCAGCGGCGACGGAGTCAATGCAATGCCCCGACCGGCGCATTCAGCGGCTGCCGGGACCTGCTTCAGACCTCAGGCATTTCAGTCCCGCTTTCTTGAGGTACAGCGTACAACCAGATCGGGTGTGCGGGTGATGCCGGGCTTGCGCTGGAAAGCGCAACCAGCTGCCATTCGCGTAGGATCCGGTGTCATCAGTGAACGCCCCTTCAATGACAAATATTTCAGCCCCCTCGGAGTACACGACTTCGCCAGGATCTGCGCCGGCTTCCCATTTCTGCAGCTCCATGGTGTCCGCATATCCGTTCTGCGCGTAAAGCGGCTTGCTGCTAACGCCCTGCACGGCAGTTGGCTGCCACGCCAACGAATGGGTGTCCATTGCTACCTGTTGGCGGTCGAGGCCGGGGTACTGGCGAAGCTTGACCAGCAACACGCAACCCTCACGCGAGAACGGAGCATGGCGGAAGCCTTCCGGGTTGAGCAGGAAGGTGCCCGCCGGCCAGTCGCCCTGTTGATCGGAGAAAACGCCATCGAGCACAAGAATTTCCTCACCATCCGGGTGATCGTGCTCGGGAAAGTTTGAGTTTCGTTCATAGCGAACAATCGACGTCACCTGACCGGACTCTGCGGCGCCGACCAGGTGGACCCGCTTTCGCCATACGGTGCCACTCGGGCTGGACGTCCATTCCATCTTGCTCGTGTCAATCGAACAGAACGCGGTCAGATCACCATGAATCGCTTTCGATTCCACGTCGCGCTCAACCAAGAAACAATGCCGGATCGACCGGAACGGAATTGAGGTAAACACCAAAGTGCAGATGCGCGCCGGTGACCCGCCCTGTCGCGCCCACTCGTCCTATCTGCGCGCCTCGCTCAACCTGTTCACCAACATGGACGTCCATCGCACTCAGATGCGCATACAGCGTCAACAGGCCCTGTCCGTGATCGAGAATGATCATGTTTCCGGAGAAAAAATAATCGCCACGGTCGATTACCCGGCCGGCTGCTGTCGCCAGAACCGGTGCACCCTCGGGCGCCGCCAGGTCCATGCCGCTGTGCGGATTTCGCGACTCACCGTTAAAAACGCGGCGCAGACCAAATGAACTGGAACGAACACCTTCGCATGGTTGCATCAGCGACAATGAATCGGGAGGCGCTTCGGAAAAAGTCCTGCGGATTTTCTTGAGATGCGCACTCTCGCGTCTGTAGCGAGCCAGATTCTCCTCGGAAAGATTGACCTGCCCGGGCTTTACAGTCAGCTCCTGCGTAGCGTAACGCTTTGTACCAACCACAACCGGCACCTCATCATTGGTGCCATCCGGTCGTTCCACGCCTATACGCAAGGTACTGCCTTCCTTGGTGGAGAGCGCAATGCCGACGATCGCATTCCATTGCGCCGCATCACCTGCAACCATCAGGCGTCGCGCCTTGAGGTGCGCAACCGGCGGTTCGCTGGAAGCGCCAAGTGGAACAATCGCCACCCCGCCAGGGACCGCCGCGGCACGAGGTAAAGTGCGCCCGAAAACACCACCGGCAAACGCCAGCCATCCGGACAGCGCAGCCATCGCCTTCAGTAATAAACGCCGACTCATGATTTCCGATTCATCCTGAAAAAACGCAGTATAAGCAATCGGCACAGGTGTTTGTATCCGGCCATTCCCTGAAAGTTCACCTCCCCTGTTCGGAGCGGGTTTCATCGTCCGCGTCGTCATCATCCAGAATGCGATGGGCCGGACCCTCCAGGTCATCGAACTGGCCACTGCGCACTGACCACCAGAATACAACGCCAACCAGAAGCGCCAGCACAACCGACAAGGGAATCAACAGAAAGAGTATATCCATTGCCTGATTTGCCCACCATTGGAGACCCACACCATACCATTGCCCACAGCTTTGTCGGGCCAACCCACTGAAGATTCAGAGTGCCACTGCTTCAGAGCCCGCCCATTGCGAACCGGGCCGGCAACGACCACCGTCAGCAAGGAACAAAGCCATCTCGTGCCTTGCTGACTCAACTGCTGATTGACGGCAAGCGCTGCAGATACGGTTGGCGCGTCAGACGCAGTGCATTGCCAACCACCAACAGGGAACTGGCCGACATACCGATTGCTGCCATCCACGGAGTAACGTAACCCGCCATCGCAAGCGGAATCGCCAGCATGTTGTAACCGATCGCCCACCCGAGATTCTGTTTCACAATCCGCATCGTGCGCCGCGAATAGTCCACCAGTCGTGACAAGTCCGACAAGCGCCCGGTGAGCAATACCATGTCGGCCGCGCCCTGAGCGAGTGCGGCTCCGCTCATCAGGGCAATTGCTATCTGTGCCTGCGCGAGCACCGGTGCATCGTTTACACCATCTCCGATCATCGCAACGACCGCTCCCTGCGCCTGCAATGCCTTGACGTAATCGAGTTTTCCCTTCGGAGACATTTCTCCACGCCAGGTCGTCACGGACAGCGCCTTCGCCGTGTCACGCACGACTGACTCATGGTCTCCCGACAGGAGGATAACTTCCGCACCCTGGGCACGCAGCGCTGCAATGAAATCCCCTGCATCCGGCCGAAGCCGGTCCTGCAAATCGAAACCGGCGAGCATGCGATCCTGATCGGCCAGCCAGATCTGCGCCTGCACGCCTTGCGTGCTGCTGTTACGCGCCAGTTCCGCCGCAAATCGCTCACTGCCGATGCGAAGAACCCGTCCATCCACCACGCCCTCGACGCCCGCCCCGGGAACATTTCGCACCTGTTGCGCAGAAATGGCTGAACCGGCTGCTTCGCGCATCGCGATGGCAACCGGATGTTCCGAGCCTTGCTCAAGGGTGGAGGCCAGCGCCAGCGCTTCCTTTCGTGGTAGGCCCAGTGCGGTTACCGAGGTGACAACCGGTTTGCCGGCCGTCAGTGTTCCGGTCTTGTCGATCACGAAATGCGTCGCTCGCGCCAGCGCCTCGAGCGCGTGCGAACGCGTCACCAGCAAGCCACGGCGTGCGGCCGAACTCGTTGCGACCGCCATCGCCATCGGCGTCGCCAGCGCCAGCGCACAGGGACAGGTCACGATCAGCACAGAGACAACAATCGGCAACGCCAACGCGGGATCGTGCGCCAACCACCACGCCCCCGTTCCACCGGCCAGCACCAGTACGATTGCTACAAAATGTGCCGCGACCCGATCGGTAATTTGCTGCAATCGGGGGCGCGACAGCGAGGCCCGTTCCATCAGCCTGACGATGGCGGACAGTATCGTCTCGTTGCCGACTCGCTCAACCCGTACAACAAGCGGGTTACCCCGGTTGATCGATCCACCGGTGAGCGGATCCCCTTCCAGCTTCTTCACCGGGGTGCTCTCGCCTGTAAGCAATGACTCATCGACTTCGGAATTCCCGTGCACATTCACACCGTCAGCGGGAACGGTTTCACCCGGTCTGATCAGCACAAGCTCGCCAGCACGCAACGCTGCGGCAGGAACCAGCTCTGCCTGCATCGTAGCCGGGTAATCTTGCAGACGGTTAGCGGTAGCAGGTACTGCGTGAGAAAGGCTTTCAAGATAGGACGCGGCCTTCTGCCGCGCTCTCAACTCCAGATAACGGGCAACGAGAAGGAAGAAGACAAACATCGCCACCGAATCGAAATAGACCTCGCCCTTGCCTGTGATGGTCGCCAGAATGCTCGCAGAAAAAGCGATGACAATCGCCGCTGCGACCGGAACGTCCATACCAAGCCGCCGGTTGCGTACATCGCGCCACGCACCGGACATAAAAGGCAGAGCCGAATAGAACACGACCGGCACGGTAAGGATCAAGGCCGCCCAGTTCATCAGTGCATCCAGACTCTGATCGATATCGCCCTGTTGGGCAATATAGCCAGGCAACGCATACATCATCACCTGCATGACACCGAGACCGGCAATCGCCAGTCGCGCCAGCAAATTACGTGACTCGCGTTTGCGCCCCGCTTCAAGCTCACGCGCATCGTACGGGTAAGCGTGATAGCCGATCGCATTGATCGCGGCCAGAATTCCGGACAGCGAGATGCGGCGCATATCCCATCGAACCTTGGCGCGATTGGTTGTGTAATTGATATTGACCGCAACGACTCCGGGCGTGCGCATCAAATGTGTCTCGTTCAACCAGACACACGCCGGGCAGGAAATTCCCTCGAGAATCAGAGTCGCTTCGCGCTCGTGCGCTTCCGGCTCGGCAACGAATCGGGCCTCGATCTCGGGCCGGTCAAAAACCTTCAGATTGCGTATGCTCTCCGGAACCGCTTCACTTGGAGACGATGCGGGATAGCTGTCGCGGCGGGTGTAATAGCTGCCGAGACCTGACGAAACGATGGCTGAGGCGACCGCCACACACCCAGCACAGCACATCTCGCGCGAGACGCCGGCTATAGTGGTCCGGTGAGCGGTTCCACCCGGAACCGGCAATCCGCAGTGGTAACAATCGGACGCGCCGTCAGGCGTTGACATCGATTTGCAATCGGGCGGGGCTGAAACACACCGCGCCTTGCGACACGTTCTGTGCGCCCCAATCGCAGGGCCGAATACAGTCCATTAACCCGTTTACGGAATCGGTCCGCGCGCACCGGCCTTGCGCAAGATCATGCAAGATGCCATGGCGCAAGTTGATTACGGCGGACGCCATGCGTCCCGAACAATCCACTCGGATATGCAAGCGATTCGGCAGGAAAATGGACCGTCTCGATTATGCGTGTTCCTGGCCTGGCGTCAGGATCCGGTTTTGGTGCCCGACGTGCTCACACCAAGCATTCTGTAGAGCGGGCAGAAATTGATCAGCGCCGTCCCGATCAGAACCACTCCGATCAACCCCAGCCAGCGTGCGCCCCCTTCCAGGACAAAAAACAGACTCACCAGCACGATGCCCGCAATAATCCGGATTGCCCGGTCAGCGCTTCCCATATTCGGGTTCATTCGATTTCCTTTCAGTAACGTTTGGACGGATTCAACAGACCCAGTCTATTGAGGCCTGCCGGCACAGGTTTGACATGCGTCAACAATACCTGCGCCCATGATGCCGTTTCCTTCAGACGGTTCGCAGTGAAACGCGCGACCGCGTCGCAGCGCCATCCTGTGGCCATTGACCACCAGCTAAGCATCTATTTCGGCGAAGATCTGCGCCATCTGAGCAGCAGCGCAACATTGAGGCAGGCCAGACCCAGTGCTGCCAGAAAATGCAGGCGCCCCCAGAAAACCGTATTGTTCACCATGACGTTGACTGTTGCCGCCTGATCACTGACATGATCGTACAGGACCAGTGCAATTTCCCGTATGCCTTCGATGTCATTGCCTTGTCGTATCGCGGTCGCAACAGCGTCCGGTGGCGGTGTCATCGAACCCAAACGCGGAAAGATGCGCGCGTCGGCGAACAGAAAAGCGGCTACGAAAGAGGCGTAGACAACCAGCACCAGTATGTTCAACCGAAGCAACCACTTCATTACTGTCCTTCCGCGAAAGTGCTTTTCGCTCCCGCACCAGCGCCTGTGGGACGAGCCATTTCGCGCCCCCTCCCTTTTAACAACGAAAACGCGTCACGAAAACCCTAGTCCTTGACCGCCTGTTGAATCTGCTCGAGCGCGGTGGGGTCCTCCAGTGAGGTCAGATCGCCAGGATCACGCCCCTCGGCGAGCGCCTGGATGCTCCGTCGCAGCATTTTGCCGGAGCGCGTCTTCGGCAGCAGCGTGACAAAATGCACGCGACGCGGCCGGGCAATTGCCCCGAGTTGCGCATCGACCTTGGCCATGACTTCTTTCTCCTGCACCGCCCTCGCTTCGGCCGTCTCAATCTGGCTGGTGTCCTTGACCACTGCAAACGCCAGCGGCATCTGCCCTTTCAACTGATCTACAACGCCAACGACGGCGACTTCTGCAATATTCGGATGCGCCTGCACCGCCTCCTCGATCTCGCGCGTGCCCAGACGGTGCCCGGCTACATTGATGACGTCGTCCGTGCGTCCCAGGATAAAGTAGTAACCGTCCTTGTCGCGTATGCCCCAGTCGAATGTCGAATAGACAAGCTTTGAAGTGAACGTCGAGAAATACGTCTTCACAAACCGCTCGTCGTCACCCCACAGCGTTGTCATGCAGCCAGGCGGCAGCGGCGGGATAATCGCGACCACTCCTTTTTCGTCCGCATCGGCCTCACTCGCATCCGATTCGCGCAACAGCTTGAGGTCATAGCCGTAGGCCGGGAAAGACGGGCTGCCAAACTTGATAGGTGTCTCCTCGACACCGGGTGCCGAGGTCAGAATCGGCCAACCGGTTTCGGTTTGCCAGTAGTGGTCAATGACGGGTTTGCCGAGCGCTTCGGTGAGCCAGGTGTGTGTTGGCTCGTCCAGTGGCTCGCCAGCCAGAAAAACATGCTTCAACGAGGACAGGTCA
>Ga0307379_10010908_pt1 | contig 11982 bp, 6 predicted proteins | sample UN2MG_FD_202237 | JGI IMG/M metagenome (GOLD analysis project Ga0307379, IMG submission 202237) | Soil microbial communities from Risofladan, Vaasa, Finland - UN-2 | ecosystem: Environmental > Terrestrial > Soil > Coastal area > Acid sulfate soil | place: Finland: Risofladan, Vaasa | collected... | reverse complement strand
CGCAATAGCATATGCCACGCCGACATCCGACGTTGAGGCTTTGCTCAAGTTCCGCTTTAACGAGAATGACGCGCAGGCAATATTCAGAACCACCATCAGGGGATCCGGGGACTGGTTTGACGACGTAACGCCAACGAAGGCATACGAGGTAGCGATAGCCAGCGATGGCGGCTATACAATCTACCGTATAGTTGGTGGTAGCAGATCCTCTATAGCAACTGGCGCGTGGTCTCCGGTAACAACAGAATACTGGATCAGGTTCCAGGCCGCTGGTACGCAGATTAAATTCCGCATATGGGCAGATGGAAGCGGGGAGCCAGTATCGTGGAATGACGACATAGACGATAGCACGCTTGGGTTTGCTGATGCTGGCGTTTTGCAACTCGCCCTATCAACCATTTCCGGCACTTCGACACATGAGCTATTTCTAGATGATATTAGCTATCATTCGCCAGTTGGCGTAGAGCGCTCAAATATTAGTGCGTACTTAGCTGGTACTGACACAACATTAGATAGTCAGGCGGCATACGTTGCTGGCGGTCTGAACGTAGCTGCCAGTCAGTCGGCATACATCGCTGGTGGCTTAAACGTAGCCGTCAGTCAGGCGGCATACATCGCTGGTGGCCTGAACGTAGCTGCCAGTCAGTCGGCATACATCGCTGGTGGCTTAGACGTTACTGATAGACGTTCAGCGTATATCTACGGACAGGACTCCACTAGCAGTAACCTGTCAGCATACATCTCTGGTAGTATTGATGTAACTGATAATCTGTCAGCATACATCGCGGGCACCGCGGATACGCTTGATAATAAGTCCGCCTACATTGCTGGTGGCATCAACGTTGCCGATTCGCAACCCGCCTACATAGCTGGTACAGCAGAGGTATCGTCCAACGTTCCAGTCTGGATGGCAGGATATGTTGAGGGCGTCTCTTCTGCGATTTCGGTATACATTACTGGTATCGCGGATACACTCGATAATAAATCCGCTTACATAGCAGGTGGTATCAATGTTCTTGATTCCGCGCCAGCGTACATATCTGGTACAGCGGAGCCGGTTGATAGCAAGTCTGCTTACATAGCGGGCACGGATGATGCCAGTGCCAATCAGCCAGCTTACATCGCCGGTACAGCTGACAGCCTAGATAACGTTGAGGCTTACATTGCCGGTACCGCCACCGATCTGGATAGCACTCCGGCCTACATCGTAGGTACCGCTGATGATTCTGATAGTCAGCCAGCTTACATAGTCGGCGGTGTTAATGTATCAGATTCGCAGCAAGCTTATATTGAGGGTATATACAGAGCAACTGGTAGTCAGTCAGCTTACATTTTTGGTTATTCTGGCGAGCCATTCGGTAGTGTCCCTGCTTACATCAGGGGTGAAGATACCACGTTAGACTCGCAATCCGCCTATATTTCCGGTGGCATCAATGTACTTGATAGCCAGTCGGCTTATATGGAAGGTAAGCTTACATCGCAAGATAGTCAATCTGCCTACATCGAAGGCGTTGCTGGAAGCGCGACGGATAATAAGTCTGCTTATATTAATGGCGTAGACACAGACGCAAGCAACCAGCAAGCCTATATATATGGCGCTGCAGATGCTAGCGATAGCCAGCCAGCATATATCCACGGCGAGGCCAGCCTTGCTAGCAATAAGCCAGCTTACTTGGCAGGCGGGCTCGCTGCGGCTAGCAAGCAAGCGGCGTACATGGACGGCATTATCAGCGGTAACGATAGGGCAATGTTCAAGGGCATGCGTCGCGGTATGTACAAGAGGATGCGCTAGGTGGATTTTTTATTAGAAACATACTATCATTGTCAGTGGGGGAGCTATGTCAGATCTATCGCGTTTTGAGTGGTCGATTAACCACGAGAATAGAATAATATTTGTCATGATCGACGGATCAGGCAACGAGGTAGCTGGCTTAGGCGCCGCGCTAACAATGTTCATATCCAAGAATGGTGGAGCGCTTGCGCCAGTCGCTGGAACAATAACAGAAATTGGTATGGGTCTGTACTCATACTTATCCAGCATAGGCGAAGCCGACACAGTTGGTCCGGTGGGCATCGTTTCAACTGGCGCTGGCACGATACAGCAGAATCTTGAGTACGTTGTGTCGAATAGGTTGCAAAATACAAAGAGCTACACGTACCCCGTTGAGGCACCCCTGGGCACTCCTGTTGTTGGAGCGAAAGTTGAAATATATACGGTCTCGCCCAAGACTGGCTGGATATGGTCTGGGACTACAGATGAATTTGGCCACCCAAGAGACGCATATGGTGCGCTTCCTGTTTTGCAGATTGGAAAGATATACTATTTTTGGACATCTAAGGTTGGGATTGTATTTCCAAATCCTGACGCGGAGACAATATCATGACGCAAGGCACCATTGGAACACCTATTGTTCCCGGAGTAGGAACAGGATTACTCGTTGCTCAGCCACTGCCAGCGACTTGGCTGGCTCTACATAGATATATGAGAATTATGGGCGTCGTTGCCCCACCACATTTTTTTGGTTCGTACAATGCCACGGTGTTTCCCGTATCTGGCACCTGCGATTCCGTAGTGCCGCGTCATGGCTGGCAACTTCGTGACGTAGCTTCCAGGGAAGAAATCCTGAACGAGATCCTACTTGCTGAGCAAGAAATTTCAACAGAAATGGGCTTCAATATATCGCTGGGTTTTATCACGAATGAGCTCCACCAGTACCCTAAGCCATATGAGGTTTTAGCAGTCGGTGCTGGCGGTATTGGAACAAACAATCTTGAGATTAGCATTCCAGTCGGTGGTGGGTATGCCGTTGAAGGTGGCGTACGCAAGTTAGAGCTTGTTGGTGCAGCGTCTACTGGTGGCGGCGGACTTGAGTACACCGACGAAGACGGTGATGGTATCGCGGAGACCGCCAAGGTAACTATCGCTACATCATTTGCTAACGTATGCGAACATAAAGTATATGTTAGCGACGTAGATGGCGCGCCAGAGTGGGAAATAAGATACCCGAAGAAGAAATATATTTCAGGCGCCAACATTGTGTTCGAGTTCGACATATGGCTATTCATAAACCCGGACATAGATGCAAGATTCCCCACGATTGATCAGTACAGGGCAATAGACTTCTCGGATACAGGTAATTTACTAGCTTCGGTTGACATATATCGAGAGAGTGTAGATAATACTCAAGCATCAGTAAGATTTTTCTGGGAAGCGGGAGCCGATTCCGGTTCTCTTGTTTATCAGGACGGCGTTTTAATTGTACGGAACCATACTTTAGGCGAGATAATACCTCGCCCGGCAACGTACAACGCTGATACAGGTGTGTGGGATGCGGACAACTGGGTCGTTGGACGAGATCCCGATCAGGTCAGGATCAGCTATTATGCCGGACATGTGTCGCAGGAGTTTCTTAATGGAGTCTCATGCGATCCTATGAGCGAGATATATGCTCGAGCAGTTGCGTACATGGCAACGGCGAGACTAACACGCTCTATCTGTGGATGCGAAGGCATCTTACAGTTTTTTGATAGCATGAGGGTTGATCTAGCAATGGTCTCTGGAGAATCATACAATATTTCATTCAAGGATTTAGACAATCCGTTTGGAACAAAGTATGGTGAAGTTAAAGCCTGGAGATTGCTTGGTAAGGTGAGCCGCGACAAACAAGTGGAGGTGGCAGTAATATGAAGCTCGTGACCTGGGAAGATGGCCGGGGATATAAATATCAGAGTTATCTTCCAGATAACGCTGACGACAACATGGCCCCAAGTGGTGTTCCTCACAACCCGCCCGATCTTGGCGAGATAGATTGGACAGAGGTTGAAAAAGAGATCCACAATGCCCTGGTAGAACAGGGGCTAATTACATGGCAGGACGTGATGAAACAACAAAACACGCTTGTTCCTGTAATTGTATCCGCTATAAAGAGACGCCTACTGGCGCTCTACCGTAAGAAAGAAGATATAAATCAAGGAGATTGAGATGGCTGTAGCCGCAAAAAATGCATATTCGCGTGTCTTTCTCATAGAACGAGGGGCTCGGGGTGACAGGGCGCCTGTTTACCACTCCAGCTTAGTGGCTGGAGCTGTTGAACAATCATTCGGCGACCTAGAAAAGATTGAGGTTCCCGACCCAGATAATTATGGCTCGTTCATAGAGATAGGTACAATACGCGGTGGTGAAGAACGTCCTACCGTGTCGCTCACAGGTCGCTACGCAGCTGACCTTGCGAGCACTCTTATTAGATTAGCCAAGGTGAAGTGCAGCTCGGACGTGCAAATTCATTTTGGCGCCTGTCAGAATCCCGCTTCGTTCAACGAGTTTAACAAAGCCGTTGTCGTAGAGGGCGCTGCCATCAGTAGCTGGTCGAGTGATGAACTTGGCGCACTTGAGTCAGGCGATCAGGCTGTCGTTAACGAAACAGCTGAGCTGTCTGGAACCAAGTTCTTCGAAGTTCTGCCACTAAAGTTCGCAGAGAAGGGTGCTGCGGCTATCACTGGTCCAATTTACGACATGGTTGTGGCCGACGCGATTGGTTGTGGCGAGTGCGAGGATGAGAGTGACGGTTGCCAGAAGGTCTATGGGATAACTACAACTGCTCCTGGTTCCGCTGGCACACCGATGGACTTGCTGTACAGCCCAGATAATGGGTTGAACTGGTATGCCACTGATGTTGACGGCGCTGCTGCAGAAGGTCCCGCAGGTGTCATGCGGATTAATAACTACGTTATTGCCGTAAGTGATACCAATGCGCTGTACTACATTCTGCAATCAGATCTAGCCGGGCTAGTAGCCGGTACATCAGACCCAGCGTTTACTAAGGTAACGACTGGCTTTGTCGCCGCGAAGCTTCCAGCTGATGTATGGTCCGTTGGTAGCAAGGGATTCATCGCCGCCGCTGGTGGATATGTCTACTCTGTAGCAGATCCAACAAGTGGTGTGGTAGTTATTGACGCTGGTAATGCGACTACTGAGGACCTGGCAGCGATTCACTCGCCAGACGGTATGGTGATTGTTGCTGGCGGAGCTAACGGTGCATTCATATTTTCTGTCGATGGAGAAACATTCGCTCTGGCGACCGCGCCATCAAGCGATAACATCCTGGCTGTATGGGCTTTGAGCAACCGTGTGTTCTGGGCTGGTGACGACGCTGGAAATCTGTGGCTATCCGTTGACGCGGGTACAAGCTGGACTGCTAAGACATTCTCTGGCAGCGGCGCAGGCTCAGTCAATGACATCGTCTTTGCTAATAACAGCATAGCCTATATCGCGCACGATACCGGTGCTTCTCTTGGGCGAGTTTTACGGAGCTACGATGGTGGGTACAGCTGGGTTGTAATGCCAGAAGGTACTTCATCGTTAGCGACGCAAGCTGGCCTAGCAGCTGTGGCAGCGTGTAAATACGATCCGAACTTCGTTGTCGCCGCTGGCACTGCCACTGGCGGAACGGACGGGATTATTCTTCGTGGCGTGGACTAAGCTGACGCACGAAGTGGCATAGTGAACCTTTAATCTTCATACTGGAGAAAAAAATGAGCAAGGAAGAAATTGTGAAAGAACCAGCAGTTATCGTAGCCGAAAAGAATGAGAACATGGCCGCAGAAAGAGCAGTGATAACACTCTCGACTGGCGTTAAGGCCCTTCTTACTCCTGTATCTGCAAGCCTAATTGACGAAGTTACGGCGAGGGTGAAAGACCCGCAGGTGCCAATGTGGATGAACGAGGACAAGGGCCGCGAGGAACCTAACCCTGCCCATCCACAGTACCTGGAAGATTTAGCGACAGCAGAGCGACTACGCGGCAAGGCAGCCATGGACGCCCTGATTATGTTTGGCGTCAAGTTGGTTGATCCTGTTCCAGAAGAGAATGATTGGCTCGAGAAACTACAATTCCTGGAAGTTGTCGAAACCCGCGAACTATCAAAGATGGAACGTGTGTTTTTCTACAAGAAATTTATTGCTGTCAGTGCTACTGATATTGGCAAAATCACGCAACTAAGTGGTATATCCTCGGAAGACATGGAAGTCGCCGAGGGTACGTTTCAACGTACGTAGACATGGGATAGTTATATCCAGATACCCGTTGCCTGATGGCGTTGATCCGGGGATAACATATAATACGAGCTTTGCCGAATGGGAAGCTGCTAGGGCCGCAGGCCTTGACTTACGACGCTGGGATACGCCCGGCGGATATCCTGCTTCATTTATGGCAAAGGTTATTGCTTGGTATACGGCTCACAATTTAGTGAAGGCTCACACCCAGGCCGCCATGAATCAGAAGCTTGCGTCTAAGACGAAAGGTGGAGCTAAATAATCATGGGTGATGACTTCCTTCCTGTTGGAATACGCGTATCAGCAGAGGGCGTTGATACATTTTTATCCCAGCTTGGTAAAGTACAAGCTGGTGTTACTACCCTTGGCAAAGGCATAACGACCCTTAATACCAAAATGGCCAGCTCGCAGGGTGGCGTCACCGCTGCGACTGGTGCATTGGCGCGATTGCAACAGTCCACAAATCAAACTACGCAGAGCACGACACGGTTAAGGCAGGCGACTCAAGGCGTTACAACTACAATTGGCAACAGCGGTTCCGCCTGGACCAGACTTGGCATGTCAATTTCACAGACGACCGGAAAAACACAGCAATATAGCACGTCCCTAACAGTTCTAAAAGCTAGAGAGAATGCACTTATCGCTGAGGGCGCCCGCCTTAAGCAAGCGCATACGGCTTTGCGCGCTGAATTGGATCGCTTAACAACTTCACATACTAAGACTGTTCAAGGAATTTCCGAAGCCAAGGGTATATACGATAACTCAGTCGCCGCCTCTGCTCGGTACCGAATCGCCCTCGCTGCTCTTAACAAGAAATACGGTGAAGGGGAGGTTGGCTCAAAGACTCTTACCGCTGCGCTGGTCAAGCAAAATGCAAAAACTCAGCAAGCCAAGGTGGCCATGGACGGTTACCAGGGAAGGCTTGTTAGAATAAATACACAACTTGCGGGAACAACGCAATCGTTTCTCAACGTCGGCCAGGCCATTAGTCGAAACAACCAAGCCCTCTCATCGGTAAGGGGATTCCAGCGAATATCTACAGACTCTAAAGGCCTAGAAATAGCACTCCTGGCACAAAAGGCCGTGCTTGCAACGCTTAGCACTGCGTGGAAGGGCTTTATAGGCACAGTGAAAATTTTTGGAACAGTCATTGCTGGTACTGTAAGTTCAATAAGTAGGCTTAACAGCGCATTTAAGGGCGGCGTTCAGGCGGTAAAGAAATTTGTCGATAAGCTCAAGGCTGGCGCATCCCAGGCGTTTAGAATGGGTAACTCGATTAGATTCCTGGGCACCTCAATTACTTTCCTGGTCAGTTTGCCAGCTATAGGTTTCCTGAAAACTATGACAACTTCTGCCATAGATTTTGAGGACGCGTTTGCTGGCGTTATCCGTACCGTAGACCAGGCAGACTTCAGGCTGCTGCCAGAAGGCGAAACAAATATCCGCAACCTGACAGAAACAGGCTTATTGTTACAGAAACAATTTCGTAACTTGGCGCTTGAGATACCCATTTCAGCTGTTGAGCTCGCCAAGCTTGGAGAAGTAGCTGGTACTCTTGGCGTACGTGGCGTTGCCAACCTTACCAAGTTCGTAGACACTACCGCCAGGATTGGCGTATCAACAAACGTTTCAGCTGAAGAAGCAGCACGCGGTCTGGGTAAAATTATCGGCGTAGCAGGCGGTATATCTGACCTAGAACTTCGCATGCAAGGATTTTCAGACTCTGAGATCGCGGCCATGTCGGAAACAGAACGGTTTTCAAGGACGCTAGACGCTCTTGGTGGCTCGCTTGTTGCGCTGGGTAACAAGACAATCGCACAGGAAGATGAGATATTAAGCTTCGCCCTTGAAATTGCTGGCTCCGGCGATGTCATGGGTATAACCGCCAGCCAACTGCTTGCCATTGGCTCGGCATTTACATCTGTCGGCGTTCAGGCATCACGCGGTAGAACAGCTTTCCAAAAGACCATGTTCGCCATGCTGGATGCAGCGCAGGACGGTGGACGCGGATTAGATATATTCGCAGCTGTGTCGAACCAGACGCTTGACGAATGGCAGAAGGGCTGGGAAGGTGATAGAGGCCAGGCATTTGTTAGATTTATCAGCGGTCTAGGAAAAACTGGAGACGAGGCAAGCGCCATCCTTCAGGAGCTTGGCCTGGGCAACGACCGTGTGAAAGCCTCGCTATTATCGCTTGCCTCAGCAGAAGGTACATTAGCTAATGCAAGTAAGATTGTTAACGAGGAGCTACTTGCTCAAATCGACGGAATGTCTGCTCTTGAGCTAGAGTCTGCAAGGCGATTCAGCACGACGGCATCACAGCTACAGTTACTAAAGAATCAATACAACGAACTCGGCATTGTCGTTGGCTCGGTAGTGTTACCAGAATTAAACAAGCTCATAATTATCGTGCGCGGAGTCCTTGAAAAGATGACGCAGTTATCTCCAATAATCATAAGGGTTGGTCTGGCGCTAATTGGCCTTGTTGCCATCATTGGTCCAATTATTACAGGCATGGGTCTGTTGCTAGCTTCTATCGGCTTCATTATCCAGGCTGGTCTATTTTTCGTAAGTACCATATTGTCGATTGTAAGCGCTGTTGGATTATTGCTGTTGCCGCTTGCCGCCATAGCCGTAGCTTTCACTGGCCTTGCCATAGCGCTTGCGGCATCTATCACTACAACAAGGCAAGTTGCCGGAAAAGGTTTTGGAGATTTAGCCAGGGCAATGTTCCAATTTGGAAAGAACATTATCCTGTCATTTGCGCGGGGTATGGCACGCGCCGCCGCCGCCATTATCACTGTGTTGAACCAGATAGGAAGGATAATTACTAACTGGTTGAAGCCGGGTAGCCCACCAAAGTTGCTTCCAGACCTTGATATTTGGGGCACTGGCGCTATGCAATCTTACATTGATGGCTGGCTTAAAGCAGACTTTGACGTATTCAATAACATAGCCGATAAGATAGAGCAATATGTCAGGACATTTAATAAGGCAGCAGATGACGCCGGTAAGGCTGGTATCATCCAGAAAATACTTGGTAGCCGTAAGGCCATCAAGGAAGTTGTCAACGAGTTTAAGAAAACTGGCAAAGTTGTGCAGGCGTCCATTGACAGAGTAATGGCGTCTGTTGGCGCTGCAGGTGCAGAAGTCCGTCTCTATGTAAAATCTCTGTTAGAACTTGAGCTTGCAAGCCAAAAGGTCAAGGAAATCCAGGACCAGATGACCGCGGCCAATAAAAAATACGCAGCTTCATTAAAGCCAATAGAGGATAGGCTTAAGCAAATTAAGCGTCGACAGGATGAGGTTTCCGATGCGCTACGCATAGGCGAGTTGGAAGCAATACTAGCAGATCCAAGGGCGCCAGAGCTTGTCAGAGAACTGGCAAACCTAGAGCTTGAGCAGATTGATCTAGAAGGTAGCGCGCAAAGCCTAGAGGACCAGCGCGATGCAGAACTAGCCATATTAAGCATAAGGCTAGAAACTGCGCAGCTAGAGATGGACGCTGCGAAAGAAAGGTTTGATAGCGCTGACGCATTGCTAGACATGATAATGAAAGAGCGCGATCTCATGAACGAGCTCATCGACATTGGTGACAAGGCAGCCAGTAAAATCTCAGACGCTCTAAGTGACCTTGGAAGTATCATCGGCGATATAGACCCGGAGGTAGACACGTCTGGGCTCGATGATTTCGGCGGAGATCTAACAGCTACAGTTGCCAGTATTATTGCTGAGATCAACGCTGAATTTACAGGGCTTATAACAGACCTGGGGGCGATATTTGACCCGCTGACTTTAATGTGGGAAGAGCTTGGGAACACCTGGGCTGGTATCTTCGATGGAATCTTTGGTCCTCTTGGAGAGTGGCTAGGTGTCACGTTCAAGAATCCGTTTGAAAATTACATTTTGCCAACTGAGCAGGCAGACCTTGATCAATTGGCAAGTATTAACGGTTCCATACAATCAATGATTGATGTTCAGGACGAGTTTGGGTCGAGGCCGATATTAACCGACCAGCATCTGACAGACATTACGGAATTCGGTAACTTATTTTACAATAAAATTAATCCTGCTGTCGGAGAGTTCCTACAGATTCTCATTGACCTGGGGCTAATTGATCCTACTGGAAAACTTGGCGAGCATATTACTAGTCTCAATAAAGAAACAGAACCAAGCAAACTATCAAAGGGAATTAGAAGTTTTAGAGACGCAATCAACGAGGTCCAAGAAGCTGTTAAGGGCATGTGGGTGCAAATTGAGCCAGTATTCAAATTCATTGGTGATTTCTTTACGGGAATTGCGAATGGTGTAGGGGATGTGTTTTCAACCATTGACTTTGCCGGTCTGTCAGAAGCGTTCACCAGCTTTTCCGCTTCGGCGGAAGGTAGTGGAGCAATTGATTTCCTGATAAGATTTGGCGAGACAGTCGTTAAGTTTTTTACAGGAATACTTATACTCTTCAGCAGCATAGGTATCATTATAGGCGGTTTTATATTTGGCATAATTAACGGCATAGTAACGGCAATTACGGCGCTGCTACCATTCTTCGGGAACGTGCTTAGTGGAATAGAAGGAGTGTTTTTGGCAATCGGCACAATATGGGAAGGCATCAAGCAGGTATTTTCTGGAGACTTCATGGGTGGTCTTCAAACAATACTTGATGGTGTAACTTCTTTTATTGGCAACTTCATATCTACTATGGCTAACGGCCTGGCTGGGGCATGGGCGTTTCTGGTGGGATTCTTTGTCGGCTTTGCGGAAGGATTCCTTACCTTCTTGCTTGGCTTTTTAAATAGCCTGCATACTTCTTTTTCCGATACATGGGCGAGCGTCGTACAGGGCATTCTTGACTTCGTGACTGAAACAAAGGAAATGTTCGAGGGTCTTATCGATCAGGTTCTAAGTATATTCCAGAAGCTATATGATAGACTGGTCGGAAACTCAATCGTCCCGGATATGATCGACGGTATTAAGGCTGCATTCGAATGGCTCTGGACTTTGCCAGCTCAGATTTTTGAATGGGTACAAGATATACTTGGCAAGTTCGTAGCCTTTGCAGCAGAGGCTATAACCTGGGCTACAGATCTTGCCGGTAGTATCATTAGCGGACTGGTGGACGGGCTTAAGGGAGGCATAGATGCTATCGTTGGCGCAGCAGGAGACGTGGCGTCCAGCATTAAGGACGGCATTAAGGGTTTCCTTGGGATTAATTCTCCATCTAAGGAGATGAAGCAAGTCGGCGAAGATACTATCGACGGTCTTGTTGATGGTCTAGACCAAGCAAGCGACGCCACAATCAAGGTCCTTGAGGAGCTCGTTGACACGATGCTTGATACCACATCGGATGCGCTCAAGATGCTCGTGATGGTGTTCCAGAAAGCCTTTATTGTGATAACCGATCTAACCAAGCTAACATCTGTAACAATCATTAGCCTAATTGAAACTTCGTTTAAGCTTATACTGACAATGGCAACCACGACCATGCAATTGTTCTTGCAGATATTCAAGAGGGCAATGGAAGAGTTTGTACTTGGTGGCCCCAGAAGTATATGGGGCGTGGCACTTGAAACATTCGTTGAAATGTTCGTGGAAACATTTGAGCTATTCATCAAAACATTTGAGGTTGTCATCAAGAGCTTCTTATTCCTTATGTCTAATATCGCAGAAGCCGTAAGGAATGCCAAGCCAGCACTATACGACGCTGGCGTATTCATCATGCAGGGCTTACAGTCCGGCCTGGAAAGCATGCGAGCTTCTGTCGTCGGTACCGCAAGAAGTATCGCTAACGAAGCCGCCGATGCGGTAAACAACGCTGTTGGTAACTCAAGTCCGTCTAAGGTATTCGCTGAAATAGGCGAGAATATCATGGAAGGCTGGCGGCGCGGCTTGCTTGGCGGGCAAGATGCGGTTACGAGCGCGCTCGACTCCGTT
>Ga0307379_10010906_pt1 | contig 11984 bp, 9 predicted proteins | sample UN2MG_FD_202237 | JGI IMG/M metagenome (GOLD analysis project Ga0307379, IMG submission 202237) | Soil microbial communities from Risofladan, Vaasa, Finland - UN-2 | ecosystem: Environmental > Terrestrial > Soil > Coastal area > Acid sulfate soil | place: Finland: Risofladan, Vaasa | collected... | reverse complement strand
TTGAATTTCTAGGAAGGGTAGATAACCAGTTAAAGATAAGAGGCTTCAGGGTTGAACTGGAAGAAATAGAGTCAGTTATTTCGGAGATAGATGATGTTATTGAGACAGTAATAAAACCTGTGAAGATTGAAGATGGAGATTACCGGCTGATAGCTTTTTTAAATGTATCGGATACTTATAAATTGGAGACAACTGAAATATTGACAAAGATAAAAACAAAGCTTCCCGCATATATGATACCATCTGCATTTAAGTTTATGCATGGATTTCCGAGAACTATAAATGGAAAGACAGATCGGAAAGCACTGAGCATTGACATGCGTGATTTGGAAAGTAAGGTAAGTATAGATATTACATCACTTTCGCCCACGGAGAGAATAATTCATAAGATCTGGTGTGATGCTTTAAAAACAGATGATGTATTAATAACTGATAACTTTTTTACCATTGGAGGGAACTCTCTTTTAGCAATTTCAGTTTTTTCAAAAATCGAATCTGCATTCAGTGTTGAAATAGGTTTGAGGAGTTTCTTTGACAGTCCAAGGATTAAAGATCTTGCTGAAATTGTCGATCTAAGAATACATGATGATAAAAGTATAGATAAAGATGGGGAAAAACCAACAGGACAAATTATTGGTGGTGAAATTTAGCATTAAACCTCTACACTGGGACTATGTTCAAACTATATATTAATTAAGTAATTAACGTGTTGTGCGGTTAAGAAGCCAACGCATATTTTAAGTGATTTATTGGTTTATCGTTCTTTGAATTAATGTATTGCAAGAGAGTTACGGCTGTGATCTTTGAGAGAATGCGGATAGATAGTCCTAAAATCGTTTTAGCATAATTACGTTTAAGCATAAACTGATCACATAATTGTGCAAATAAGGTTTCAATTTGTTTTCTCATTCTTTTAAAGATAGCCGGATATGGTAGTCTTTCCTGATTTGCTCTTTTTGGCGTTTGTAAATTTATCTGATAAGAGTTAAACAAATCTAATTGGTAAGTGCTTGACAGATAACCCTTATCAGCAATCAATGTACATGAGGATAGTCCAGATATTTTAACATTTGACAAATAATGAACATCATGAACGCTGGCCTTAGTTATATCCATGCTATGAAAGACCCCTCTTCCTGAAGTAACAAGATGAAGTTTGTATCCGTAATAATAAGATTTGCTAATTGCAGAATAACCTTTATCCGGTGATGTTTCGAAGTCCTCTTTACATATCTTGCTCTGTTTTTCTCTTGCAATCTTGCATACTGGAACAGGTATGGAATCAACCAGATAGACATCTTCACATTCATTGAGCCTGTCTGCCATATGTTGGTTAAGTTGTTCAATAAATGGATAGAGATGTTTCCGACGTCGATTGAAATTACAGCGGTGAATTAATCTGGGAAAATCATCTTTGTGATCAAATTTGAGTTTGCCCCAAAAGTAGCTTTCACTGTCAATACCAAGTGATTCACCTGTTACTGACAATGCAATTATCTCACAATCTGATAGTTTTGGTTTGTTTTGGTAGAAAAAGAAGTTATCAGATTGATTTAAGCGATCTTTAAAAACCGATTTGGTAATGTTAAAGAACTTGTCGAAATTTGTCTTTAAGTTATGCATATTTGAGGTGTATTTGTGGTGAATAACACTTCTAATATACTGTATATCAGTATTATGCATAACTTTTTTCATTGTTAATTATTAACTTTTTTATTTTATTTTCAACCGCACAACACGTTACTAATAAGAAGTATATAGAGAATAATACTATAGAGAAAGAGGAAAAAATTAATTCAAAGAAGGGAGAAAATCTTATATCAAAAGAAAAACCTAAGGTTAGTACCTACATTCCTGAGTATGATGAATCAGAAGCAAGCCTATAATTTTAGTTGTACACTTTAAGCTGACGATTTACACGTATTCATCAAAATGTACAGCAAGAGAACTAGATATTTTATTTAGCCGGATTTGCTCAACCGAACAGATAATTGATGATTATTAACTGCCTGGACTTGCCCACTATATTTGGACGCTGAGTTAAGCTATGCTGCATTTTAAAAATTACTATTAATTTTCTTAAACTCTTCTATTGTTTTATATCCTAAAGCTGAATGTCTTCTCCGACGGTTATACCAGCTTTCAATCCATTCAAAGATTGAAAGCTGAGCTTGGTCTTGATTCATATAACTCTTTGAGTAAATCCATTCAACTTTGATTGTCTTAAAAAAGCTTTCTGCCACAGCATTGTCCCAGCAATTCCCTTTTCTGCTCATGCTTCCGGTTATCAGTTTATATAATTTGAGTATCCTGGTAAATGCCTCACAAGCATACTGAACTCCACGGTCTGAGTGGAAAATCAATTCTTGAGTAACAGGCCGATTCCAGATAGCCATCAACCATGCAGGAATGACAGTTTCCTCTGCTGTCAAACCATAGCTCATAGACCAACCTATTACTTTTCGGTCATACATATCAATTATAACTGTCAGGTAAAGCCAGCCATTTTTCGTCCGAACATAGGTGATGTCTGATACCCAAATTTCACCGGGTCTTGCGGCTCTGAACTTCCTGTCCAACACATTAGGCACAATGGGGTAACTATGCCTGGAATCTGTCGTCACAACGAACTTATTGCGCTTTCTTGCCCTAATATCAGCGGCCTGCATTATTTTAGCAACCCGCTTCCTGGACACTTTCTTCCCCTTAGCTCTCAACTCCTCAGTGATCCTTGGACTGCCATAGGTTTTATGACTGTTATCAAAAATATCCATAATTTCTATCAACAGGTTTTCATTCTCCTTCCAGCGAGCAGATGGACCATTTTTAAGCTATTCATAATAACTGCTTTTTCTCACCTTAAATACTCTGCACATCTTCTCAATGGTAAATCTGGTTCGGTGATCACTTATAAATTGGTAGATTTTCCATCGCTCCTGGAGAAGATGCTGACCGCCTTTTTTAGGATGTCCCTTTCCATCTGCGCATCCCGAAGCTCTTTCTTTAATCGGTCATTTTCTCTCTCCAAATCGGTCATCTTTGGTTTTCCCTGGCCTGGAAAACTATTATTCTCGTACCTCTGGTACTCCCTACGCCAGCGATATAATAGCTCTGGGTGGATATCTAATTCTTCGTCTATCTCTTTAGCGCTGCCGTGCGCAAACGAGAGTTCAACCGCTTTTCGTTTAAACTCCCGGTCATACTTTTGTCTTTTTTGTGTCATCATGGCAATTTACTACTTTTTTGTAGCTTAACTTGCCGTCCGGTTTTATGGGGTAGTTCCACCTCAGCCCATCCTTGGTTTCCGTTAGGATAAAGAGAACACGACTTCTGCTCACCGATAAGTTGAAACTGATCAACACCACCTGTGAAATCTTACACCCTGCAAACAAAAGGGCAACCAATAGAAGAAATAATGAGGAATATCTATATGTATTGATTGCCTTCATTGATTTATCTATTTCTAATAGCTATCCTGAACAAGCTTAAGCATCTCACCCTCGGTTGCTACTCTTGGATTGGCTTTGTAATCAGGTAATACCATACACTGCTTTGCCAATAAATTAATCTCACTTTCAGGAACTGAAACTGTGGACAAAGTTTTAAATAAACCAATTGACTTAAGAAAACTATCTATTCCTTCAACTGCAGCTTCAGTTGAGTCACCATTAGACAGCTTCGCAAAATCCGGATTTAATACTGATGAAAGTTTTCTATATTCATCTATAGCTGATTCTTTTGTAAATCTCATACATGCCGGATAGACTATAGCCAGAGCTTCACCATGAGACACCTTGGGATACATCCCTCCGATTGCCATTCCCATTCCATGAGGAAGGGTTACGCCTGCATTTGCAATACATAATCCTGCCATGGTATCTGCCCAGGACATGCGTTCCCTTAACTCAACCGATTTTAGATCACTAAGAAGGGCAGGCAATGTTTTTATTACTATGCTGATTGCTTCCCAGGCCATAAGATTTGTATACTCACTGCTGCCCGGATTCAGAATACTCTCAAATGCATGACAAAAGACATCAAAACCAGTACAGGCAGTAACAAAGCCTGGTACTGAAACCATTAATTCAGGGTCAATGATTGCAATTTCCGGATATATATTATTATTGTATATAGCTGATTTATCTCTGGTTTCGGTATTGGTTACTACTGCAACCTGGGTAACCTGAGAACCTGTGCCTGAAGTTGTTGAGACAGCTATTACAGGAATGAGCTTATCCTTTTCAGGTTGAGAATCCTTATAAAATAGATAATCCCAGCAACTGCCCTCATGACTGGCTTCAACAGAAATTGCCTTTGCAGCATCCATACTTGATCCTCCACCAAGCCCAATAATAACATCAGCTTTGAAACTTCGTGCCATTTCACTGCCTTCAGCAATACATTTAAGATCAGGATTAGGAATAACACCATCAAAGTGTTCTACATCGAGACCATAATCTGTTAATATTCTTTTTACCCTTTCAAATTGCTCAGATAGACCTTCATTTTTAGAATCTGTTGTTACAAGCATCACTTTCTTTCCAAAAGTCCCTGCAATCTCTCCCAATTCATTGATCCTACCTTTCCCAAATACAATTTTTGTTGTCTGGTGATACTCAAATGACTTCATATATACTGTAATTTTGTAAATACTTGGACTTGCACTATCGTAATATGTCTTTTATTTGCTGTGTATAAGGAGGCGTTGCCCCTGGTAAGGTACATACCCAGGCCGACACATCAACTGCCTTTTGATGTATTGATTTTAATGTATCTCCTTTTAACAATCCTGCAACCAGTACGGCAGTAAAGGAATCCCCTGCCCCTACAGTATCCACCACACTAACTTCGGGTGTTTTTAAAGAACTTATCTCATCTTCTGAATAGAGAATACTTGAATCTGTGCCCTTTGTCAGTGCTATCAGACGGAGATTGAATTTTTCTGATATGTTTTTTAGAATACTCATTTCATCCTTACCAGAATCAAACATCTCTGCGACAACAATAATTTCATCTTCGTTTATCTTCAGAATATCAGCCATATAGAGGGATTCCATAATGGTTTTGGGAGTAAAGAATTTCTGTCTTAGATTAATGTCAAAAACTCTTAGACAATCTTTATCTACACCTCGAAGACATTCTATGATAGTTTCAGCCGATACAGTATTCCTTTGAGCTAATGAGCCAAAGCATATGGCATCTGCCATTCTCAGATTTTCCTCTATCGATTTTACAAAATGAATATGATCCCATGCTATATTCTCATGGATAGTGTATTCAGGATTCCCTGACCTGTCTATTTTTACGGTAACAGTACCTGTTGGATACCTGCTATCTATATCTATAAGATCGGTCGGAATACCTTTCTGTTTAATTAATTTTATCAGTTCCATACCATCAGGGTCATTACCTACTGATGAAATTATATCACCATAAATACCCATATGGTTAATATGATAAATGAAATTTGCCGGTGCCCCTCCCATCTTTTTACCATCGGGCAGGACATCCCACAAGAGTTCACCGATACCGATTACATAAGGTTTGCCATCCTTCATATTATTCCATATTAATCATGATCTTCATCGACCTGTCACCATATTTATCAATATAACGATATGCTTCATTATATTGCTCAAGCTTGTATTCACCTGAAATAAGGGGTTTAATATTAATTAATCCCTTATTTATGAAATCTATTGCTTCAACATAATCCTCATGTTTGTACATCATTGAACCTATAATTTTCAGTTCACGTTCACATACTAGCGACATATGTATTCCAGCAGGTTTATCAAATACTCCCAGGATTATTATTTCACCTCCATTTTCGATATTTTCAACAGCATCGACAATAGGACTTTCAGCTCCGGCTGCCTCAAAAGCTACCTGGAATCCTTCATTACCAAATACACGTTCAAGTGCCTCCTTGAATGATTCATCAGAAGGATTATTGGTATTCATTATACCACATTCCCTGGCTTTTTCCAATCTATACTCGCTATAATCAGTTATAAGGACTTTTGCCGCTCCTCGTGCATATGAATACTGCGCAACTATATTACCAATAGTACCAGCACCAAATACCACCACATTTGCCCCGCTTATTGATGCTGGTTTCCTTGTCGAATGAGCTCCTACAGAGACAGGTTCAATCATTGCACCCTGCTCATAAGCCATAGTTTCAGGGATGCGAATAAGTCTATCTTCCGGGACTATAAAATAGTCCTGGGCACAACCACCAGCCTGGAATCCCTCTACCTTAAGGTTTTTACATATATTATAATCGCCTCTGAGGCATGGCTTACATGTGTTACAAACAAGCTGAGGCCTGGCAGTTGCCCTATCCCCTGGTTTAACTGCTGTAACATCACCACCAACCTCAATTACTTCTCCGGAGTATTCGTGCCCCTGTACAATGGGATAAGAGGTAAAAGGATGCTTTCCATGCCAGACATGAATATCTGAGCCGCAGATTCCTATTCTTTTTATTCTTAGTAAAATTTCATTCACTGAAAGATCTGAAGGTTTGTCAACTTCCCTGAATTCTATTAATCCGGGATTAATCATTACGGCCTGTCTCATACTGCAAATTTGATATAATTAAAATATAGAATAGAGGATCACAAGTGTAGCAACCAATATCAGTGCCCAGAGTCGAGGATCACCCAATCCCCTGAAAGGTTCCTTTGTAATTACTGCTACCGGGTTCTCCCAAGTATACTTCTCAATTATCTCTTTCGATGGCGCCGGTGTTAAATAACTGATAACAAAATAGATTATGGTGCAAATAACAAAAAGCCACCAGGCCTGCATCATAAAAGGTATACCAAGGCCTTTTGTAATATACATACTCCCGCTGATTGGTTCGAAATCGAGACAAAAAGTAACAATCCCAAGTACTAGACCAGATATCAGTGTATAGAAGGCGGCTTTCCTGCTACCCCTTTTTGAAAATACACCAAATAGAAAAACCACGGCCACCGGGGGAGCTATAGCTGACGCTATCTTATTTATTGCCTCAAAGATACTTGAGAATTTATCCCCCTGGGTAGACCAGGCAATTGCAAGTATCATTACAATTATCGAAGATATTCGTCCTATTTTTACCTGGGCCTGATCGGTGGTTTCAGGTCTTGCCCTCTTCACAATATCAACAGCGATAAGTGTTCCGCTGCTATTTAGAGCTGCAGCAATGGTACTCATCAAGGCTGCCAGCAATGTAGCCGCCATTAAGCCCTTAAGTCCTGAGGGAAGTAACTGGGTTATCATTACTGGAAGTGCCTGATTTGCATTTGTCCCGATCAGATCCTTAAAAAGTACATATGCTATTATACCCGGAAATACCAGTAAGAAAACAGGTAATATTTTTAAAAATCCGGCAAAGATCGGTCCTAGCTGCGCGTCTTTCATGGTCTTAGCACCTAATACACGCTGCACAATAGTCTGATCCGAGCACCAGTACCATAATCCCAGGATAGGGTAACCAAGCAGGCAGGCATACCACGTTAAACCTGAATCATACCCTGATTCTCCAAGTAAAGCTATAGATTCCCTTGTATGTAGCATGTTCAACTGGCCGGGTTTTAAGTGCGCTTTGAACTCTGCCAGGGTGTTAATCCCATTGTCGGGCAAAGCATATAATCCAATTATTGTAAGCATTAGAGCTCCCGCAATCAGTATAACCGTTTGAATTGTTTCGGTTACAACAACAGCTTTCAACCCACCAAGAACCGTATAAATGGTAGTAATAACTGATATAATCAGAATTGATACCATCACATCAATACCAAAGAATATCTTGAATACTATTGCACCAGCATAAAGGCTCATGCCAATATGCACAAATAAGGCTCCAATAATAGCTATAAAGGCAAGAACAGACCTCGATTCAGATCCATACCGGTTTTCCAGGAACTCAGGGAGAGTTGATATTTTACTTTTAAAATAAAATGGTGCAAATACAAGCCCAAGTGCTATTAGAGAAACTGCCGCCAACCATTCAAAGTTACCCCATACCAGACCCTCATTGTATCCCGAGGCAGCAAGCCCAACCAGGTGGATAGTTGAAATATTTGATGCAAATAGGGCAGCTCCTACTACGGGCCATTTGAGCTTTCTCCCGGCAAGAAAGTACCTGCTGCTGTTCATCTTTTTTCTTCCAGCTGCCAGTATTCCAGCTGCCAGTATTATTACTATATACACCAGTATAACTACTGTATCAATAACGCTAATAGAGTTACTCATATATTAAATCAATTTCTAAGGTGATTAGATTCTATTTTTTGTTTTACATATTAAGCCTGATTCCTGTAACCATTATTAATAGATATTTCAAACTAAACCTGGTATTGAATAAAATAAGGTATAATTTCATACCTAAAATAAATGATATATTTCTTAAATCAAACAGAATTCACGATTTGTTAAGAAAATAAAGTTGTAAATGATAATTCGAAGGAAAATAAAAGGGTTAATCCACTACCCCGGGACCAGGATTGTGTGATGCCTGCTAATTGGCACACTACCTTATAATTAATTATTTAAATATTGAAATTCAGGGCTTCTCTGAGAACAAGGCTCAAAGCGCCGTAAATAGCTGATTTACCATGGTATGTAACAGGTTGAATGGTAGATTTTGTTGATATCCTGAGCACATTATCATCAATTACACTCTTTAGCCTATCCCAGAAAATGGTACCATTAAGAGAAACCCCTCCTCCAATAAATACTGCCTGTGGGTTAAACATATTAATAATACCGGCAATTGAAAGACCAAGGTAATCAACACCATTATTAAATATTTCAGTAGCCAGTTTATCCCCTTTTTGGGAGGCAATAGCAACCATCTTGGCGGTAATAGCATCGTATCTATTATCAGACAATTCTGTTAGTATACTCTCCACCCCCTCTTTAAGTTTTATTACAGCCCGCTTTGCTATTGCATCACCGGATGAATAAGCCGTCAGGCAGGTTGTTTTTCCACATGAGCACTTAATCATATTATCTCCACAAACAGGCTGATGTCCAAGCTCTCCAGCCATTCCGTCGGTTCCGTAAAATAATTTCTTGTTAATAATAATTCCAGCACCTATACCATAACCAACATTCACCGTGATAAAATTGTCATATTTTCTACCCTCTCCGAATTGCAATTCACCAAGGGCCATTAACCTACTCACGTTATCATAGAAGAGAGGCCGCTTAATTTTGCCTGCCAGGATCTTCCGTAATTCAATCTCATGCCAGTCAAAGGCAGGAGAATACTCTACTGTATCTGTTGATGTATTAATCATTCCTGCTACAGCGAGTCCTACACCCCTTATCTGTGAAGGATCCACAAGTGTTGTATTCTGCAGATTTTCAACCACCTCAACTACCTTAGAGAGTACATGCTTATGCCCCTTGTAAGCTTCGGTTATTACATCAATTTCCTTTATAGATTCTGTATTATAATCTGAGAGAACGCCTCTTATATAAGTTGTCCCAAGATCAATCCCAATTATATATTTATTATGGCCCTTAAAATATAATGCTTTACGTGGTCGCCCCCTTGGCAGGCTTTTATTGCCCTTTTCCTCAACAAGATCTTCCTCATTAATCAGAGAGTCAACTATCCTGGTAACTGTAGCAGTGCTATATCCTGATTTCCTTGCAACTTCAAGCCTTGAAATACTATCATTCTCACGTATTATAGCCAAAATCTTTATTTTGGTCTCGCGGGTTAACGATTCACCATTTTTAACACTTTTTGTCATTTTCGATATCATTTGAGCGAAAAAATTTTCATCTTCTCTATTATTTTTGACAAAAATGATTAATTTCTCTGAAATATGAAAAAATAATTCGACTTATTTAGAATAAATTAAAATAATCGGGCAGTTTTTATAGGAATTCCTCTGTCTAAGCAATAAGAAAAATAATATTAATTACAGTATTTTCCCCGATAAAATTATATATGTATGCATCAATATACTTCTCAATTTTCACTATTTATCTCTGGTTATTATATCCGCATAATTGAGCAACAAAATCAACATATCATTTTTAACATTTACATTGAACATAGTTGTCAATCATCTCTTTAAAAGCGTTATATGGCATTTCTAAAAGGCCCGGAGTATCTGGTAAATGGAATATACTGTGTTATTATCTGTCATATTATTATCAATAACAATCATGTCTATCAAATCTGCATTCCGTATTAGATATCATTTGTTATTACCCAAGTTTTTTATCATATATTAATATTATGTACAAAATATATTCATATATTTGCATCATGTAAATATATATAAACACTAACGAATTTACTTTCGATAATAATAGTCAGATATGCATAATAAATCTTGGGAAATAAACTCTTTATAGTTAAATCAATATGTTAAATTACAGATACATAATACTTTTCGTTTTCATACAATTATTCATTGTTGGATGTTCGCCCGACCCGGGAGATTTTTCTTCCTCCAAACCAAATATTATAGTTTTCCTGGCCGACGATCTTGGCTATGGCGACCTTGGGTGCTATGGAAATCCTATTATTAAAACACCTGCATTAGACAAGTTTGCAACAGAAGGGGTATTATTAAGGAATTGTCATTCGGCTGGTACAGTTTGTTCTCCATCGAGAGCTGGGTTACTTACCGGAAGAAACCCTTACCGGAGCGGGTTTTATTCTATCCAGGGTGGTGCCTCAGGCATCCACTTGAAAAATGAAGAGATAACTATTGCGGAATTACTGAAAACAGAAGGTTACGAAACTGGTTTCTTTGGTAAATGGCATCTTTCCATGCTGTCCAAAGATAAAAAAGATGAACCGGGCCCTGGTGAACAGGGATTTGATTACTGGTTTGCAACTACACATAATGCTTTCAATGGTGTGGAAAATTGTCGTGATTTTATTAAAAATGGGACTGTAGTAGATTCTGTGAATGGTTGGTATTGCGATGTTATTGTAGAAGAAGCCCTTAGGTGGCTTAGGGAGAAAAGAGATAAGGATAAACCTTTCTTCTTAATGATCTGCTCTCATGAACCACATACCCCTCTTGACCCTCCAGCAAGGTTTAGTAATATGTACGATAACAGTGAGGTGGAAATGCTGGAGAAAAGCATTAAATATGGTAGCGTTGATCGTCCTGATAAAGATATTACTTCAAATAAGAAAGAATATTATGGTACTGTAAGCCAGCTTGATAGCGCGTTCTCAAATCTGCTAAAAGCGATAAAAGAGGATAAGCTGGAAGATAATACCATTATTATTTTCACAAGCGATAACGGTCCTGAACATCCCGTAAACCTTGAAGAGTCCAAGGGTGAATGGGATGATCCTATCAGGGAAAAATGTTTTGGAACACCGGGTGTTTTAAGGGGCATGAAAAGATATCCTTATGAAGGGGGACACAGGGTTCCGGGTATTGTTAGATGGCCCGGGAAAATACCAGCTGCAACAGTGAGTGATCAAGTATTTAATGGAACAGACATAATGCCTACTTTAAGCGCTCTTGCCGGTTTTAAGATCCCTTCGGATAGAACAATAGATGGTGTAAATGCAATGCCGGCGTTACTTGGGCAAGAGGTTGAGAGAGAAAATCAGTGCCTGTGGTTATTCCCAACCCATGAGGATACATATTTCAGAATGCCACATATGGCTATGCGCCATGGTGATTTCACCCTGCTGGGTTGGTTTCCTGAAAAGAAAGAAGGTCAGAACCTGATGCGTTGGATGAAAGAGTCTGTTCCTGAAAAGTTTGCCTTATATAATACCAGCATAGATCCTGGTCAGGAGAACGATATTTCCAGTCTTGAGACCGAAAAACTAAAGGAATTAATACCCGAAATGATTGAGTTATGGATTGACATCAGGGATGAAGGACCGGATTGGAATCAAAAAAAGTAAGAGTATTATGAAAACACTCTTATTATTTTCAGTGCTTATTCTCTCCCATATAACCTCCTGCCGATGAAAATCTGGGGAGAAAGAA
>Ga0307379_10010905_pt1 | contig 11984 bp, 9 predicted proteins | sample UN2MG_FD_202237 | JGI IMG/M metagenome (GOLD analysis project Ga0307379, IMG submission 202237) | Soil microbial communities from Risofladan, Vaasa, Finland - UN-2 | ecosystem: Environmental > Terrestrial > Soil > Coastal area > Acid sulfate soil | place: Finland: Risofladan, Vaasa | collected... | reverse complement strand
CCTTGGAGAATCCAACCGCCAGCCGCTGATGGCCCATGGGTGGCGCTCCGCATCCCAGATGCTCCGTCATTACCAGGAGGTGGTGTAACACATGTTTGACAAACCTACACGCACGAGTGACGCCGCCTTACATCGGCGCGGCCGGCACGGCCACGACCCGGCTCTCGGGCCTGTAGTAGTCCTTCGAGATGAGCTCCCGCTTCACGATCTCACCGCCGGACTTGACAAGACGGTAGACGGACACGCTGTGGCCCGCTCGCCCGCTTTTGCGGACAATGCTTGCTCCGGGTTCGATGCCTTCCTCAACCTTCTCGACGACGGGAAACCCGATCACTTTGTGGCCGACCGTGATAATCTCGATTTCCTGCCCTGCGACCGTCTTGCCGAGGACGCTCACGGCGACGGTCCTCTTCGCCACCCAGGCAAGAATGTAGATCGGCGCCTCGCTCGTATTCCTAAACTTCAGATCCGGATACGGATACGCCACAGTCGCGTCCCGGCCGACGGGCGCGTAGACCACAGGCCGTGAATGGTGGGAACGCTTCAGCACCTCCATGTTTGCGAGCAGGGCGGTGTTGTACACGGTTGTCGAGACCTGACATACTCCTCCGCCGGTCCCGGGCTCCACCTCACCATGCACGAAGATGGGCGCATCCCGGAAGCCGTATCGCCTCAGTCTGGGACCGACGACCTTATTGTAGCTGAAGACCTCGCCCGGCTTTACGAGCGTGCCGCTGATAGCGCTGCACGCAATTCTCAGATTGTGTGTCCTGTCGCGCTGCCACGGCTTGTACGGCGTCGAGTACGAAGCTATCACGCCGTCAATGCCCTCAAAGTCAGCTACCGTGACTTTGGGAGTGGCCGTCGTGATAACCAGGTCCACGTCGTTCGCGCCGGCATTGATCGCCCGTGCAATCTGTGTCAGGCTCTCTTCGAGATCAACCCTGATCCCCGGCTTCTCCCGAATCGCCCTGATTGAGCTGCCTTCCACGGCCAGCCTGGCGTCGGCCGGCGGCCGCTCGATCTTCCGGGCTACCATTTGCAGGCGCGCTGCAGCCGCATCCTCACTGAATGCGTAAACGACGGGAACCTCAACCCCGCTCCGTCGGGCTGAGATCACTTCCCCTATGCGCCTGAAGAAGTCTCCCTCTCTCCCTATGCGACAAGCAGCCTGAGCGGATGACCGGACATCCATCCGGCCGCCCAGCTCGCCGACAGTTGTATCGAAGGTTTCTCCACCGTATCTCAGAGCCAGTGGCGCCCGCGCTGCCTCAGCAGCTTGGAGACGCAGCCGGCTCTCCGCCTGCTCGATACTCAGGCCGCTCAGATCAACTCCACCTATAAGGACGCCTGGGTGTATAGTATCCCCGCTCAAGAGAGCTACGGCCGTCCCGATGGCAAGCGAGAGAATCGCAACCGCCGCTACTGCTGCTATACGGAGACCACGCGAGACCATCCGTCCACCCCGCCAAAGAAAAAACCCTTCGTCCGCCTATGGCGGGGAAGGGCTCGAGCCTTCTCACTATTAATATACCAGGATTTAGCCAGTCCTACAAGGAGATTCTAAACGCCGGGGCGCACGTGCACCCAGCTCAATATGTACACGGCCGTGATGTTGTCTCCACCCGGCATCCCGGGAGGAAGGTTCTGTGCGAGCGCAGGAACCTGGTAAATGTTCGGCACGTTCGTCCCCAGTTCGAAGTAGTTGGCGACGTAGGTGCCGGCAAACTGGTTTTGCTTCGCGCTCTTTATGGTTCTCTGCGCGTACCAGGCGCCGGCTGCCTTGAGCTGGGCTTCGCCGCCGCCTGTCGCGAACTCGATGTCGTATTTCGCTATGCAGCCCATCGCGTCCGCAGTCGGGAACATGGTCTTCGGCATAACGCTTCCGTGGACTTTGACCGTCCCCTTGGAGAACAGCGTGCCGCTGTCGGCGAAGTATATGGTCGTGCCTTTGGCGCTCAAGTCGAGGTCTCCGTTGATCCGGACAATGCCTTGAATGGTCAGCGTCTTTGAGGTGTCATTCCAGTCTATAGAATTCCCGGCCGCATCCGAGTGGCTGAAGGAAGCGACGCCGCTCTTGATGTCGCTCTCAGTGATAGTCAGGGAATTACTGTCGAGGTAAGCCTCATGAGTGCCATACGAAATGCCCGTAGCCGGGTCCGTGTAAGGATCCATCAGACCCGGGAATGGGACCCTGTCACCGAGGTCATAGACCTGGGTAGTGCCATTGTCGGCGTAGACGCCGGAAGACCCTTTGTTGCCGCCCCAGCCGTCGCTGACGTAGACCCCGTCAAGTGTTTCTTTTACCGAATTGCCGGCTACATTGGGGCTGCCTACAGTCGCCGAGCCGGAGATGTTCACTTTGCCATGCTTGACACGAAGCTCGGCTTCGAGCGTCTTTACCCACTCACCGGAGAACTCCTCTGGAATCAGCGCCGGTATTTTCGCTTCCAAGTCCGCCGGTATTCCGCTGTAGTTGTTGCCTACATACGCGGTGCCGCTTATGTCCGTCGCCAGCTCTGTGGCGGTCAGCGGCGGATCGTACATGCCGTTCAGGTTGTTGTCCTGGTAGGGTTCGGAGTCGCTCCAGATGCCGCTGCCATCGGTATCGGTGAAAGGCTCGCCCGAGTCGTACTTGCCGTTGCCATTCGAGTCTATGTACGCCTCTGCTTCGTCTCTTTGCCCGTTGGTGTTGAAGTCTGAGTACGGATCGCCCTCGCCCAGTATGTGGACGGATCCTCGGATGTCCACGTTGCCATTGATGCCCCTACCGGACTGACCTATGCCTGCGAATATGGCGTTGTTCCAGACGCCGACGCTCTTGATCTTCAAGCGCACGCGGACCGTCTCTGTGATCCCGCGATGTGTCGCGCTGGAAGTGACCGTCGCGAGGGTATTCGCGCCGGTATCCGGGAGGACCACTACCTGGCCGGTCGCGCCGGAACAGAGGTCGCCGAGCTGGGCTGTGGTATCGAAGGTCTGCGCGGAAATCACGCCAGTGGACTCCGCCTGCGCTAGGATCTGAGCGATCACATACTCCAGACCCGCCTCCGCAAGGTAGAAGGCTGTGGCCCTGCGTTCATCCCTGCCCACGCGGAGGAGGTTGTTCATAGAGAGAGTAACGTAGGCGCAGCCGAGCAGCGCAACCATCAGCATTACGATGAGTCCGGTTACCAGCGCGCTGCCTTTATCCGACTTTCCCATATGTCGTGCCCAGGTCATCTGCAGTTCCCCATACTTTGCTAACTGTTCCGAAGTTTCACGCTCTGCTGCAGGAAGTTGGGGCTGATGCAGCCGCCCGCGACGTCCCTGCCGGTCAAGTTGATGCGCACCAATCTGCCGTTAGTGACGACAAAGGTGATACTCTCCACATTCTTTGCCAGTTTGGTTTTCGTCCCGCCCACGGACCTCCACAGGTCAGTGCCGGTGCTCTCGCTTCCCGTCGTCCCGGAGAGGTAGTAGATCGCGGTAGACCCCGGCTGAGTCCTTACATAGGCGCCGAGGCTCGTACTGTAGTACGGGAAGGTCACCTGCAGCTGCGTGCCATACACAGTCCCCGTGTCGGGATCGGTTGCCATATCGAGCGCCTCGGCCGATGTCCCTTCCTCTATCTCGAGCACCAGCTTCCTCATGGCCAGGCCCGCATACGTGTTCGCGGAGGTGCCGCTGGCGCCCCTTGCCCACATGTTGAGCATGCTGACCAGCAGGATAAGCGTTCCCACGAGCACCATGCAAAGCAGCGCGGCGGATATGACCGCCTCAATGATTGTGAAGCCCTTTTGGCCTTTGAGCAGATCGGTTTTCATAACGTCCTAACCATGATCAGATATGAGTGTGACCAGGTCCACCGTGCCTCCTACCTGGCGGTAGCCAGACCACACGATGCTTACCGAAATCTTCTTGATATTCGCCTCGTACTGGGTCACGGTGACCGTCTGTGTGCCGCTGGGAATATCGGCCAGGGAGCTGGTCACCGGCGTTGGGGTGATCTGTATATTCCCATAGCCTGCGGATTTGATCTCTTCCACTTTCTGCTGGGCGAGACTCAGCGCATAGGACATATGCGTGGCTTTGATTCGAGAAATCTGCGATGTAGGGAAGGTGGCCGCGAACATCAACGCGGTCAACGCCAGCATGAACACTACCAAGAGCACTTCCACCAATGTGAAACCTGATGAACGGCGATTCTTCCTTATGATTCTTGCCATTTTGGACCGTGTCCCTGATTTGATGTGCGCCCGTTGGGTAATCCGCCTGTCGGAAACCCGTCGTGCCCCGGCGCTATTAGTGCGAGGGTTCAGCAAAGCGATTCAGTTACAACAAGAGCCGTCCAGCACATCGCGGCACTCCCGCGCGCGAGATCACCGGACGGCCTTCTAGTCCACGGATGGACATGTGGGCGCACGGATGCGCCCACAATTCTTAAGGTGCGGACTTACAGCACATGGTCGTCTGATGGATCCGCGGTGTTCACGCCAATGCTGCAAATGGGATCAGTGGCGACGCTGCCTATCGTGTACGTGCCGCCAGACGGACAAATTGGCTCCGCCTTGATGTAATTCCCAGTCCCCCACAGATCGGTTCCAGCAGGCGTGTCGGTCCCGGTCTTCCGGAAGTCCATCGCCCACTGCTCCTTGGCCGATTCGATCTGCTTCAAGTTAGAAATGCAGCTCTTCGCTCGAGAGGTCTCTCTGGCCTTCAGGAAGCTCGGAACCGCGACTGCGAGGAGAATTCCGATGATCAAGACCACGATCATGATCTCGATCAAGGTGAAACCCTTCTTGTTGTGCATCTTTCTGAATGCCTTCATGTACTTTCGTACACCTCCTTAGGATTTGCGCTGGTCGGCGTCAGCAATCTTTTCCGGCGGTCGTCTGGGCAAGAGACAGGCATGACGGGCCTGCCACAAGCCTTTCGAACCTACGGTCGTCAAACGACTTCGCGCTTGGTGGAGTTATTCCACACGCGTACGAGGCATTTCACATACTTATTTGGGAAGCGCCTCGACGCGAACCGATCTCAAAACCATTATCGGTGTCTTGAGGGGATTTCTACAGGAAGCCCGATCCCGACAGCTACTGACGGCGCCACGTGCTACGCAGGGGCTCGGAAAGGCGTGGGAGATACGGCGACTGGGAGACTGGGAGACTGGGAGACAAGGAGACGGGGAGAACGTCGAACGCCCAACGTGCAACTCCCAACTTCTGCATGGGGTGAATCCACACGCTGATGCCACAAAGCCCGCGTGCAGCAGGGCTGTCCTCCGATGCTGCGGGCTGCGGTCTCTCCTCTAGGCTACGGCCAGAAGGCGTATGTCTGTATGTTCAAGGCTATGCCGATTATCGTCCACAGGCTGCCCATGACGCACTCGCCGAGGATGACTCCGAGGAAAAGCGGCACGGTGGACCGGTACAACTTCAGTCCCCCATAGCGAAGCAGCAAGAGCTTGATCAGCCAGGCGATGAACATACACAGCCAGAGCTGATGCATGGACCAACTGCTCGATATGGCATAGCCGACCGGGTGGAATGGAAACCAGGAGAAACGCATCCGCAGGGAGTTCAGCAGAATCGTAAAGACGAACCCGACCCCGATGGCCCATATGATGTTCCCGCTGCGCGGCGGCGCACTCTTCAACCACCAGTCCAGCCGCCGGTACGGTTCCATACCGAATATGTAAGGAACTCCCACCGGCGACATCTTCGATGTGGCGCCTACCTGATAGTAAATGTGTAGTTCAGACCAGAAGCTCGCGATGGTGCCGGCAACCACTGCAATCAGGATAGCTCCGAACAGCCTGCGGTAGCTCATGGCCGCCCGTTCCGCCATCTTGAAACCCTCTAGTTCGAATGGCATGGGATGGCAGCGATAGGCCCGGTTGAACCAGAACATCAGCGACAGCGCAACCAGGTTCGGCGTGCCGAGCCTCGCAGGCCCGATGATCGCAGGCAGGATGGCGTCCGGCCCCGCGCCGTGGAGATCGTGCGCCGGCGGTCCCAGTTCCGCCCTCATTCGAGTGATGGCGATAGACATGGCGAAGTAGATGGCGAAGAACGCAACGATCAGCCACCACGACATCCCCATCGCCCGTACGAAAACCATCAGCACAAGCGTGCCAAGCAGCATGCCGAAAGCCGCAGTGCGGTACCTCAGCGGCTCGCCCTCGTCGTCTACCTGTACTCGGTCGGTGAATAAGTGCCTGATCACATCGAATATGTGCTTTCTGCTGACCAAGATTGCAAAGAAGCAGATGCCCATGTACGCGCCGAACGACTGCTGGCCGACGTAGGGGAAACTGGGTATTTCGTTCCATCCCCTGGCTGCCGCGATCACCACCTCCGCCTTCCAGAAAAGGAAGAAAAACCATGAGGAGAATGAGAGGTCAAGTGGCAGCAGCGTCCCAAGCCCGATGGCAAAAGGGTAGAAGTACATGGGGATCGAGCCCATAGCGTTCCACGGCGGGGTTGTGATGTAAGTCATCAGGTTGAGTTCCTTGACTTTCAACCCAGGTACGGAAGGGAACAGCACGTGCAGGCCCTGGAGGAGATCAATGCCGACTGCCAACCCTATGCCTACCCATAACAACCTGTTGCGGAAGAAGCTCGTTCGATCGCCCGAGAGTTCCACGGGCAGTTGGACGAGCGGATATGCCAGCTTCTCCCGCTCCGTCCACTGCTTTCTCAGGAGCACCGTCAAGCACAGCATGACGAACAGCAGCGTGACGATGAACAGCACCCACATCAATACCGGTACTGCCCATGCGAGCAGCGTCCCCCGTGTGTATAAGCTGCTGGCCCCCTCGTAGAAGCCTTTGATCGCAGCTTCGTCTTGCACGGTGAGCCATTTCGGGATTCTTTCCACAAATAGGGTGGACCACTTGTTCTCCGGGCTCGCGAATCTGAATGGATGCACCATGCCCGGGACGAGCACCTGGACCATATCGTGCCCCGCCAGCGCCGATGCCAGGTTTATCATTATGTAGATCGTGAGCAGCTCGCCTTGGGAGAACACCCACCTGGGAGCGACTTTCCGAAGCAGCGCGTTGAGGCCGACGAGCAGAAGGAGCAAGAACACCGCGTTGTAGAAAAGAGAGATAGTCGTGGGGTGCCCTGCGTATCGGACGACCTCTGTGACGAAGATCCAGTAATTGTTTACTGGGATGATGATCAGAGCGATGATGATCGCCCTCAGGGTCACCCCTGACAGGTACTTCTCCGGTTTGCGCCTATCCAAGGTCCGGCCCTACTTCCCGCTAACTGTCATCTCTGCGACCTTGAAGGTAGGACTGACGACAGAGGATATGAACCTCGCGTCGTTGGCTACTTGTTCGATACTTCTCATCATGTCGAGCATGTTGCCGGCGATCGTCACTTCCTGCACCGGAAATGCAAGCTCGCCATTGCATATCCACATACCGACAGCGCCCACGGAAAAATCGCCGGTGACTGTACTCACGCCATAGCCCATGGTCTGAGTTACGTAGAAGCCATTCGCGATCCCGCGGATGATTTCCGAGGGGTCTGTATTAGTAGGCTTCAGATACAAGTTGGTCGGCGACACGGATGGAAGGCTGGCGAACCCGCGTCTGGCATTTCCGCTGGGCTGCTGCCCGTATTTCCTAGCCGTGCGTGCATCGTAGAAGTACGTCTTGAGGATTCCGTTCTCGATAACTACTTTGCGGGCGCACAGTACGCCCTCTCCATCAAACGGTACGGAACCCAGGCCGCCCGGCATCAAGGGGTCGTCTACCAGCGTCACGACGGGCGAGGCGACCTGCTTGCCTAACATGTTCTTCAGAAACGACATCCCGCGGTGAACGCCATCCCCGTCGAGCGCATGAAACACTGCCTCCCAAAGTAGCGGGCCGACCATCCAGTCGAACACGACCGGCACGGTCTGTGTTTCAACTTTTCGGGCCCCGAGCTTCTGGAGGGCGCGGATTGCCGCCTGCCTGCCTACCTCAGCCGCTGGCTCCAGCTCGCCGAAGAAGCGCTTGGCAGACCAGTGGTGGCCGAACTGCTTTTCGCCGTCGCCCTCGGCCATCGGCGCGCATGATACGGTGCAGTCGGTGCCGGAGCACGAGTACAGAACGCCGTTCGAGTTGGCGATTATCTGCGTGCCCACATGAGTGCCGACGCCTGCCCCGTAGCTGTTCGTGATCCTGGGGCCACAGTCGAATGCCGCCTTCTCCGCCTCCCTTGCCATCTCGATCTTCCGCTCAGCAGGCAAGTCTACGATCGCCGGATCGTACAGATTCAGGTGAGGCAGAGGCCCCGGCCCAACATCGGGCAAGCCGTTGTAACGATCACGGCTGGCGGCTTTTGCGAGGTTTACGGTCGTCCTCATAAGGTCTGCAACCACCGGCCCGTGGAAATCAGTCGTGCTTGCGAACGCCATCCGTTTGTCCACAAAAACCCGCAGGCCCAGGCCCTTGGCCGACGCCTGGGCCAGGGTCTCGATCTCGCCCATGCGGACGTCCACATGGAACTCGCTGCCGGTTTGGATGTATACCTCCGCCTGGTGAGCCCCCGCGTTCACTGCAGAGCGCACGACATCTTGTGCGAATTCTAGATAGTTCATAGCATTCGTTACCGCAGGGATTGCTTTAGGTTGCCGTTCCCCCCACAGTCATCTCGGACACCTTCACCGTCGGCATGCCCACGGTAGTCGGGACTGACTGGCCGGACTTGCCGCACGTGCTCGTGCCTGGATCCAACGCCAGGTCCGAACCCACCATTGTCACCTTCGTCAGAATGTCCGGGCCGTTTCCGACTAGCGTGGCTTCCCTGATGGGATAGCTGAGCCTGCCTCTCTCAATCAGATAGCCTTCGGTGATGCTGAACGTGAAATTGCCACTCGATATATCAACCTCGCCGCCGCCGAAGTTGCCGGCATACACTCCATGATCCACAGAGCGGATGATCTCCTCCGGGTCGGAGTCGCCTGCCTCCATGAAGAAGCAGGTCATCCTGGGAATCGGGTAGTCGTGATAGCCCTGGCGGCGGCCGTTCCCGGTAAGCGGAAGGCCCATCAGCCGGCCGTTGAGCCGATCGGTCATGTATCCTGCCAGGACACCCCTTTCGATGAGCACTTTCCTCTGGCCCGGGGTGCCCTCGTCGTCAATATTGATCGAGCCGCGCTGGTTCGGAAGCGTCGCGTCGTCTACGAGCGTGCAAAGCTCCGAGGCTACTTTTCGGCCCACGCGGCCAGTGTAGATAGACATGTTCTTCCTGATGACGTCGGCTTCGAGGCCATGACCGACTGCCTCGTGGAGTAGGACGCCGCCCCATCCATTTCCTATGACAAGCGGCATCATCCCGGCAGGGGCGGGAACGGCGTCAAGCTGAACGACGGCTATCCGGGCGGCCTCGCGTGCAATGTCCTCCGGCGAAATCCGATCGAAGTACTCCATACCGATCCGGCCGCCGCTTGCGTAAACGCCGCTGCGGGATACGCGCCGCTGGGCCGCCAGGCACCGCACCATCATCCGCAGCAGAGTCTGACGGTCGGCGATCCAGAGGCCGTCCGAGTTCGCTACGATGATGTCCTTCTGCTCGTCGGTGTAATAGACGTCGGCCTGCTTGATGCGGGGGTCGTACTCATAGGCCGCCTTATTCGCGCGCTTCAGGAGGGCGGTCTTCAGGGCGGCGGACTGGTCTGCAGGGTCTATCTGGACAGTGTAGTAATCGGGGGCAAGCCGGGCGGTGACCCGAATCGCGTGCTCAGTCCCCGGCCCCTCGGCAATGTGGGCCGCGACTCGCGCCGCCTCCAGCAGGCTGTCCATCTCCAGGTCGTCCGAGTACGCATACCCGGTCTTCTCGCCGGAGATAACGCGTATCCCGACTCCCTGGGCGATCCTGGCTTCGGCGGCGCGGATTTTTCGCTCTTCCAGCGGGATGCTCGTGGTGCGCGAACGCTGGACAAAGACTTCCGCAAGATCACCACCACGGCTCAGCGCGGCGGAAAGCAAGCTTTCTATGGATTCCTTGGGCAATAACGATGAGACATCAGCTCCAAGAGCAGTTTCGTATCCCAAATTGCCGATGGTTCTCACGCTCAACTCCTGGCTCAATGGCAACGTGCCGTATCAATAGCGAATGGTAACAGAAGGGCCGGCACAAGTCAAGCCCAGCCGGTAGTTGTTGCTAAACATCCATCCGAGGACGCAGATAATCGCCCTCTCTGCGCCTAAACATGCGCTTCACAAACTCAGAACACGCGCCCAAGACGATGAGAAACTTGAGGATTATCCCGACCGTCCGATCCTTGAATACGTAGTCAACGTCAATGCCCTTCTCGCGCAATAGCCCGTCCGCGCGAAGCTGCTCGACCAAAGGCACGCCTCGATGCAGGAGTAACGGGGTCACAAACGCCACAGGCACCTTCTTCGCTTCTTCGAGGATTCCCGTCTCGCGGGCAAACTGAATGTTTTGCAGCAGCTCAGGTATCGTGACGTACGGATCGAACATGATGAAGCCCGAACGAAGCCTTACGCCCGATCGCCGCACTATCTCGATCCCTCGTCTGTTCTGCTCGACGGTGACATGCTTGTTATACGTGTCGAGCTGACGCTGCACGCCGGACTCGATGCCCAGGAAAACGTCGGTCAGCCCGACCTCCTTCAGAAGCCTCAGGACTTCCTCATCAACCTCATCCGCTCGGCACTGTATGGTGAATGTGATCTTCAGGTTTCTAGCCTCTATCTCCTCGGCGAGCCGGATTACCCGTTCGCGGAGCTTCTGCCCCGGGCCCAGGAAGCTGTCGTCCACGAAGTTGAATGTCTTCACATTCGTTCGGGCGATCACGGACTCGATCTCGTCAACGGTATTCTCCGGGCTGCGCAACCGTGGAACGCGGCTGCCGGAGAGGCCGAAGAAGCTCTGCACGCAGCAGAAAGAGCACCGGTGATAGCAGCCGCGGTTGGTGGAAATCCCAGGCGATACAGGCATCGCCGCCTGGCCGAGAGCGTCGCGAATCGGGAACGGCAGCGTGTCGAGGTCCTGAACCGGCTTCGGGACGGGGTTCAGGACGGGCTGGCCGTCCTTCAAGTATCCGATGCCGGGAGTGTCGTGCCAGTCTTCGCCTCGCTCGATGCGGCCGCAAAGATCGGAAATCACCGGCTCGCCCTCGCCTCTCACGACGAAATCGAGCTCCGGCAGGAATCTGAGCAGGTGATCTGCAGCCAGAGTGGGAAGGTAGCCGCCCGCGACGATGACGGCGTCCTTCCTGCGCTTGCGAACCGCCCGGACAATCGGGATCAGCGTGTCCTTATGAGCTTGAGCCGCCGTAATGCCGAGACAATCGAAATCGCGCGCCAGTATCTCCCGAATCGTCCTTTTCACCCGAAAGCATTGAAGGTGGGCATCCAGCGCCTCCACCTCATGCCCGTCATTGCGCAGCACGGCTCCGACATAGCCCAGGCCCAGGCTCTCCGTTCGCCAAGCCGCTGGTACGCGATAGGCAAGAGGCGGATGCAGGAGCAAGATTCTCATTCCCAACTACCTTTCTCTATTCGAATGGCACTTAGCAACCGGGCGCCTGTGTGTCCACCTGTCAGCGCATTGTCAGGCAAGCACCTATCTATTATACTGGAAAGTCCATGGTTGAGAAAGCTTCGCACCCGGCCCTAAAGGACCGAGCTGACATTTTCATCTGGAAGCCCGGTAAACCGGGCTCTATGCAGACCTATCGCCGACCAGCCCGCTTCAGGGGGCTTTGCTTCCACGTTAGCGCAGGCGCCCTGAATGGACCGCCGGTTCGCGTGCGACCTCTTATCATTCAGCGGGAGGCATTTGACAACAGCGCTATCAAGTGGTATGATGAGGCCGGAAGCAGTTGTGTGGCAAGCGTAATACGTGATTCCGGATGCTAGCTGCTAGCTGTCGAGTTTCATGACATTATGAACGGTGAGTTGAGAAAGAGGAGGTGCATGCGGTAGTCTCTTTGGTGACCAAACCAAAGAAAGAGGACTACACGCATGCAGA
>Ga0307379_10010903_pt1 | contig 11984 bp, 7 predicted proteins | sample UN2MG_FD_202237 | JGI IMG/M metagenome (GOLD analysis project Ga0307379, IMG submission 202237) | Soil microbial communities from Risofladan, Vaasa, Finland - UN-2 | ecosystem: Environmental > Terrestrial > Soil > Coastal area > Acid sulfate soil | place: Finland: Risofladan, Vaasa | collected... | reverse complement strand
GCTACTTCTTCTGAATCACGAAAATCTGGCTCATGCCCGGCCGCGTGATTTTGCCATCTTCGATGCCTCGAACTGGCGGTTAGACCCAGGCTCATTTTCTGCTGACAATGATCTAGGTATACCGATCACCAAATCATTGACCGAATGGCAGATCTTGGACAAGTTCCATTTTAACGGATTGCCCCGTTCGGTGCTGCTGTCAGCAGGCGATCTCAAGCCCCTATCGGTTGAGCCAATTTCTGAGCAAACCTTAGACTTGACCTTTGACCAAAACCTGGAGTTAGTAACGGTAACGATCCTGCCAACTGCCTCACCTTCCCAAGTCCAAGTGATCAGCGAATTGCGACTCAGCCATGCGGAAGATTACCAGCTATTACTGGAACTGATAGATGAATCTAGGCACGTTAGAGTCAGTCAGGAACTGCCTTTGCTGAACGATGTGGATCATCGGGCGGGTTATTGGCCAGCTGCTGAGATACAGCGCTCAAACCATGATTTGCAGATTCCAGCTGATCTACCGCCGGGCCATTACAGGTTGACGGTAAGTCTATTTGATCACGGCGGAGCCAGGCAGGATGTATTTGACAAAACCGGCCTGTTTCGCGGTATTGCAGCCAATATTGCCGAATTCGAGGTTAGAGCACCCGAAAAACAGCCCCCTATCACAATCCCTACTCCCCTGGAAGGGGGCGTTGAGTTAGCAGGTTCTGAGACCCCGCCTGAACGGGTAGGCTCTGGCGAACTACTTACGATTGATCTATGGTGGCAAGACAACGCAGCATGCCCAACGGACTCTCGCCTGGCTTTGCTGTTGGGTGACCAAGTCCTTCTTTCAAGCAGCGACTTGCCAACCGGAAAGCTGGGACAGAAGTATCATATTCGACTCGAGTGGTGGATACCGGCTAATCTGGCAGCTGGCTCCTACTCACTCGCTATCCAACTCATCGAAGACGATGGAACGTCAAATTGGGGGGAACCAATCTATCTGGGCCAGATCGATATAGAAGATCGCCATCGTTTGTATGAGCTCCCCCCAGAATTAGAACCATTACAGATCCTGGTGGGTGAGATAGCCCATCTACAGCAAGCTACGGCAACCTTGCAAAAAAATATGGTACTGGTAAATGTGATTTGGCAGGCCAAGCTACCTGACGGTCTTAACTACGTCGCCTTTGTCCACTTAATGGATTCGGAGCAAAACATGGTTTCCCAGGTGGACCAGCCGCCGGCTGATCCGACAGGCTCGTGGCTCCCAGGTCAAGTTATTTATAATTCTTTCACGTTGCCGGCACCAGAGGATGGACGTTACACAATTGCAATGGGTCTAGACGACCCTGCTTCTGGAAAGCGATGGTCGGTTATTCAGGCAGATGGCGATTCTTTTGCCACTGATAGCTACCAGTACGAGTTGAGAATTCCGTGAATATCCCTGGCCGTGCATCACATTTTAGTAGCAAGGGAGTCAGTGCAGGTTATGCATTACTCATTCTTTTGCTCGGTTTCCCGCTGATCACTCCGCTATTGCGCCTGAGCACAAATCCTTGTACCCATGACGGGCATGTTCATTTCCACCGAATAGCCGCCTTGCGACATGCCTGGGAAAGTGGGCTCTATTTCTCACGTTGGCTACCTGATGTGTCATTTGGTTATGGATATCCACTATTCTTATTCCGGGAAGCTGTGCCACTTTATGCGACGCTTTTTCCCAATCTACTCGGGCTCCCCTTGCCTGCTTCAATCAACTTGTTTTATATCATTACGATTTTAGCCGCGGGCCTATTTATGTTCCTTTGGGTTACGGATCTTTTTGGCCCGGCAGCCGGACTTGTATCCGCAGTTGTATACATGGCTGCACCGTATCAGCTAATTGATGCACTGATCAGGGGAACCCAACAAGAGTCAATGGCCTTAGCCTTACTGCCGTTGGTAGCCTGGTTAGGCCGGCGTTACGTCATCAGAGGATCAGTAGGCTATTTTCTGTTCGCCACGCTTAGCCTGACCCTTCTAAGTCTGAGTCACAATATCTCTACACTATTATTTGTGCCAGCTTTGTTTCTATACCTGGTTTTGGTTGGTTGGTCGGAGCGGCTATCATGGCAGAAACTGGCTCTGCGCTTATTGTTGCTTTTTGGTCTCGGCCTGGCGCTAAGTGCTTTTTACTTGGGACCGGCACTGGTAGAGTTGGACGAAATAACCATCAGTCAGGCAGTCAGTAGACGTGGCAACAATTTTCAATTCAACTTCAGTTCTTTGGGCGAGATATTTTCGCCGGTTACCCCTTCCGACCCCAATCTGATTAATCCACCGCTAAATATTCGCCTGGGTCTTGTATCTTCGGGATTGGCTTTCCTGGGAGCCATCTGTGTAGTATGGGTCCGTTCGAGAGAACAACGTAGCCATATCATATTTATGAGCTTCGGTATGTTCCTTCTACTCTTTATGTCCCTGCCCGTCTCATCTTTGCTCTGGGATAGCCTGCCTCTAATCAAATTCGTCCAATTTCCCTGGCGTTTTATCGGTCGAGCTGCCCTCCCAGTGGCCTTCCTGGCCGGCATTCCATTTGCGGTATTGCCCCAGAAATTACCTCGCAAACGCTCGAGCCGGATTCTATCGCAATTCTTCACTATTTTGCTTCTTATTCTGGCATTACTGGAAGCCATACCTTACTTATACCCGCCAGCTTGTCCAGTTGAGGCCAATCCAACAATCAATGAAGTTCATACATATGAGCATGAAACTGGCTTCATTGGCGTCGATCCCGAAGGAAGCCATTTTCCTAAATCAGTTTTTACCAAGCCCACTCAATCAGCTTTGGAAGCTGATTATCTGGTCGGGCTGGAACCAAAAAGATTTGACGACACTGTATTACCGCAAGGCGCGTCGATCTCCGATATTGTGTACGGCCCAACATCTGTATCGGCCGTCACCCATAGCCCTACCCCCTTCCAGGCTCGTTATTTGACTTATGATTTTCCCGGTTGGGTTGCCATGGTTGATGGCCAACAGGTTCCCATTACGCCGAGTGTACCTGAGGGACTGATCACCTTCACAATTCCTGCCGGCGAGCATGCTGTCGAGGTGCTATGGCAAGGAACGCCCACGCGCCAGGCATTTACGCTGTTATCATTGGCCGCTCTATTCGCCATCAGTGTAACAGCACTTTTGATGATTTGTAAAAAGCCGCCAGATTGGGAGACAGTTGGAGCTACGACGAATTCAAGAGATATGGAACAACCCGTCAACGGCGCCGTGCGCGGGATGGCTCGGAAAGGTCCGCCCATTTCGATACTCCTGTTTCTCCTGGTTGCGATCGGATTCCTTGCTGTAAAATTGCTTGTATTTGACCGGGACGAAACACCCTTTCGCCACCCAGCAGCGCCCCAGGTGGATCACCCGATCACCCTGACCGCTGCGGAATTGGGATTAGAAGGGTTTAACTTAGATAAAGTACAAGTGGCTTCAGGTGAAACGTTTGATATCGATCTGGCCTGGCGTACGGTCGATTGGCCGGCTGCTAATTATCAGTCGAATATTTGGCTGGTTGACCCAAGGGGACTTACCTGGAGCGACAAGGAAACAGAACGCCCTCGAGTTTACGAAGACCCACCCCCAACATCTTTCTGGCAGCCCGGCCGCTGGGCCTGGGATAGCCGAGAAGTGGCAGTGCTTCACGGAACGCCACCGGGAAAATACGATATTGTTCTAACCGTCTTTGATCTGGCCAACCTCCAACCGCTGACTTTGTTAGGGCCGGATAACAATGTACTGGGTCCCACAACCATAATTGGCCAGATTCAGGTAGTTGTCCCAACCCGGCAGCCTGATTTTAATGGTCAGATCCCCCTTCAAGAGACGGTAGCCGGGCTAACCCTGTTTGGCTACAACCAGGATCGAGAACAAGCTTCACCAGGCGATCCTTTGTTGCTCACTTTCTTTTGGGAGAACAACCCCCAGGCAGAGCCCCAAGATACTCCTCTCACTTTAACCCTTGTCTCTGAAGATGGTCAGGTGGTCCAGGATTGGCATCTGATGCCGGGTGGCCCCAGTTACCCGGCGGGCAGTTGGTCAAAAGGGGAGCAAGTGCGTAGCCAGGATGTTTTACGATTACACGCCGGGTTGGCCAGTGGCCTGTATCAATTCTATCTTGAAGACATACCCCTGGGGCGACTAGAGGTAGAAGCGCCTGAAAGAGTTTTTGATAAGCCAGAGGATATGCTTCCGGCCGGCGCGAATTTTGGCGACCTGGTAACGCTAGCGGGCTATTCGTTTGAAACGGATGGCGCAGCCGCCGAAATGCCGGTGACAGTTTCCCTGGTCTGGCAAGCCCTGGCGGAAATGACTGTTAGTTATCGTGTTTTTGTTCATCTGATCGACGACGCAGGCCAAATTATAGCCCAATCTGACGCAGAACCGGCCGGTTGGCTGCGGCCGACAACCGGTTGGTCTTCGGGCGAGTATGTGGCCGACAAACATATGTTGGCCGTTCCAGAAGGGGTTGCCTTACAAAATCTTGCCCTGCGAATTGGACTTTATGATGCTGAAAGCGGACGGCGCCTGGAAACAGATGGCCTGGAATATATTACCATCCCCTTCGCCCCGGATTGAGAGTGAACGAGAGACAATTTCTGGTTGTCAGAAAGCGCCGACCATGATATATTTCTCTTCTTGGCCCGCTTGGCGGGCTATCTTTATGGCACTCGTAATTTTGTTGGAGAAGACCGCATGTCAGACCTATTATTAAGATCAATGGATTCGCAGGTCAATGAAGCGCTACCCAAAATTCGCCCGGGCGATAATGTGACTATTCACCTGCGCGTCGTAGAAGGAAAGCGCGAACGTATTCAGCTTGTGCGTGGAACAATTATCCGCACCAGGAAATCCGGCAATCAGGAAAACTTTACCGTGCGTCGTATCGCCGCCAATGGAATCGGAGTGGAGAGGACTTTCTTGACCCGCTCACCGCGGATTGAGAAGATTGAGATCCACCGGCACTCCCACGTGCGCCGAGCCCAACTTTATTACTTGCGCGAACGTACGGGCAAATCGGCGCGCCTGCGCGAAAAACGTTTTGCCTAGAAGTTAGGAATTCGCGAAGTTCCCGGCTTTTTTTAGGTAATATCGGGCGCTTCGACTGTATGTAAACAGAGTGGGGTGAAAGCTAATATCTTTCACCCTTTTGTTTTTATAAGCTAAGCTTAGGTAATTTATGAACATCACCCCACCACTAATTGGTTGTACAACCTATCGCAAGAGCGTGCCTCAAACTCGACCAATTGATGTTTATGGTCTAATGCCCTCCTACACTGAAGCGATAAGCGCCGCGGGTGGTATTCCCGTTTTAATACCTATGGGCCTCAGGGAAAGTGATCTATTTTTTCTATTTGAGCGGCTAGACGGCATTGTGCTTCCTGGCGGGGGTGACGTCGATCCAATCACCTATGGAGGTCGGGCCAACGGAACCGTGACAGGGATTGATATCGACCGCGACCGCACGGAACTGTTCATGGCTCGTACGGCCGTCGCCAACAACAAACCCCTCCTCGCAATCTGCCGGGGCCTCCAGGTGCTCAACGTCGCCTTAGGCGGCTCTTTATGGGTGGATATCCCAAGCATGATACCGGGGGCTGTGGAGCATGAGACACCCGACCACATGCCCAGAAATCATCTCTCCCATACCATTCGTATTGAATCAGATTCACACACACACCGACTAATGGGTGGGAATAATAGCTGGGTCAACAGTATCCACCATCAGGCCATTCGTGACCTGGCTATTGATTTGCACGTCACCGCATCCGCGCCAGATGGCGTTATAGAGGCGGCTGAGATTCCAGAACATCCTTTTGTTTTAGGCGTTCAGTGGCATCCGGAAAACCTTGTCCATGATGACGAGGCGATGTTATCCCTCTTTAAGGGGTTGGTTCATGCTTCGTCCAACGAGTACGCTTTGGTTAGATAACGAAGTTCACGGGGTGCCTCCTGATATCGCTAAAAAGTAACGGGCAAACGATCGGTATTATGGATTCAGGCGTAGGCGGGCTGTCGGTCTTGCGCCATATCCGGAACTTTTTGCCTACTGAAGATCTTGTCTACTTTGCCGATCAAGAGCATGTTCCGTATGGTCCAAGGCCTGCCGAAGAAATCCACCAATTCAGCAAAGGAATCACGCTCTTCTTGCTGGAGCAAAAAGCCAAAGCAATCGTCGTAGCTTGCAATACGGCTTCCGCTTCTTCGCTCAGTTACTTGCGAAACACATTCCCCCAAGTGCCTTTCGTTGGTATGGAGCCGGCGGTTAAGCCGGGCGCCGAGCAGTCAACGAAGGGGAAAATCGGCATTTTGGCTACAGCCGGGACCTTTGGCAGCCGGCGTTATGCACGACTGATGGCCCGTTACGCCCAAGGCGTGGTTGTTTACGAGGATCCCTGTCTGGGGTTGGTGGAGCAGATTGAAGCCGGTGAATTGGCCAGCCTAGAGACCAGGCAGATTTTGCGGAGGGCGTTGGAGCCGATGCTAGCGGCCGGTGTCGATACCATCATCCTCGGCTGCACCCATTATCCCTTTGTATTACCACTCATTCAGCAGTTGGCCGGTCCTGGCATTAAGATTATCGACCCGGCGCCGGCCGTGGCCCGCCAGGTTAAAAGAGTATTACTAGAGCGCTCGGCGCTGGCTCTGTCGACCGGTCCTGGTAGCCTGCATGTTTACACAACTGGCGATCCCGTCGGCCTGGAACAAACGGTACGCCAACTATTAGCGACGGGACTGCCAATAATTCAAGCCCTCTGGCACGATGATACGATCGAATTGCCAGGCTGAATGAACTCAGCCCTGATGGCCTACGTAAAGCTGCTTTTAGAGAGTATAATCTCTCTGGTATGAGACGAAATCCTGCTCGCTGGCGTCCGATAGAAGCCCGCCTTGGACGGGAAATGACGATTTGGATTGCCACCGTTCGAGGTAATGGCAAGCCCCATCTAACCCCCGTCTGGTTTGTCTGGTTGGACGAAAAAGTATATATCGCTATCGGCGTAGAAACCCAGAAATTTTCCAACCTGCGGAGCAACCAGGTCGTGAGCCTAGCTTTACCGGACTCGGACAAAGTTGTCCTTCTCGAGGGCGAAGCCCACGTAGCTGATCGTAATACAACAGACAAGCTTGGAGATTATTTTTTCAATAAGTATGAATGGGATTTTCGTTATGACGATACGGCCGATTGGCGGTTGGTAGAGATCACACCGCATAAGATCATGGCCTGGGGTGACGGATTCGAAGATGAGGGAATCAGGCTGTCATAATAACCACTGAATTGGCCAGAGCTCTGGCAATCATGAACTCGTAAACGCTTTCTTACAAGATTCATACCGTCGACTGATATACTGGCTCAATCTACTGTTAGTATAAATAAGGATATGTAGAGATGCGATTTGACAGATTTACCGAGCGGGCCCAGGATGCAGCCGCCCGAGCATATGAAATTGTCCAACGATTTGGACATACCCAGGTCGATACCGAGCACCTGTTTCTTGCTCTGTTAGAACAGAACGAAGGGGCAGTGCCACAGATATTAAGTCAACTGAATGTCGATGTTGAGGCTATGCGCTCAAGGGTGGATGAGGAGTTACGCTCCAGCCCCAAAGTCGCCGTCTACGGTGGCGGCGTTGGTCAGGTCTTTTATACACCGCGAATCCGCACCGTGCTGGACCTGGCTCAAGGAGAAGCCAACCGGTTGAAGGATGAGTTTATCTCGACCGAACACCTTTTTCTGGCCATTATGAGCGAAAGAAATACGCCGGCCGCGCGGATATTGCAGGAGTTTTCTGTAACCCGGGAGCGGATCATAGAAGGCATCAAGGATTTACGCGGCGGGCAGCGCGTTACCGATCGCCAGGCGGAAGGCCGATACAAGACCCTGGAGAAGTATAGTCGTGATCTGACCCAATTCGCCCGTGAAGGGAAATTGGATCCAGTGATCGGCCGGGACAAGGAAATATTGCGCGTCATTCAGGTGCTCAGCCGCCGCACCAAGAATAACCCAGTTCTCATTGGCGACGCGGGAGTGGGCAAAACGGCCATCGTTGAGGGGCTGGCTCAAAAGATAAACGATAGCGATGTGCCGGAAAACTTGATGAATAAACAGGTTGTCTCTCTTGACCTGGGCGCGATGATCGCCGGCAGTCGCTTTCGGGGTGAGTTTGAAGAACGCCTTAAGGCGGCAATGGAAGAAATTGAGAAGGCTCAGGGCGAGATCATCCTGTTTATCGACGAGCTACATACCGTTGTCGGCGCCGGCGCCGCCCAGGGCGCCATGGATGCCAGCAACATGATGAAACCGGCTCTGGCCCGGGGCGAATTGCAATGCGTAGGCGCAACCACCATGGATGAGTATCGCCAATATATCGAACGCGATAGCGCCCTGGAACGACGTTTTGCCCCGGTATTCGTAGACGAACCATCGGTCGAGGAAACCATCGAAATGCTCCACGGTTTACGCGATCGTTATGAGGCCCATCACCAGGTTACATTTTCTGATGCTGCTTTGAGTGCAGCCGCGAAATTGTCGGACCGCTATGTGAACGATCGTCAACTACCAGATAAGGCCATTGACCTCATTGACGAAGCGGCCGCAAAACTACGGGTAGCCTTGTATACTTTGCCCACGACGCTGAAAGAACTCAAACAACAAGTTGAGAAGATGAAAGTTGAGGAAGAAGAAGCGCACACGGTTCGTGATTATGAGCGGGCAGCGGTAAAACGTGCGGAACGTTTGCGGCTTGAAACAGAATTCGAGCAGGAAAGGGACAACTGGCAGGCTGAGAATATGCTGGATGAAGTTGTCGACGAGGAGGATATTGCCGAAGTAGTAGCAGTTTGGACGGGCATTCCCGTAACCTCACTGATGGAAACGGAATCCGAAAAATTGCTCAGTATGGAAGAACGCTTGCATGAACGGATCGTTGGCCAAACTCGGGCGGTGGCAGCCTTGTCAGACGCCATACGCCGAAGCCGATCAGGGCTGAGTGATCCTCGCCGGCCGATTGGTTCATTCATCTTCCTGGGCAGCTCAGGCGTAGGTAAGACAGAATTAGCTAAAGCCCTGGCCGAATTTATGTTTGACGACGAAGATGCCTTGATCCGGGTGGATATGAGCGAATACCGTGAGCAGCATACGGTAAGCCGTCTCTTTGGCGCTCCGCCGGGCTATATTGGTTACGAACAAGGCGGACAGTTGACCGAACAAGTACGACGCCGGCCCTATTCCGTCGTACTCTTCGATGAGATCGAAAAAGCTCACCCTGACGTGTGGAATGCCCTCTTGCAACTATTGGATGACGGCCGCCTGACCGACGGTCAGGGACGTACGATCAACTTCCGTAATACGATTATTATCATGACCAGCAACGTTGGCACATCATTCGTCCATCGGTCAGGCGCTTTAGGATTTTCCGGTATGGGCGACCCCGATGAAGAGGCTGATCATGAACGCATTCAGGAAGCCCTGAAGAATACCTTCCGGCCGGAATTCCTCAATCGAATCGATGAGATTATCATCTTCAAACCACTGTCATTAGAAGATGTGATCGCCATCGTCGATCTACAAATGGAAGAAGTCCGTAGCCGGCTTGGCGAACATGGCCTTGAGATTGAACTCAGCCAGGCGGCTAAAGAGTGGCTGGCCAATCATGGTTACGATGAAGATTTTGGCGCCCGGCCCTTGAAGCGCGCTTTACAACGGTACGTTGAAAGTCCCCTCTCGGTTAAACTTCTGCAGGGTGAATTCAAAAAGGGCGATAGCGTATTGGTTAACGCCGATGATGGAAAACTCCAATTCACTCATAAAGATGAGCCGTCCGAGGAAAAAAGTGACATAGAGACGCCCGTCGGTGAGATTGCGACCGCCTGATAACACCTACGGGGGCGTCCAAAGATAGGTTTATCAAAAGAACCTGGTGAGTCTACATTGACCTGCCAGGTTCTTTTAAATTCTATCGTTCTTGGAAAGGAAATCGGAGAACAGCTATATGGATCAGCACGAACCAATAACCGGCGAGATGGATATGGACGAGTTCCGGCAAAGTGGCCACCAATTGGTAGAATGGATCGCCGATTACCTGGAGCACCCGGAGCGGTATCCGGTGCAATCTCGCAGCCGTCCTGGGGACATCAGGGCTCAGCTACCGGCCGCACCGCCAGATAAGCCAGAATCGATGGCCGCGATCATCTCTGACTTTGAGCAGATTATCGTGCCGGGCATCACCCATTGGAACCATCCTGGCTTTTTTTCCTATTTTGGAATCACCGGTTCTGGTCCGGGCATTCTGGGTGAGCTGCTCATCGCCGCCCTAAATGTCAATGGTATGCTTTGGCGAACCTCTCCGGCGTCCACGGAACTAGAAGAAATGACCCTGGACTGGTTACGCCAGATGATGGGATTACCGGCCCACTTTCAGGGAATTATCACCGATACCGCTTCGATATCTAGCATGCTGGCCATCGCGGCCGCTCGCGAAGCCTTAAATTTGGATATCCGCCGCCAGGGCATGGCCGGGCGGGTCGATTTGCCTCGTTTGCGGATGTATGTTTCCGACCAGACGCATTCTTCCATCGAAAAAGGGGCCATAACGCTCGGAATAGGCCAGGAAGGGGTGCGCAAGATCCAGACGGATGATGATTTTCGGATGAAACCGGAGGCGCTAAGGGTAGCTATTCAAGAAGATATGGCCGCTGGCTGGCGGCCGTTCTTCCTAACCGCCACCGTTGGCACTACGGCAACCACCAGCATCGATCCTGTCACGGAGATAGGGGCTATCTGTCGCGAGCACAATATATGGCTACACGTTGACGGCGCATATGGCGGTGTGGCGGCGATTCTACCGGAGATGAGGGCGATTTTAGACGGAGCAGAACAGGCTGATTCATTTGTCGTCAATCCCCACAAGTGGCTGTTTACGCCTGTGGATTGCTCCGCTTTCTATGTTCGCGATCCGGAGATCCTCAAGCGGGCCTTCACCCTGATTCCAGACTATTTGAAGCGTAGCGAAGAAGGGGTTACCAACTATATGGATTGGGGCGTCCAGCTTGGCCGGCGATTCCGGGCACTAAAACTGTGGATGGTCATCCGTCATTTCGGCCGGGATGGTTTGGCGGAGCGCATCCGCGAGCACATTCGCCTGGGGCAATTAGTGGCCAAATGGGTGGACGCAGATCCTGATTTCGAACGCCTGGCGCCGACGCCTTTCAGCACCGTCTGCTTTCGAGCCTGCCCCCAAGGCCTGGCCACGCGGCTACGTTCAGCCGAGCTGGCGGAAACTGAGCAGATTGAAGCCTATTTAGATCAGCTAAATGGAGAGTTAATCGAAGCCGTCAATGCCACCGGCGAGGTTTTCTTGTCTCCTACCCGGCTTCGGGGCCGCTTTACGATCCGCATGGCCATAGGCAATATCCGCAGCGACGAAACCATTATCAATCGAACCTGGGAGCTACTCACGCAAAGTGCGCGACAGATTGACGCCAGACGGCAACCGGTGGCTGAATAGCCTGTGATAAATCCTGCCAGGCTATTACCCACCGGGCATACAGAAGAGATTATTCAATCTGGGTAGCGAAGGATTATATGTATTGGGCGATGGACATGCCAAGTAAGGCAATGGTCATAAGCACCGCGCCAATCCGCGTGCCCAAAGCGATTTGCTCGGACCCCGCTTTCATCACGGCCAATTGCTCAGGTGATGGCGGACCGTCGGCTGCCTCCATTTCCGCCATTACGGCCTTCATTTTCATTGAGCTTCTGCCCTGGAACATCAGGCCGACGATCAACGCGAGAATACCGGAGATCGCGCCAATAGTAAGCGACAGGCCGTAACCTGAACCTAACGCGTCCGTGCTCCCGTCAAAAATGATGTAATACATGACCAGTCCAGAAAGAACAGACAGCAAGCCGGCGAGCCCCATGGCCGGACTAAAATTGGTCTTGGTGCCGAAGTATC
>Ga0307379_10010902_pt1 | contig 11985 bp, 4 predicted proteins | sample UN2MG_FD_202237 | JGI IMG/M metagenome (GOLD analysis project Ga0307379, IMG submission 202237) | Soil microbial communities from Risofladan, Vaasa, Finland - UN-2 | ecosystem: Environmental > Terrestrial > Soil > Coastal area > Acid sulfate soil | place: Finland: Risofladan, Vaasa | collected... | reverse complement strand
TTCCGCCACACGCTGTATTATCTGCAAATGGTGACTTGATAATAAATGATGGAAGAAGGCGAGTGGTTGCCGCTAAAGAACTTGGGGCTACCCATGTAATGGTGGAGGTTGCGAAAGATCAGGCGCAGTCCATTATTGAAAAACTAGATGTACAGAAGTCCGTGATGGAGGGGAAGGTGGAAGGAACTGCTAATAAAACATTTGAACAAACCGCAGCAGAAGATGAAAATGCATATATACGGGATAAAGATGGATGGAACTATATACCACTAAATGTTGAAATGCCAAAGGGGTATATGATAATACCTGACTACGATAATAATGAAGGGTATGGAGAATTGTATGATGAACACGGACACATGATATATGGAGGGTCTGTTAAAAATATAATTAAAAAATTAAGAAATGAATATCCAGTAGGTACCAGAGAGATTAAAAATGCATCTCCATTAGATATCATTAGTAACATAGATAAATTTACCCTAAAGCAGCTCGCATTAGCACTTCAAGAGGTTGATCCTAATGGAGAGTATTTAAATTCAGTTAGGGATGCAGAGGATAGTGAATTTGGGGAGTACAACACAAAAAAGAAAGAATTAATAGCAAGTTTCAGAAAATCATTACGGGGCTTTGCGGAAGAAGTATTAAATGATGATGGCTCTGATGAATACTTCGGATTTACTATACAAGATGACTTTAAAGGGGTTCAGTATAAAAAAAGCCAAGTTAAAGTGATATACGATGCTACAAATAAAAAACCCGCAACCACCTCAACTGAGCCTGTAACTGAAGCAAAAGAATTATTTGATAGGGCGAATAAAAAAATGACCAATCAAATGGGGGATGCGTGGTCTAAAAGCAAAGCCCATAAAGAGCTTCAAGATAAGATAGCTGATGGATCTCTTACTAAGGATGAGTTTTATGAAATATACGGGAAGTTTATTAGAGAAACTGCTATTCCAAATAAAAAACAAGCCACACCTATAAAAGAAAAGACTAATAAATTAAATGCTATACTGGATAAATTTGAAGATCAGGATAATTATACTGATCTTGATTTTGTGGATGATATTGAAGTATTGAATGATGAGTTAGGGAATCCTAAAATAGCTGATGCTATTAATGATGTAAGAGATGCCCAAGAATATGATAGAAGTGTAAGTGGTAGGGGTGATATAGAAACCCCAATTGATAAATTAAAAGCATTAATTGAAAATATAAGTAAGCAATCATCAACTGAGCCTGTAAGCTCTACCGAACCGGTTGCCAAAACCACCAAGCCGGAACCCGTAAGTCCAGCGGAAGTGGCAGCAGAAAAGATTGATAAGGCGGCTGAATGGCTCAAGAACAAATTAAAGGTGGATCTTCCAGAAGGAACGCAGAAGTTAGGCGTGGGTCAGGACGAACTGATTGATTTGATCGCCCGTGCCGTTAAGGAATTGGTAGTGCGTGGCATTAAGACACAGGAGGCACTAGCCAAAGTAATTAAGTCGCTAAAAGAGGGTGGGTTCATTGATAAGAAGACAGAGAAAAGAGTAACGGCATCGGCTCAGTCCATGGTAGATGCTGATACGCAAAAAGTATATGTGACCAAGGATGGTAATTACACGGTTCTGAAAGATGAGAATGGTGGGTTTATGGTTCGTACCGAAAAAGGTAAGCCTATATCCGCATCCAAACACCGCAAGGTGATGAAGGAGTATATTGCCAACTATAAGTTTGACACGGGTGAAAGGGCTGATGTGGAGGATATGGGAGGGGCTACCCCTAATGAGATATCAGAAAGGGTAGCATCGGAAAGCAATAATCCGCAAGAGATATTAGAGGAGCTTGCCATCGTTAGTCAGGATGTGAAGGAGGATGAACTTGACTTTAAGGAACGTGCTATTGCGGGTGAGATGAGTTTTGTATCTACCGATTCTTTTAATGAGGTGTCGGATCGTAATCTTCTTAAAAAAGAAGGGGATAAATTTGATGAGGCAACCGATGGGGTTAAGATGAATTATCTGCGTAAGAATGGTGCATCTATTTCCGACATAGCACAACGGGCTGAGTATGCAGCCTATGGTGATTCAGACGGGACAAGAATAACCGAGCAGGATGTGGCTGATTTTATGCTGAAGTACCCTAAAGGAGTTAAAGCGTTTTGGAACCAGAAAAATTCAGCTTATGAGAATCTAAGAGATGCCTTTTTCAACATCACGGGGTTCAATCCTACTCAGGAAATGATTGATTCGGCAAAGGAAAAAGCTGCTTCTCAGGAGGAGTTCGCAGGACTAGAGCCAGATCCGCAGGAATTTACGGTAACTGGTGAGCCGAAACGTAAGAAACGGTCTTTTACCAAACGATTTATTAAATCAGAGGAGATAGCCGGTCAGACCAAGGCGAAGGTTACAAGGGAGCAGAAAGAATATTTACAGCAGGCAAATGTCTTGTCGGTTGCTCAGGCACGTAACATAATACAGACTATTGGCGAAACTGCCGCCATTGAGATGTTCAAAGATTTTAACAATGGCATTAACGGAGGGGTTCGTTCTGTTCTTGGTCAAGCACTTATCAAGCAGATGGAGGCAAGGGGCGCTACCGATGCGGTGATACTGATGCTTGATGAGGTGACAAAGAGAGCAACCGATTCAGGTCAGTTCATCCAGGCGTTTACGTTATGGGGCAGGCTCACTCCCGAAACACAGCTACGTGCTGCACAAAAGGTAATTGACGATCAGCGAACCGCAAGGGCAGATAAAGACAAAAAGAAAATAACGGCTGCCAAAAAAGCGGTCAAGCAGGCAGCCTCCGAAGCGATTGATGAGGCACTTGTTAAGGCTGGCGTTCAGAAAGAAGTCGATAAGGCTACCACATCGGTTAAGCCCAAGCGAAGGAGTGCTGACTTTGGATCTAAGAATACGGTAGTGACAAAGGATCGGTTTAAGGCGGCACTTGCACAGGTAAAAAAAGTAGGATTATTTGTAACTCCATTTAGTTCGGAGGCTGTCGAGGTGGCTGCTTACTATATTGAAGGGGGTAGCCGTGCGTTTGTGGATTTCTCTGCTGACATACTCGATGAGTTTGGTGCAAAGGCAAAGCCGTACCTAAAAGATTTGTACAATACCGCTAAAAAGTATTTACTAGATAACGGCAATTACAAGGAAGAAGATTTTTCAACAGACGAGCAGATCACCGCCCATCTTAATGAGGCTCGCAATGAGGCAATCAAAAACCAATTCGAGAAGGCTATCAAGTTAAAGTCCGAGAAGGAGTTTGCCAAAGCCATTAAGATGTTGCAGTCATCGGAGAACCGTGACGAACTGTGGAATAAGTACAAGGACTATGCTATTAGCAGGTTAAAGAACATACCCGCATCATTACTTCAAAGTGAGGCGAAGGACAAGCCAATACTTCAGGAGTTTACCGATGGGTTGGTGTCGGCTATCAGAACCAAAATGCAAGAGTCGGTACCTGAAACAGAGAAGAAAAAGATAGCCGCTCGTCCTACCATTCAGATCATAGGCGATGCGTTTAAGAATTTCGAGAAGTATAAGGATGTGTGGGAAGGAGTGAAGGCGGCTATGGAAGAAAAGTATAAGGACAATCCAGCCAAACTAAATGCGATTGATCTTTTCTTTGGCAATATCTTGGAAACACCACTCAGCCCAGCCATGGTGCGTAAGGCGGTGAAGGAAGGACTGAAATCACTTGACAAGAAGATAGCCGATATAGCAAGGGCGCATTACAGCGTTTACGATAGCGAAAGACAATCCCTTGCCGATAAGCTAGTGGATGAGGCGGGTCTGAGTGGCGATGAAGCGAAAAAACTTGCCGATGCCATAAAGAAAGAGTTCGACAAGATATTCACCGAGAAGCGCAAGGCAATACTTGACCGCTTGGTTAAGAAGCGGGTGGTAAGCAAAAAGGCAAAGAACTTATTTGATATCGAGATAGCCAACCTTGTTAATCTCGGTGCGTTTGATGACGCTCAGTTCCTTGACAGATGGGCAGAGGCAAATGGTTATCCTAAGTTAACGCAGGAGAATATTGCAGAGATAAAAAGACTGGCAGATAAGGTTGCATCGTTTAATACGGAAGGCTCGGAGAAATTCAGGGCTATGGAAAACCTGTTGAAGTATCAGGCAATGATTAAAGGGACTAGCAAATGGGAGATAGCCTTATCGGTTTGGTATGCTAATATTTTATCAGGCTTTACTACACAGATGGTCAACTTTGTTTCGACTGGGTATAATGCTATTTTTAATTATGTTGTTTTAGGTTTACGAACTCCTAATAATTTATCTTATTTAGCTCGTGGGTACTACAATGGTTTTATGCATGGGTTATTAGAGGGCAAAGAGGTTCTTTTGACGGGGAACAATCCAATTCGTGGTAAGATAGAAGTTCCGGCAACCCTTGAGCGGTTAAAGCCTTTTAAGGGAGGTAAGATAAATCCTCTGAATTATTTGAAGTATTTAAAGTATGTCAGAAGGTTGATGGTTGCATCAGATGTTCTATTCTTTGAAGGCTCAAAAGAAATGAGGGCGTATCATTTGGCACATCAGATGGCGGTCAAGGAGGGTAAGTTAGATCCGACATTAGATATTAAGAACCGTGCGCTTGCCATTTTGAATAGAACCAATACCGACTTACAGAATTTTAAGGAAGAGGCTGAACTGGAATTTCTTCAGAAGATGGAGGAACTAGACAGAAGCAACCTGACTGGGAATGCCAAAAAAGATTTTATTAAGCAGGCAAGAAGGGATCAGGTGCGGAGTCTATTTGAAAAGATGCATAGTACTAGGGTTGGAAATGAGGATGTAGGTAGTATTGTAGAGGAGTCGGCTAAGTTTGCCGCCAAGGGGACTTATAATTATGCGCCCAATGGTGTTCTTGGCTTATTGGCTACTACAATGAACTCATTTTTAAATAAGGCATCTGGGTTTAGGTTGATCGTGCCTTTTACAAACATCATTGCCAATGTGGCGAATGAAACCATAAACTACACTCCTATTGGTGCGCTACGGGCAAGGTTAGGTGGCTCTGTATTTTTAAATCTTGAAAGTAAATTTAATAAGAAAATAGCACCAAGAGAAACACTTACCGATAATGAACGAGTAGAACTTTATACAAAAGCCATTCTTGGTACATTTTTAATGGGAGCAGCCTTTCTGTTATCGGGAATCACAGATGATGATGACGAGCCAATATTAGAGATTACTGCCAATGGATTCAACAACTACAAAAAGAATTATAATCTAAAAGGTAAAGGGTGGACACCTTATTCTTTCCGAATTAAAAAGCCAAGCGGTGGGTATACCCCATGGATTAGCTACCGTTGGACTCCTCTTATTTTAGGATTTGGATTTATTGGTAATATTCGTGATACACAGAAATATAAAAAGGAAAAAATAAGCGAAGATTCGTATAAGGCATGGTCAATAGCCGCTACCTTAACTTATCGGAGTATTTTGGATATGACATTTATATCAACACTAAACACAGTGCTGAGTGCAGCAATGAATCCGCAAGATGATGATGCTTGGGATAATGCTATTGCTAGTAGTATAAATACTACCAAAGCCTTTGTGATTCCTAACTTTTACACTCAGTCGTTTAAGTCTATGCAGGTGGTGATGAACATGCCAAATAAAGAGGTTAAGAATACTATTTTTGGTCAATGGCTAAAGGATGTTCCTGTTGTAAGGAATAAATATGAGAATATGGTGAATGTTCTTGGTGAGCCAGTATTACCAAGAAATGAAAAGTTTTATTATTCCGGTGAACCAACCGACCCCTTGTTTAAGTTAATCGTTGACAAGGACATGGCGGGGATATCGGTACCAAATCAAAATAGCCTTACTGCTATTGACATGAACGAATTGGCAAAGAAAGACGCAGACCCTTCCAAGATGGAGTCGTTTCTTACCAATGAGGAATACTATGAGTTCTGCGTGATTAGAGGGCAGTACATCAAAAGCGAACTCCAGTGGGTTGTTGACGAGGACTTGACCGATATTCTTGATAAAAAGTGGATGTCCGAAATAGGAGCGGAGGGCAAGAAGATAGCTTTAGAGGCGATCAATATGAAAAGATTAGAAGAGTATGAGAAAAAGCACAATTAAACCATTATATTTGTAACCACCATGGCACTGATTCAAACCTTTACGTATGTTCGTAGTGATGACTACACATCCATTGTCGTGACTGACACGACAGGACTTTACAATGCCACTACCAATCCTGGTGGTTACGGTGGAGTGAACCCTGCTGAGGGCGACTTCACCACCTTTGACATCTCCATATATCTTCCCGATGCTGAAACACTACTACCATCCACAACAGCCGTGGTGGTGGATGCCTATTCGGCACTACCATCTGACTCCAATGGCACCTTTACCCTAACGAGCCTTGTACTTCTTGGCGTGGCGGATACAGTTCTGGTAGACGGTGTGTATCAATTCGGTACCTCCGCTATTGATTCGGGTGGTGCTGAAACAGAGTACACTACCACTACCTATGTGGCTTATTATCAGATCGTAGAGTGTTGTATTGATAATATGATAGCCGAAACGGTGGGATGTGGCTGTTCGGGTGACAGCAAGAAAATCCAGTCTTTATCTAAAGCGATTGTTAACCTGTATGCGTTAAGTCCAAAGGTGGTCAACGAGGTGATCACACTATCACCACTCGCTTCATGCGGGCTGTGGGAAAAGGCGGCAACGGCAATCTTAGAATTACAAGATATTTGCGATAACGAAAACTGTGGTGGCTGTAATGGATGCAACTAACATGACTTGGGAATCAAACATAACCGAACTTATTAAATTTGAGTATATTACTGCTACCTGCACTAATGATATAGAATATGGCATCCCAGATAACTGACACTTTAAAAGCGAGTCTGAATTGTTGCAGTGCCAATGCAGCATATAATCTCGACTTGCGTAGTCAACAAGGGATACTCACCGGATCTTACGTCTTTACAGCTTTGGTGGAATCGTATCAGAACGATATGATTCAGACCTATGTGCCTAATGGAACGGTTTTGATTCCGGGCTTCATCGCCTATGCCACCATTGACTTAAACGATCCTGCCCCACCAACCCTTCCCGATGTAGCTGCCGTTATTATCGTAGATGGTCAGGTGATCGGGATTGTCCCTGAAGGAGTGTATGTAACTGTTGAGGACTTGGCTATCGCCATTGCCGATGCAATTAATACAGGTCCTACTCTGTACACTTGCATTGATAATGGCGATGGTACGGTGACTATCGTATCGCCAGGTCCGGGAACACTGGTGAACGGTTTTGTTGTTTCTATCGAGATCAATCCCGCATTAGCACTGGACACATCCGTTAATGTGGGGTCGGTGGCCCTGCGCCAGATGATTCATATTGATGACGTGGGGTCGGGGCTGAACGAACACACCTTGGTAGCTGCCCTTCGTGGCGGTAAGCAGTGGGTTGATGACATCTACAATAAGGTACTTATCGGATCGTATCAGGTATTCCCCAATCCTGACCCAACATCGGTGCTGGTGGGATCAGGTGCCGATGCGCTTGTCTACCGTGAATCGAATGATACCGTGGCAACGGTAGCCAGTCTTGGTCAGAACGCATGGGTGTTGGATACTAACTTATCGCAAGTCAGTACTATCCCGAATGTGAAGTACGCTACTTTCGCCATTCATAACGACTTTAACGACTGCCTGTATTTCTCCGACACCACCAATGGTAAGATAAAAAAGGTTGATACGGGCAATAACATAACTGATATCACCCTGACGGCCATCAATCCCACACCCAAGAGTGTGCTGATGGCATTCGATCCTATTGATGGGTACGTATGGGTGCTGTCAGCGGCAGGGGCTACTCCGATCCACCGAATCCACCCCACTACCAATGCCGTGGATGATATCGCAGCGCCGGTGATAACTGATGTACCTAAATGTATCACCTACTATCCAGGTGATGGTACGGCACTATCCCAACGGATGCTGATATCCTTCTCCAATGCAGATGTAGCTAGTTATAACATGGACGGAACGCTTGATAACGCCTCGTTCTATGCCGCTCAGTCCAGTGCCATTCTCTATTCGGTCACGTATAACCTATTTTTCGTGCAGACAGGTACCGATCTGTTGGTAACAAGAATGGATGGATCACTTAAACAGACTCTTTCGGGAGTTACTAATAATTACTTATTAGAAGATACTACATTAGGTTACATAATTGGCAACGACAGCACCTCGGCTATTAACTTCTACACGATGGTCAACGATGGCTTCGAGCGATACCTTGGGGTCTTGGGTGATGGCACACCCGATGTGGTGCAGACAGAAGCCGATCAGTGCGTATCTGAGGCGTTAATGAACTCACTTGCCCAATCGTTAAAAGCCGAATGTGGCTGTGATGACTGCGGTGAGGTGGTGAGTGGACTGCCCGTAACACCATCGAGTGCTACCTATGCCATTTACTCCGGTAACTCAGCCAATGCCGCCCTGACTGCAAGTGGGATAGAGGCACTATCACTATCATCCCTTACCACTTATGCGGGTACGTACAACTTTATAGCTACCTCTCCATCCGAATACAAATACATCGCGTACCCTGCACAACTCGGTACGCCAACACGTATCTATGACCCATCGACAGGATTTGATGTATCTATGGATACGGTCTATCAGGTTACTATTAACTATATTGTATATAATGTACTGCGCACCTACAATCTTTTGGGAGGGGCGCAATTAATTACACTCACATCATAATGGCTATTCCCGGAACAGTACCTATCACAGCCCCAGTTGCACCAACAGCAACGGGTGATGTATATCCTTCTCACATAGGCGAATACGGCAAGGGTGGTTTGCATATCGCGGCGGATAATACTGCCCGTGATGCTATCACCACTGAGCGCAGAACAGAAGGGATGCTTTGTTGGAGTATCGCTGCATCGAGTATGTTCCAGCTTGACCCTGATATGGTGACGTGGAATCCGTATACAGGTGCTATACCTGCTGATGTGATGTTAAAGAGTGTTTACGACCCTAACGATGACGGTGTGGTGGTAGATAGTGATGCTTTGCAAGGTCAGGCGGGTGCGTATTACTTAGACAGGGCGAATCACACAGGGGCGCAAGCCCAAAGCACGATTACTAACTTAGTAACTGATTTAGGCAATAAGATCGAAACATCTTTGATTGGTGCTGCTAATGGAGTTGCACCACTGAACGGATCGACCTTAATCGACAATGCTTACTTAGGTTTTTCACTACCACTCGATCCTGTTATTGCTTGGGATGTAGTGGCTAACAGCCCTGCTGTATCCGATGCAGGTGGGGCGGCAGGTGAGGTCTATATCGTATATGGATCAGCCAACCCAACAGCCCGTGATCTTGGGTCGGGAAGTATCAATTGGTATGATGGCGATACGCTGATTTACGATTCAGGAACATCCACTTTTGTTCGCATTGGAGCAACGGGCATTGGCGTGAGTCAGGTCACAACAGCCCTTGGCGTTCAGACAGGTCCCGTCACCATTGACGACACAACCTACATTGATCCATCCACAGATCGCAACTATGTAACCGATGACGTATCAGCGGGTCTTGCAGCATCGCCAAATCCTATCACAGCGGCTAACCCGGCAGCATCACAGGCGGATCTCACTTCGATTATCGTAGTGGGCAATGGCGTGTTTATGCCCGAACTGTTTGCTGATGGCAACACACTTGGCAACGGAACACTTCGTACCCTGACATCGCTTGGCTACACCAACGGGTCGGCAGCAGCGATTTGGACAAGGGTTAATTCAGCCTATACCATTGACGTTACACGTATGGACATTGACTGGATCGCCATTCAAGAGGCGTTCCTATCTATGCAACAAGACGGTTACAGCAAGATAATATCACCGGGGGGTAGGGGTTACTGTCCGTATGCGACACTCACCCTACCTCTTGACCAAATACCAATCACCCTGAACAGAAGGGGCTTGGAGTTTATATTCGACTGGCAAGGATCAGCCACCATGAACCTGACTGGTGGGGATATGGTAATGTACAGCCGATACTTCACCGATCAGTCGGAAATATCAGGGGCTAACTCCTATCTTGTTGACTATAAATATAAGTTCGAGAACTTTTATGGTAAGGGTAATGGCGGTAACACACTCGCTGACACCTTCATTCGTCTTGGAGCGACAGGACACAGTAGTTTTACAGACATTGAAACCAATTCGTTTGGATGTGGTATCAATGCGGAGTTCTGCTTGGAGTCTATGTTCACCAATATCAAGCATGTCAACTACGGTCTTTACGGATCAAGCATGTACAATGGCAGGTGGACTGGTGCAGGTACTTCCAATGCACAGAGTAACGTGCTGAAGGTGGTCAATCATAGATGTGTAGCAGGATCTGGAAAGACAGCAACAGCAGGTCTTTATATGGGTGGTAATACAGCAATCCATGCTGATACCTTAACTTTTGAAGGATTTACAGGTAGTCTTCATCATATATTCTATGATAATCCTGGAACACAAGGTGAGAATCCTGTTCATCTTTCTAATCTATACTTTGAAAATGCTGGTGCCTCAGTAGCAGCTATTAAATTTAAGGCTGATAAAGGTGATTTTTATGTAAGTCGTTGGAACAATATTGTTGCCTATGCAAATATGCCTATTTTAGTAGAAGCACAACACAGATCAAATCCTCCTACTGGAGTGAGACAATTATATATATCTTTGGAACATGCCTGTACTAATCAGGGTAATGGTGGACTTCCTCAGTTAAGTAGTGTATCACAACAAGCGATTGGTCTAGGTCATTTTTGGGATGTCAGAAGAGTTAATATGCCTAATAAAGTAACTTTAAATGTAGCAGCTAATTTTAGTTTAGCACATGCAAATTCAGTAATTCCTCAGAATTCACAAGTTTATTACGAACCATCACCAATATAACCATGAAAAAACTACTCCTAATCCTATTAATGTTACCGATGCTTAGTTTCGGACAGCGTAAAGTAACAGCATTTTATCTGTATGGTCAGGGTAAGCCTACTCAGGACGTAACCAATACGGAAGGAACATTCACACTTTCTATTGATTACAAGAATAAAAACATTTGGCGCAGTACCAATACTCCAGGAGTATGGGTATATGAAACAGATTCTAATTTATATAAAGATCATTTTCCACCTGAGCCTATTCCTGGTCCTAAAGGTGATCCAGGTAAGGATGGTAATAACGGTCGCGATGGGATAGATGGTAAAGATGGCGAGTCAATTGTTGGACCAACAGGAGCTAAAGGTGACAAGGGTGATACAGGCGCACCTGGAATATGCCCACCGTGTAATACAACATTTCCATTCATAGCCATTATTACGAATGGGGTTGATGATAGGGCGCAGATACAAGCTGCTGTTGATCAGGCTTACATTAATGGTAAAACAATATGGCTAGTCGGGCCTTCCTTTAAGTTATCGGGCGGTATAAAAATTCAGAATAATCACAGGCTTCTTGATATTGAAGGATGGGGTGAATTATATGCCACCAACTCAAATACATGGACTTTCTTTTATTCTGATCTTCCTTCAAGTAATAGCCAAGCTGAAGGTGTTTATACCAATAGAAGAATGTTTTTCAGCAAGTTAATTTTTCATGGTATGGGAAAAAACCAAACAGGATTTGACTTGATGGCAACAGAGGGTGTAAGTTATGATCGATGCTGGTTTTATGGATTAAAGATTGCAATTGACGCAACATTCCAGCTTCGTAGTGATGCATATTATTGTGAGTACAATAACTGTACGGAAGGGTTAAAGGTTCGTTCAGGAATTGGAAGGTGGACAGGAGCGACTGCATCTAATTCTTGTTCTAATGGTTTTGCCGCCCCATACAATAGAGGGTATGGAGGATCAGGACTTACAGACAAAAATATGATTTCGGTTTATGATGCTTCAAGTGTTGAGATTGATCACCCTGTTTGTGAAGGATGGC
>Ga0307379_10010901_pt1 | contig 11985 bp, 11 predicted proteins | sample UN2MG_FD_202237 | JGI IMG/M metagenome (GOLD analysis project Ga0307379, IMG submission 202237) | Soil microbial communities from Risofladan, Vaasa, Finland - UN-2 | ecosystem: Environmental > Terrestrial > Soil > Coastal area > Acid sulfate soil | place: Finland: Risofladan, Vaasa | collected... | reverse complement strand
GCTGAGTGGAGATTTAACAATATATTCTCTTAGAGATCCTAATAATAAACCCCATGCTACTATTGAAGTAAGCAAAGCTAATGAAGTAGATCAAATAAAGGGAAAACAAAACAATGTTCCTGTTCCTAAGTATTGGATAATGGTAGACTCTTGGATTAAAGAAAAATTTAAAGAAGAAGACTACCTTTTAAGTGAAGATTATATAAATGGAAAATTTTGGTATAATGCATCTGAAACTAAGTCATTGGATGAGTTTAAGTCTTTGGCACTTGATTATTCTGTAAGGCTGGCTCAGGAGTGCCCAAAAGTTCCATCATTTGTAAATGGGTGGGTTACATTTGATAGGAATATCCCACATAATATACATTATAATAATGGCTTAATTCATAATAATGATGGTCCGGCCATTATATCAGATACCGACTTAGAATATTGGTATACAAATGGGTTACTCAACAGAGATGATGGCCCCTCCATTATAAATAAAAAATATAATGAAGAGACATGGTATAGAAAAGGATTAGTCCATAGAGACGGAGATCTTCCTGCTTATATTAGTAACAAAAGGATAGCATGGTATGTTAATGGAAAACTACATCGTGAAAATAATAAGCCAGCAGTTATATATCCAAATGGAACCAAATCTTATTTTATCAATAACAATCCTCATAGACTCGATGGCCCGGCCATGATAGCACATAATGGTGATAAAGCGTTTATGATTAATGGCGTTAGATTTGAAGAAAAAGAATATTGGGAAAAAGTCAATTTACTTAATGAAAAGAAAGCTTGCCTTGATAAAAAAAATCAAGCAGATAGGTTCTCCATATTAGAAAAATATTCGACTGAAAGAATAGATAATCCTGATGTCACCTACTCGGAGACAATGCGAAATCTTAATAAAGATAATCCAGAGCAGCTTATGGATTTTATGAAAGTATTTAAAGAAGCTTTTGATAATGCATTAAATGATGAGCTAGAAAACCCGGAGCAGGTCGCTCTTCTAGAAGCATTACAATCATTAGAAATAAAGACAAGCACTCTTATTAATTCTAGAATGTGCAAGATGGCATCTTCTGTTATTGAGATGGGAGATCCAGGGAATGCAGGAAGAGGAGTCTCAGATATTATCAAGTTTTTAATGCAAAGGATAAGCAGGGAAAAACGACCCGAATCTATTTCTAATTTAAAAATTAAGATATGGAATCTTAATGAAAATGAAATATCAGGCAAAAAAACTCCGGAGTCTGCCTCAATGGGACAATCAATAACCTTTATTAAAACTATACTGAATGGACATGATCCCGGATATATTAGAAAAGTTTTGGAAAGCATTGTGAGGCATCTATAATGGCTGAGAGATTTGAAAGAGTTGTTGGAAATATTTATCGTGGGGGAATGCCCTCATGGAAAGATTTGCAATCTTTATATCAGCAATATGGTATAAGAAAAATTATTAGCCTTGATGCTAATACAGGACAGTCTGTTTCCGGCATGATAAAGACAATGAATGCCAAACTCCCATCCTCTGCCAGAATTCAGCACCAAATATTAGCATTATCTGGATCTGAGACCTCAATGAACTCCTCTATTAATTACATTGGAAATAATATTTCAGAGATATTTGGTGGAGGGTTCCCTATTTATGTCCATTGCCTCCATGGAAGAGATAGAACAGGATTCGTAATAGCTCTTTATAGGGTATTTGTTCAGAATTGGGATTGCGAGAAAGCCATAAGCGAAGCCAAAGGAAAGGGCTTTGGAGAGGGATTATCACCCCAGACAGAGAACTTCTACAAAAAAGTTATTTGCCAATTAACAAAAGAAGTCGATATTAAAGGCAAGGGAGAGGATATAAATACTTCTGATGACATGGTTCAAGAAATGAGAGATACATTCCTCGTGGGAGAGGTTCCCCCAGCATTTATGCCCCAGCAATCCTGGGCCCCGAGAGGAGATCTTCGTCATGAAATTTACGATCCAACCAATCCCATTGAACGTCAAAATTTTAGAATGCAAGAATTATCAGAATTTGCAAATGTACCTCAGGTAGGGACGCACGACAATTATTCTGGTATGTATGGAGCCGGACCCATTGATATGGGTGGGGGCTTTCTTCAACTTTAATGCTCTTATAGCAATAAATAGTTATTTAATTGAATTCAATATGCTCAATAAACTAGCCTCATCTATACAAATGTCTTTTGAAGTACCGGAGCAAGAGAAAGAAATTGCCTCAAATACCAAAGATTTATTTTGGGAAGTGCTCCGACTATTAACTATTGGAGAAGACCATTTAGAAAAAATGTATAATGTTTTTCAGAAACATGAAAATATTCCAATTAAATCTGTAAAAAAATATATTGGAGTAATCTCTAGATATAAAGAGGTTGTAAAAGAGAACTATGAAAAAATAATGCAGGCTTCGGCCGAGGCATTGAATGAATTTGATTTCTTTTCATCTGATACACAAACGTTAGAAATATTAAACTCATTTGAGTCCAGCATTAAGGATGTTGAAAAACAAATTGAGATATTCTTAGAAGCAGTCGAGGACTACGAATCTGATAATTTCAGAAATGGAGTCATTAAGGGTATCGAAGGAGTAAAAAAACAATCGGCTCAGGTGGAAAATTTAGTAAAAGAACGAATAATTGAACATATAGATGCCAACATCTTGGCAAAGGATTGGATAGCTGATACCAATTCTGATCTAAAAGATAAGATGAAAGAACGAGATCCAATGGTGACTCGACTCTTCCAAGAACGACAGAATGCCTTAGAATCAGCAACATCCGGCAATGGAATGGTACAACCCAGCAAAAAAGAACAATCACTAAATCCAAGCGACGCCGCTTCTATTAGATTTCCAACAGACTTTGGACAAAGTTAAAAAAGGATAAAATGTTTGAAAAAAAAGGGGACAACATTCCAATATTGAAAGTCCATGCAGACCAGGACGAAGCTATTGAGGATGCAGTAGATTCGCAAGATATGAAAATTTCAAAGGAAAATCTGGCTAAAGCTAGTAATAAAGACGAATCTAATACAGAGTACCCCTCGGAGTAAATATATGGCATTTACAAAAATAGGCGAAGCAATTAATGTATCTGCCGCAGATATAAAGAATGTTGAACATTTATCTGCGGATCCAGAGATAGCATCTCGGCTAGAAAAGATTGCAAGAGAACTTAAATTCATAGCTCCTAAGGCTAAGGATTTCTTATATTTTTCTGCCGTGATGATGCATGCTGCTGAAGCTGCTCTTCTTAATGACGATGGTTCATTAAAGAAAGATGCTTCTGGCAATGATCTTGAGGCAAAATGGAATATTGAAAATGGTAGCTGGAAGTGGGTTTGTTCAGATACAAATGTTAGGCCTTACAAAAACGCTAACGCCGATATTTTCCCAGCTTCAGAATTATTAAAGGCTCACAAGCAATGGATTGGACGTCCACTATGCCTCGATCATAAGTCACAATCTGTGGATATGGTTCGGGGCATTATTGTTGATACCTACTATGATCACGCTAAGCAGCGTGTTGTTGCTGTTTGTGCTTTAGATAAAAAGAATTACCCAGAGCTTGCGAGAAAGGTTTCCACCGGATGTTCTACATCCGTTTCGATGGGAACCGCCGTAGAGACTGCTATTTGTTATGATTGCGGCAAGGTTGCCAGGGTAGAGACGGATTTTTGCCCATGCATGAAGGGAAAAACCACATATGGAGAAATCAACGTTGGCCTAAAGCCCATTGAGCTTTCTATTGTTGTTTCTGGAGCAGATCCTAAAGCTCAAATTAGACATATTATTGCGGCCAAGGATGCTTTGGCCCAGTATGTTGATTTAAAGGATCAAGAAATAAAAGTTTTGACTACTTCTTCTAATCTAGAAGGTAGTGAATTAGCAAGTCTTCGTGAAGGGCTCACAGCAGCCTTAGCCAAGGTTGAAAGATTAGAAAAGCAGGCAAGTGATGTCAGCGCTAGTGCTGAGCCATCATTAGAAAAAGTTTCCGGTGAAATAGAAAAGATTCATCACCATTTAACTGATTTACAGAAGAACATTAATAATCTATATTCGAGGAGTGACAATAATATGACTACTAAAGAAGCTTATTTTCAAGGTGGTGGAGGCGTAAATGAGCCTACTCCAGGTAAGCCCAAATACGAGAAGGAAGATGCCGAGTCTACCCGCCACAATGATGATAAGCACATGGTTGGGCAGATGGATACAGGCCCTGTTGAGGGAATGCATCCTGGTCCGGCTAGTAGTGGTGAATCTGAGGTGGAAAGGAAGCGCAAGCTTCTTCGTGCTGAGAAAGAACAGCGCGCCATGATTCGTCAATCCGCTCTCCAAAAGGCAAAAAAGAAGCTTGGCTATTTCCAAGGTGGTGGAGGTGATAATGAGCCTACTCCCGGAAAAACCAAGTACACCCCGGATCCTACTTCTCAGCGAGAGAAGGATGACAAACAAATGGTTGGTCAGCCTCCTTTCCCAGATGTAGGTAAGGTCGATGGACTTCATCCAAGTCCCGCTTCTGCGGACGAGAAAGATGAGCTAAAGCGTAAGGAAATGCTTTCTCGTGCAAAGCTTGTTGCTCGTTTCCAGAAAGCAGCCAATCCTGACGGTTCTCTAAATGAGGGCAAGTCTCGTTGGAATGTTCTTGCAGATGAGAAACTAATACTTACGGCAACCGTCGATGAGCTTTCCAATGGACGTTCTGAAATAATGTTCGATTCAATCCATACCAAAGACTTTGGTAAAAAGATTTTAAAGACCATTGCTAATCAAGGATATAATAAGGCCGTCCAATTATTTAAATCAGCTCAGGCTGGTCCGATGGATCCTCCTCCTCCGGCTCCGATGGTCCCGGCCGAAGAGCCAGTGGATGATGCTGGTGGTGATGGTGATGTTAATGATCAACTTCAAGATGCTCTTCGTGAGCATGAAAACACCCTAGCTAAACTTCGTGAGACGATTGATGCGTTGACCGGAGAGGCTGGAGAGTTAGCTGAATTTGATAGCTTAGAGGGAGACCTTGCTCCTGCGACTGCGCAATTGCATACAGTTCGCAAGCGTTTGAATAAGGGACTTTCTCTTGGAATTAAAGAGGCTCTTACCGAGCTAGAAGATAATAAACTTGAACTTAAGCTTGCTAAGCAGGTTTACTCAAATATTAACAATCTAAAAAATAAGAAGGAACGCGAGTATGTATCTTCATTGGTAACAGAAGGATTAGAGCAGAGTAAAGTCTCTCTAGCTAGTTGCTATCAATTGATGGAAGCCTTTGTTAAGTATGCTCGTGGATCTGAGAATTTAGTAAAACGAGCCATAAAGGAAACAAATATGAAAAAATCTGCTCAAATATCAGGAGTTTCTGAAGAGGCTCAGGAGTTTGATCCACTAAATGAGTCTTTCGAATCAATATCTCCTTCTGATTCTGGGCAACCTTATAGCCCGAAGCGCTGGCCAACGCCAGCAGCCAAATCAGATCCCGCAAAGGATGTTTCTCGCGCCAATCTAACTGAGCAAGAGCGAAATGCATTGTCCGCGCACGAGCTAGTGAGTGAGCGAGGGCCAGCTCGTGATGAGTCAATGGGATTCCTCTTGGGCCGCACTCAGTCGCAGCCTGGTCCAATGGCTCCATCTGCCGATCCTAATAAGCCTGGAGACTTTTATGCCTCAGAAGGTGCTGGAATGCCTGATGCCGGAATGGCGGATGACAAGAAGGATAAAAAGGACGACAAGCTAGAGGATTGTGAGGAAGAATGCGAAGAGCTTGAAGCCAAGCTTGATGAAGATGATGCTAGGGATATGAATAACGCAGTAGAACTCATGCTTCCTGATGGAACTAAGGCTACTATGAATGAACAAGAGGCTAAGACTGTCCTTAACAACACTGCATCTGGTCGCAGTCAACTTCGAACTAAGCTGGCTCAGAAGGGTGTTCAGTACTCTGACATGCTTCAGAAAGCGCATCCTCAGGGTGGATTCCAAACCGATCTAGATGTAAAGCCTACTGGCAATCTAGGACGAGTCGAGGATCTTAAAGAACAACATGCTGCTATGGAGCAGGTGGCCACCGCGCCTCCCAAGGTCCGCAAGCAGGCTGGAGAAATCCAGAAGCTAATTTCTGAAGGAAGAATCGACGCTTCTGAAGAAAGCTTCAAGAAGCTTCTAAAGGCAGGACTTGATCCTGAGGCTATTAAGTATTGGAAACAATATTATGGTCAGTCAAAGGATGGAGAATTTGCTTCTGAAATGGTTAAGACCTATGCAGAAGAGAAGTTAGCTAGTGACAAAGAGGCATTCCAGGTTAAGATTGCCAGGGCATATGAGCTTACCTATGACATGGTAAAGCGCAATATGTGTGCTGATAATCGTCCTGCGGTAGCTCAGCAAGTTGATGCTATTATGAAATTCAATGATGAGGCTTTTGATAGCATGAAGCGTTGGGTTAATAAGCAGGAACCTATGCAGAAGACCGCCATGCCTCGTGTTGGGATGATTGGAACTGGAGAGATGGTTCTTCCATCAGCTCCAGAGGTAAATGATCTTGAATCAGCGCTAAACTTTGCCTTCTCTAGTAGCGGCAATAAGCGTTCTAAATTCTAATTTTAACTAAGAACGGGACATAGATGATATAATTGTGTCTCTATGTCCCGGTCTTATATTTGGAGCTAATATGCGCAACGATCAAACTGACAAATCTGGAGATTACATAGCTCTTGCGGCCTTGGAGATTCTTGAGGATCCTTCATATCAGAAGGTATTTGAGAAGCCAAAGGCGGCGGTAGCATCACCAGTACAACAAAGCTTTAATGCTCTTCTTAAAATTTCTGAGGAGCTAGATAAATTAGGATTCTCTGAGAGTGCCACGAAGGCATTACTATCTGCTCAAGGATTATTGGTAGAAGCCGGAATTGAGGTGGGTCTTAAGGACTCAGGATCTTCTTCTCCTTCTTCCTCTTCTGCTGCGGATTCTGGAGAGGCCGATGATTCTGATGAGAAAGACTGTGGAGCATCAGATGACAAGCCTTGTTGCGAATCGTGCGGCAAGGGCAAAAAATGTGAATGCTCGAAATCTTAATAGGATATTATGAGAAAATCTATTGGTGATATAGTAGCCAAAAATATGATGGAGATTCGGCAGAGTTCGGAGCATCTTAGTCTTTTTGGAGATAAGACCCTTGTAAAAAAGGCGTCTGAAGCAGATTTATTTAAGCTTGCAGCATGCGATAAATGTGATTGCAAGGGAAAATGCGATAAGGATTGTCCATGCAAAGGTAAGTGCTTGGATTGTTCGTCTTGCTCATCTGGTATGCTTAGTTCTGCGAAGCTTCAAAGCTTTATAAGTGTTCTTAATAAGATTTCTGAGAATCTTGATCTTCAAGGATTTGAAAAATCAGCCTCTAGTGTTCTAGAGGTTACCGAGCATATGCTTGGTGAGCTTAGAAAAAAAGCAAAGGATGAAGACGAAGAAGACACGCCGAACTGGCAAATTGATATAGAAGACGATGAGCTTGAAATGAAAGATCCTGATGAATTTTGGAAAGAGATGGATCTTCGATCGGTACCTGAAGTAAGAAAGAATGAGCTTCTATTATCTGATTTTTCCAAATCTGAATCAGATCCTGAATCACATGCATATAATGAGGAATTTGATTTTGAGTCTTTTCTAAAAGATGATGACAATGACGATCCTGATTTCTTAGATCAAGAAGAATTCATGGATCCAGATGATCCAAAAGATCTTGAAAGCATTTTGGACGAATTGGATCTTGAAGAAGTTCTTGAATCAGATGAAAACAATGCTCAGGACTCAGATTTATTTAACAATGACAGATCTATTTTAATAAAAGATATTAAGAGTATTGTAGACGATCCTGCATTAGATATTGACATTCTTAATGAGTGCTTTGCTAAATTATACAATGTAATTTATCCACTAAAACAAGAATCTTCAGGATTGCCAATTGAGAGTAAGGTAACAAAAGATAATATTAAATATGACGTTCGCACTGGTTCTTATGCTGATTTTTTTATGACATTAGTCTATGCTCATCATTATGAAGGAGATCGTGGTACAGAAGTAGATAGTATGCAATATGATACAGCAGAAAAGGCTTTAAAAGGTCATAAAAAAATGGTTCAAAAATGGTCTGATAGTGGCGATAATAACAGCACAGAAGACATAGGAGCCGACTCATCTGATGCTATCATGCGAATGATCATTGAAAAGAATCCTGAGCTTGCAGAAAAACTACAGAAACTTCTTGACGCTCAACTTCAGGAAATGGAAGAGAGATTTGAATTTACTCCTAGGGCTGGTCCTGTTTCATCTGATAGCTATCCAGAGCTTGAAGGAGCCATGTCTGTAACAGAAATGCCTTATACAGAGCTTCCTCCCTCGTCTTATAATGAAAGACTTCCAGCCCCACCACAAGACTTAGAAGCCTTTAAGCCAGATCTAGAATTAGAAGAGAATTTATTTAAAGCTCAAGAATCAACAATGGGAGAAGATCATCCAGAAATTTTATCTGATGAATCACAACCTACAATTATGCCCGGCAGAAAAGCCAATCTAACAGAATTAGAACAATTTATAGCCAAATATGCTGATGATGAAATTGATAATGATATTGAAGCCGCAGAGCCTCAATTAGCATTGGAAGATGAATTGACCAATATTCTTGACGATGATTTTGAAGATGAGGAAGATTATGTCTAAATTATTAGATGAACTAGCTCAAAATATTGAAAATCAAAAAATGGTCAAACAAGCGTCGTCTTCCTCTGAAGATAAGCTTGAGCAAGCTATGATTAAATTAAATGCATCTGCTGAGCTTCTAGATGGAGCAGGCCATATTAAGGGCAGCAAAATTGCCACCCAATTAATGATACTTATTGCTAATAGGTTATAAATGTTTATTAAAGAAGCTACAGACGAAGAGATTTTATTATCTACAGAGAAGAAGCTAGAAGAAGCCCAAAATAATAAACCTTCCATAAGACAATATAATCTTACTGAAGCATCTAAGCTATTAGATGAGGCCTCCGAGCTATTAAAACAAGCAAAAATGGATGATGAGGCGGATGTTGCTGGAACATTATCCAAAGAGGTAAAAACAGATACAGATGATTTAACCAGCGAGAAAATGGTTATTAATCTAAAGACCAAAGGCTGGGTCTTCAATCCCGAGGATGCGGGAGATGCTGAGGACTTTGATTTTAGTGATGATGGCGAGGGCGATGATGTAGATTCTAAATCCAAAGAGAAATTGGAAATGGGAGTTGATGATTATGCTAATCTTGAACCTCAATTAAATCAAGAAGAACTTAAGAATTTAAGATTTGTGAACAAAAAATTAGCACAAAATAAAAATTCTCTTACCAGAGATGAATTAGATTTGCTTCATCATTCTTTAACTTTGTATTTTGATAGCTTGCCAAAAGATGATATGAATCCAGATTCTTTAAAAATGTATGAAGATTTGCTTGGCAAATTATCATCTATGTCTGAAAAGGGCCCAGCAGATGTTAAAGATAATGAAGTTAAGGATCCAAAAGAGCTGTTGCCGAATGAGGTTCCCGAGATGGATGGACCTATTTGGCCGGAAAATAACGACGAGGATGAGCCGTGGGGCTGGGATGATCCTAACTCTCCCCTCCCAGAAGAGGGGTGGAAGCGACGGTGATTTTCTAAATCTTCTTTTAAATTAAGGTTTAATTTTAAGGTTTAATAATTTATTCTCAAACTGAGAATACAACTATCCATTAAACGTTAAAGGCTATGTTGGTAACTTGATTTTTGAATCGAACCCTTTTGTGTAAAAAGATTTTAATCTTCACTTTGTTCAGATTAAGCTTATTTATAGAATGATTAATACGATTTAGTTATTAACTTAATATTGTAATTTTTATTTATATGGATCTATATCACGAAAAACCAAGATTGGATCGATTTCAAAATCATTTCTTATATGTTTTTCTTTTATAATCTACCCTGATTGTACGGCCCAGCAAGACAATGATTATATGCTGTTAATGTTGCACATAATTTTACATTAAGAATATGGCAAATAATATGAAAATATCTCATAAAGAAGCATTATTAGTTATAGAAAAGGCCAAAAAAGAGCTTAAAAAATCTGAAACTATTAATGATATGTGTGAAGATTATGGAGTTTCAATATCAATTACTGATTTAGTTCCCGTTGTATTGAATAAATAAACATTTTAAATTAAATAAAAGCCCCGAGTTGATATCCGGGGCTTTTTTTGTGCTATATTAGCAAGTATAGGATAATATCACATATTATCAAGGTAAATATGATAAGAATAGTCCAAAGCTTTAACAGCATACCCTTCTCGTTCCCGGTAGATTTAACTGCTGAATTCGAGCCAGGAATGTTTGCTCAATTAACAACGTCTGGCGCCGGCAATCAGGTTGTCTGTGGTGTCTCTGATGGAACAGCTCCAATAGGAATCATTGATGACATGAAGAGCAACGCTTTCTCTGCCGTATCTATTGATGAGGTAATTATTACCAAACCAATTGCTGGCATCATTTCGAACGGCACGCTGGTTACTCCAATGGATGTATCTGCCAATCTATTAAATCCAATGATATCGGCATCATCATTTACATCAAATGTTGATGTTGAACTTACAGCAAGAAATGGTGTTGTCACATTTGTGGCAGGGACTCCATTAAATTTCAGTCTTGGCAATACTGGCTCCTTTGATTCTATTAGAGCTGTTGTAAGTTACTCATATCAGGTTCCGAATGTTCCCGGTGATGATAGTACGGCTGGCTCTCATAGAGTTGCTGTTTGGTTTCAAAAAATGCTTGTTCAAACTGATCAATTTGAAACAAATCAAAGATATCCATTGAATCATCCATTGTTTGTTAATGCCGAGGGTAAGGTAACTGTGCGTCAGATCACTCCAGAATACCCGGCCATCGGCATGGTCACTGGTCCGCCGAGTACGATATTCGGGGCGCTTGAATTGTTACTGTTTTGATATTTGACGTGGCAGACAAATTATAAAAAAGGGCGGCAAAGTTATTTGAGAGATTTCTTTGCATAAGAGGGTATATTTAGTGAATTTAACAGGATAGGTATATTTATGAGCACAGAGGACTGGAATGCACTTTTATCTTCAGAAGTATTTAAAGAATTTTATGATAAGGAGCTGCAAAAAGAGGCTCAGATTGCCGTAAAGCCCCAGGAAACCAAAGAAGAGCAAGACATGGTAGCAACTCAATTTATGGAGTTTGAAGCTAAGATTAAAGAAGATCCTATTTTAAAGCAAGCGTTTAAGACCTGGCAAGACAGGCTTAGAGCCGATGAGGATTATGCTCGCAAAACAAATCCGGCATTTGTTCAGGGGGTATTAATGTTAGACCTAGATTCCGAACCAAGCACTCCATTAGGAAAATAATATGACCATTAAGGATTTATTACAATTTGAAACCAGCCCTGTAATGCGGGAGATCCTTCGTAAGGAGCCTTCTAGCTTGCAGAAAACAGCGTCTATTCCCAAGGAGCGATTTGTTCCCGGTAATGATTTGTCATTCGATATATTGCAGGTTGTTGCGGCTCTAAGGGAAAAGGGATTAGAAAAGCAGGCGGAGGATCTTGAGGATAAATTTAATCGTTTCAAGTTTGCGGAGGCTCATTTATACAATGTTTTTGATGAGAGCGGAGAGGATCTATTAAACTCGGCCCATCCTGATGGGGAGCTTAGCATTACAGATTCTCCATATGGAAAGGTTGAGACGGAGCTTACCCAGCACAAAAAAATATTGGACATTGTTTCAAAGGAGCCCACCGGCAAGCAAGCATCACGAGTCGTTCGAGATGTTGCTAAAATCCTTTTTAAGAAGGGACAGCGCGATTATATTAAGGAATTTAGGGGGGATTCAGCCTCCCCCTCAACAACCCCTTCAACCCCTTCAACGCCCGGTGACGATGCCTTAA
>Ga0307379_10010898_pt1 | contig 11987 bp, 2 predicted proteins | sample UN2MG_FD_202237 | JGI IMG/M metagenome (GOLD analysis project Ga0307379, IMG submission 202237) | Soil microbial communities from Risofladan, Vaasa, Finland - UN-2 | ecosystem: Environmental > Terrestrial > Soil > Coastal area > Acid sulfate soil | place: Finland: Risofladan, Vaasa | collected... | reverse complement strand
TGTAGGCCTGCACGGCCTGGTCGGCCTCGCCGGTCGAGCCCGGCCCGACCTGGCCACCCCAGTGCTTGTAGAGGCGTCCGGCCATCGGTTCGTTCAGTCCGTCGTGGCCTTCGCGTCCGATGCGAAAGGGCACCCCGGCGGCCGCCGCCAGGTCGCCTTCGTAGGTGGCGTCGAGGAAGACCTTGCCCGCGTAACGTTCGATCTCCTGCGTGTCGCGATGGGTGACGCTGATCTGCGTGATCGCGCCGTGGACCAGGGTGACGTTCTCGGGCTTTGCGTCGAACTGGCGGCGTGGGAGCACGGTGATCTTGTCCTGGTGTTCGGCCAGCATCTGCTCGAAGATCTTCTCGGCGACCGACGGCTCGAAGTGATAGCCGTCGCTGCAATCCTTCACCTGCGGCGAGTCGGGGCCGTACGTGTCGAGGTAGTGCCGCTTGATCCGCCCGACGAATTCGAGGAACAAGCCGGCCGTCGCGCCGCGGGTTTGGATGTCGGTGGCCCCCAAGCCGTTGGCCGGCAGGCCGCCGATGTGCCGGTTGCGATCGAGGATCACGGCCGAGTGGCCGCCCCGGGCGGTGGCGACCGCCGCCATGATTCCTCCGGGCGTGCCGCCGACGATCACCACGTCGAACCGGGCCGTCTCGTCCGAAAAAGCCGACGCGGCGGAAAGGAAACATACCAAGGCGGTCGCGAGCCGGCGCGGACTCTTCATCATCGGGAACCCTTCTGTTGATCGAATCGCGCAAACAAGGGACTATCGTCACAGTCTATGCGGAATTCGCCCGGTTCTCAACGGTTGAGCATTTCGTGCCAGCCTTGCGGGGGGGGCTTGACTTGAAACCGGCTCTCTAGCAAGATGCCCGTTGTGGGCTGAGCAGCTTCGGGCCTGCGGAACGAGGAGAGGGCAAGTGACGAATCGGCCATTTTGTCCTCGAAAACGGAGCGTGAATCGTGAAGCGTCTAGCATGGTTGTCGTTGGTGGCGCTATGTTGCGTGGGGTGCCAGCAGAAGTCTGCCGAGACGCAGCCGACCGGTGAGGCTCAGCAACCGGCGAAAGATCCGGCCGCGTCCGACCCGCCGGGTATGTATCTCGGAAAGCCGCTGGACTACTGGACCGAGCAGGCCGCCCGGGCCGATCGGACGGAGGATACCCGGCGGATCGTGGAGGCGTTGACGCGGGCACTGGAGGACGAACGCTCCAACGTGCGGATCGCGGCCAGCGACGCCTTGGGAGCGCTCGGCCCGGCAGCCGAAGCCGCCGTCGCCGCGCTGGTCAAGCAACTGGACTATCCCGACGCGTCGGTCCGGGTGGCCGTGATGGAGACCTTCGTCGCCATCGGTCCGGCTTCGGTGCCTGACTTGATCGGAGCGTTCGAGCACCCGGACCCGGTGGTCGGCAAACGGGCCGGCATGTCCATCCGCGACATCGGCCAGCCGGCCATGGCCGCGCTGGAAGAGGCGGCCCGGAGCGACGTGGCGAGCGTGCGCGACGGGGCGGCCGAAGTGATCGAGCAGATCAAGCAGGACATCGAGAGGGCCGCCTCGCTGCCCGAGAGGGCCGCAGCCGCCGAAGCCATCGCCGGTCAGCGAATCCTCACGTCGGCCCCGGACCAGTGGGGCCAGTTCCAGGGACCCGGCCGCGACTCGATATGCACCGAAACGGGCCTGCTCGAGACGTGGCCCGAGGAGGGCCCCGAACTGCTCTGGAAGCTCGAGGGCCTCGGGCGCGGCTACTCGACCGTCTCGATCGCCCACGGCATCATCTTCACCATGGGAGGCCGAGAGCTTCCCGGTTTGCCCGAACGACAGTTGGTGATCGCGCTGGACCTGGAGACCCGGGAAAGGCTCTGGGCAACTCCGGTCGGCCTTCCGTACGACGACGGGCCGCGATGTACGCCGACCGTGGACGGGGAGCTGCTGTACGCCTTGGGCACCGACGGCGATCTGGTGTGTCTGGAGACGGACACCGGCGAGGTCCACTGGCGCAAGAACCTGGTCGACGATTTCGGCGGCCAGGTGATGACGAAATGGAAGTACGCCGAATCGCCGCTGATCGACGGCATGAAGCTCGTCTGCACGCCCGGGGCCCAGGACGCCATGATCGTCGCCCTGGACAAGATGACCGGCGAGTTGTTGTGGAAAACCGAGATGCCCGAGATCGGCGATCGCGGCAAAGACGGGGCGGGCTATTCCTCCATCGCCGTCGCCCAGATCGGGGGAAGACGCCAATACGTGCAGACGGTCGGCCGCGGCGTGATCGGGGTCGACGCCGAAACCGGCCGATTCCTCTGGGGTTATAACCGCATCGCCAACGAGACCGCCAACATCCCTTCGCCGCGCGTGCAGGGAGATTGCGTCTTCGTCAGCACGGCTTACCGAACCGGCAGCGCCCTGCTGAAAATCACCCGCGACGGCGACGCTTGCCGACTCGAAGAGGTCTACTTCCTCGATCCGAGGGAATTCGAGAACCATCACGGCGGCGTGGTCTTGGTGGGCGACTACGTCTACGGCGGCGACGGCACCAACAAGGGCGCGCCCGTCTGCCTCGAACTGGCCACCGGCCGGGTCGCCTGGAAGGCGAAGGCCCCGGCCGCCGGATCGGCCGCCGTGCTGTACGCCGACGGGTACCTGATCTTCCGCTACGACCGAGGGCCCGTGGTGCTGATCGAGGCCACGCCGGAGGAGTTTCGCCTCAAGGGTCGGTTCACGCCGATCACCGTCGAGGGCCCCGCCTGGGCGCATCCGGTCGTCCACGACGGAAAGCTCTACCTCCGCCACAACGACCTGCTGCTGTGCTACGACCTGAGCGCAGGTGAATAGTCGAGCGAAGTGGAAGTAGCAGAAGTAGGCCGGAACAAGCGCAGCGCAGTTCCGGCACGAGGCTCCACGGGGCCTTTCCTTGTCAAATGCCGGAACTGCGCTGCGCTTGTTCCGGCCTACCTATTGTTCCGGCCTACCTATCTCAGTACCAGTACGTGGCCAACAACCGATCGACCGCTTCGGCTGCGCGGTCACTTTGGTCCAAAGACCGATCTTGCCGGCTGATCTCGTCGAAGGCGGCCAGCCAATCGAGACCGGAGGGAGTCGGGATCGGGCTCGACGCGGCTTGCGGGACGCCGCCGGACGACAGGTCGATCAGTTTCAGGGCGCCGAGGAAGTTCGTCTGGTTGTTCCGCGCCAACAGCACGTCGGTCGAGTTGACGCGGCCGTCGCGGTTGAAGTCGTAGGCGAAGTCGACGGTCGCCGGCTCGAGGATACTGCGGGGATTGTTTCGCGCCAACAGGAGATCGACCACCGTGACCTGGGCGTTGCCGGGAGCGTTGCCCGACTCGGCCACCGCGTTGCCGAAATAGAACACGTCGTCGGCAGCCAGATCGAGATCGTCGGCCAGGACGGTCACCTGCAGCCACTCGTTCTGGATAGCGCCGCTGTCCCAGACGAACGTCACGCGGTCGGAGCCGTCCGCTCCCGCCCCCGCTCGCACGCTGAAGTTCGCCGGGGGCGGCGCCTCGGCCCAATGGTTCGGGTCGTCGTCGATGCCCACGTGGAACCGGAAGTCGTCGGCCGTGATCGCGGCTCCCGGTACGAACAGATCGACCATGATCCCGTTGACGCCGCGGCTGTAACTGGTGTAGTTGGCGAAGGTGGCGATCCCGTCGGGTCCCAAAGCCGTCTTGTCGGTCGCGATCGCCAGGTCGTCGGCCGCACTGATCCCCGGGTTGCTGCCGTCGAAGGTCGAGGCGTTGTAGAAAACGTGCCGGGCGACCACCTGCGGCTGGAGGGTGAACGTGACCGCGCCGGGCGTGGGTACCCCGGCCGCCCAACTCGTCGGGTCGTTGCCCCAAGAGCCGCTTTGACCGCGGTGCAGCGAGTCGCCGCCGCCGTCGGCCTCCGCGGGCCACAACCCGGTCGGCTCGTAATCCACTTCGTCGACCAGCAGCCGCGGGATCACCGGCGGGACGTCGTCGGTCGGGTCGTCGTCGGTCGGGCCGTCGGGTCGCAACAACTGCAAACGCTCGCCCGCGTTGTCGAGCGCCCCTTGGTACGGCCCGAAGATCTGCACCTCGGCCGGAACGGAATACTTGGTCCGGAAGGCGGCCGGATCGATCGCCACCACCAGGACCAACCCGCCGCCGGGGATTTCGACGTCCTGCGGGAAGTCGTAGTCGAGTCCGCCGATCCGCCACGTGTTCTCGGGATGCTGCGGATCGAAAAGCGGCACGGCGGCGAAGGTCGGATTGAACAGCTCGACGAACTCGTCGCCGCCTACGGGAGGGCTGTACATGATCTCGGTGATCACCACCGGGCCGACCCGGGGACCGGTGTTTTCACCCCCCAGCGTCAACTCGGCCATGGGAACCATTCGCCCCAGGACGTTAGGCCAACGGCCGAACGATTCGCCGTTGGCCGCTTCGCGGAACTCGACGTGGTCGGCGAACCGCGTGAGGTTTCCGCCGGCGTCGGCCTCCATCAGCCAGACCTCGTCGCCCTTGGCGCCGTTGAGTGCGAAACCCGAAGCATCCAGCCCGCCGAACTCGTCGTCGTCGAACCGCAACACGCCGAGGTGGTCGTAGTGGCCTTCGTAGAAGACGAGGTATCCCCCGGCGGGGATCGCGGTGCCGTCGGGGATGCGGAAATTCTTGTAATCGCCGTTATCGGGGTTCGACGCCCAGCCCCAGTCGTCGCTGAGGTACCATCCGCCGATCTCGACCGCCGCTTGGGTCGTGTTGTGCAGTTCGATGGCGTCGACCTGGGGGCAGTCGGTGTGGGTGAGCACCTCGTTGACGACCACGCCGAGGTCCGCGGCCGGCACCTTGCCGGGCGTGCCGCCGTAGCGGCTGCTGGGACGCCAGACCTCGCTGTTGCCGTAGTTGGCCGCCGGGGTGCCGGACTGATAAACCAGTTCCAGCGTGGCGCCTCTTCCGTCGGGACGGCTGGGCCAGGGGTCGTTGTCGTTGTAGCGGAAGTTGACGATATCCTGCCCATCGGCGGCGACCAGGCAAAGCGTCTCGCCGTTGTTGTCCAGCTTGCCGGTGAAGGTGCCGGCCACGTTGATCCCGCCGCCGTACCGGGCCGCAAACGCCTGGGTGTCGGCGACCACCACCACGCGCTCGCCCGGAGCGAGGTAGCGGACCGCGCCGTCGTTGAAGCGGAACGTGATCCCCTCGGTAAACTCCACGTTGGTCAGATCGATCACCGTGCCGGCGCTGCGGTTGAGCAATTCGACGAACTCGAAGCTGCCGGCCACGAAGTCTTCGTCGCCGGCCGGCTGCGTGTTCAGTTCCGCCGCGGTGGGATCGTGCGGGTTGTAGTTGATCTCGGCGATCGCCAGGGTCGCCGCCGAAGCCGGCGTGTGGACGTAGAACTGGGCCTCGTTCAGTGCCGACCACTGGCCGCTGGAATACGTGCGGGACTTCACCACCGCCGAGTCGGCCAGCGTGACGGGCGTGCCGGAGTACGCCATGGCGATCGGGGAGATGCTGCCGCCGATTGCGCGGGGATCGGTGCCGTCGGTCGTGTAGTAGATCGTGCCGGAGGCAGTGGGGAAAGCCAGCCGGTCGCCGGGCTGGAGCAGGCCGCCGTGCTGGTACCACACGCTAGTGCCTCGCTTGACCTGGAACATCGGGGCGGCCACGTTGGGATACAGGCCGGCGCTCTTGAACTGGTTGAGCACGATGTCGGTCCGCTGGGGGAGATAGTAATTGAGGATCCAGTCCCGCCCGGCGTGTCCGTCGCTGTAGTTCGCATCGCGGTCGTACCAGTCCTCCAGGGTCAACGGGGGACTGCGGTACATGTCGCCCCAGCGGGCCGACTCGGCCACGATGGCCCGTTCCACCTGGGCCGCCAGTTCGGTGTAGCGGGGAATCAAGGACCCCGGCGTGAGGATGCCGCCGTTGAAGAAGAGCCGGTGGATGCGGTCGGCGAAGAGCATCTTGTACTCGGCGTTGTTTTTCAAGCTCGCGTGCGGCGCGCCCACAGAAGTGAAATTGTTGTTCAGGGCATTCTTGTTCAGCGGCGAGCGACCGAGGTTGTTGCCCATGGTGTTTTCGAAGTCCCAGCAGTAGAACTTGAAGCCGGTGCTGTCGGGAGTGTTTTCCCGCCCGGCCCACCAGTTCTTCCCCGGCCAGTCCCAGTTGCCCCCCCAGACATTCACGATCAAGTAGTCGACGTAGTTGGTCACGTCCAGGAGGTTCGGGTAACTCGGATTCGGCGTGCCGTCGAGGTTTTTTCCTTGAAGCCGCATATAGGGGATGAGCAAGGACGAAGCCGCCTGGCTCAGCGAGACCATCTGGTTCCAGGCGGCATTGGTCCCGTTGGTCGGGGCGCCGCTGTTGATGGAGTCCCAGTCGTCCTTGTCGCCTCCGAAGTAGCTGGCCGAGAAGGCGTCGTCGGGCCTTTCGACGGGATTGTAGAGCCCCCAGTAGACGCCGTTGATGTAGAGATGGACGAAGGTCCCGTGCGAAGCGACCTGGCCGGCCGCCCCTTGCAGGCTGCGGCCGAACTGGTCGCGGATGTACTGCTCGGTGTATCGGGCCGCATCCCAGGCGTAGCCGTCGTTGGCTCCGGCCCGAAGCGTGATCGTGTCGAAGCTGTCCACGGCGTCCTCGCCGAACAAGGGGAAGTTCAACTTGCTGGGGCCGTACTGGCCTTTGAAGAGCAGGCGGAAGGAGTGCTTCTTGACGCCGGTCTGGCGGAACCAGCCGCCCTGGATGCGGATGCCGCAATCGACCTGGAAACCCTCGCTGCCGTCGGGGTTGATCAGTTCCACGGATGTCGCCCGTTCCCAGGCGCTTCCCGAGCTGGTCGGACTGCTGTAGATCCCGCCGCTGCCGAACATGTCGTCGACGTCCATCACGATCGACAAGGTCGGCAGCGACTTGAGGTCCTGGCGGATGGTCTGGGCGTAAATCCCCCCGTAGTTGTCGTTTCCGTTCGGCTGGCCGGTGGTCGGGTTGAAGGTGCCGATGACCTCGGGATCCATGCCGTAATCGGGCGAGGTGCTGCCCCAACTGCTCGGAAAACCGGCGGCGATCGTCGACGAGTAGTCCTGCCGGACCACGTCGTTGACGAAGATATAGGTCTGCGTATCGACGTTGGTGGGCACGAAACCCGGCTTGTACGCAACGGCCCGCAGCGTCGTGGTGCGGCTGACGTGGATCGGCTGGCTGTAGATGGTGCCGTAGGATTCGGAGGGCGGGGTGCCGTCGAGCGTGTAGCGGATCACGGCTCCCGGCGTGGAGGTGGTGACGGCCACGTCGAACGGGGCGTCGTAGAATCCGCGATCGATGCCGAACGCCGTATCGGCCACCCGGCCCAGGGCGCCCTTCTGGTTGATCGTCCGCGGCGTGGGCGAGATCATGTACTGCGGGCCGTCCACGGTGCCGGAGGCGATCAGCTCGGGCCGGATCAGGAAGTCGTTGTCGCCGGCCGAGACGTTCAGTCCGTGAATGGCCAGCACGTTGGTCCCTGCCCGGAGCACGTCGAGCCCGTCGCTGACGTCGATCTCCTCGAAAACGACGGCCTGGGCATTCGATCGGGCCGCCGTCGCCTTCGCGTTGTACGGCAGCGGGTCCAACGTATCCGGCGCATTCTTGCTGGCCACTTCCATGCCGTTGACGTAGGCCACGAACCCGTCGTCGTACTTCATCCGCAGCACCAGTTCGTCGTAGTACGACAACACGTCCGCCACCTCGAACTCGATCCGCACCCACAGCGAGGCGTTCACGCCGCGCATGGCGTCGCCGACGTCGAGTTGGATGTCGCCGGCGAAGGGGTTCGGCTGGATCTGGCTGAAGCCGAGGCCGTGGCGAACCGCGGCGGTAAACGGGACCGTCAGGCCTGCGTTCGGCGTGCCCATCGTGACCGACGCGATGGCCCAGTCCGCGGCCGTGTTCCCGTCCGAGGAGCCCTGCCGCTGGAAGGACGAACCGCTCGAGATTCCCAACGGGTTGAAGGACGCGCCGGACCAGGCGTCGCCGACGGTGATCGGGAAGCCGTTGATCGTCACGTCCAGCAACGCGAGATCATCAATCGAGAACTTCCAGGGAATGAAGTCGACGATGTTGCCCTCGTCGTCGAGGATCATGGCCCAGTTCGGCCCCGAGCTTGCCCAAACGATGTCGGATCCCCAATTCGCATCGTTTCGGTACAGGATTTGGCCGGGAGCCATCGAGTCGGGCAATTCCCATAGGATCGAGTGTACGTTGTTGACGTCCCCAGTTATCCCGTGGTTCAGCGCCACGACCCAGCCGGAGGTGTCGACGGTCTTGTCGGAGACGTTCTGAATCTCGACGAAATCCATGGGAGTGGTCGTGCCGGCCTCGGTAATGAGGATGCGGCTGGGCTCCTCCCTGCCGTCGAACGACGAATCGTCGAAACCCACGGCCGTCCAGCCGGTTTCCAAATCGGCATCGGCGATGGTGGGCACGTGATACACGGCACTGGTACCCTGCTCCAGCAGGCTGTCCCACGCCGAAGTCGCGTCGGGAATGCCGTAGGAAACGTCCGACACCTGTTGCGGGAATCGGGCGTACTCGTGCGAGATCGTCCCGTCCGGCATCACCAGCGCGAGGTATTCCCCGCCGCCGTCCAACTCGAAGTTGGTGTGCAGGTTGCCCAGGCGGTCGACGTAATTATCGACCGGTTGCCCGGAGGCGAAGACCACGAGGTAATCCCCCGGGTTCAGCGTGCGGGAGGGGAACGTCCAGCGGGTCGGATCGTCGTCCTGATCGGTCAGGTGCCAGCCGGCCAGATCGACGGGGGCACCGGAGGCGTTGTAGATTTCGATCCAATCGGGGTAGTTGCCGTTGCCGTCCGCCAGCGTCGCCCCGTTCAGCGCCATGAACTCGGAGATCAACAGCGGGCCGGCTTCGAGCAGCGTGCGCGCCTCGAGCGGTTCGAAGGCGAGCGGTCCCCTCCGTGCGGGCTTGCGTCGGGCCACGTGCGACCGTCGCTGAGTTCTCTTTCGTAGAACCATGGAAATCCCTTCTCTTCTCCGCGATAACGTGGCCGAACGCGGCTAGGGCCAATAGCTGGCCAGAAGCTTGTCCAGGGCTTCTTCGGCCGCGCCGCCGTTCTTGGATGGCCGGTTGTCCCGGCCGTCGTCGTCGAAATCGTAAAGCCAAACGAGTTTGGCCGGCAGCGCATCCGAGGGGATCGCCGCCGGCGCCGGTTCTTGTCTTTCCGCCGGCGCCGCCGCCAACGGCTCCGCGGCCGCCGCCGGCGGGAGGCCCGGCAAATCGATCAGCCTCAGCGCGTCGAGGAAACTGGTCTGGTTGTTCCTGGCCAGCAGCACGTCGGTCGTGTTGACGCGCCCGTCGCGGTTGTGATCGTAGGCGAAATCGATCTGAGCCGGGTTCAGGAAGGAACGGGGGTTGTTTCGCGTGAGCAACAGATCGATCGTGGTGACTCGGGCGTCGGTCGCCGCGTTGCCCGTTTCGGCCACCGCGTTGCCGAAGTAGAAGACGTCGTCGGCGTCCAGGCCGAGGTTGTCGGCCAGCACGGTGACCTGCAGCCACTGGTTCCGGATGGCCAGATCGTCCCAGATGAACGTCACGCGGTCGGAGCCGCCGGCGCCCGCTCCCTCGCGCACGGTGATCGTCGTCGGGGGCAGTGCCTCGGCCCAACTGCTCGGATCGTCGTCGTTGCCGACGTGGAACCGGAAATCGTCGGCGGAGATCGCCCGGGCCGGATCGACGATATCGACCATCACCCCGTTGATGCCCCGGTGGTAGCTCGTATAGTTGTCGAACGTGGCGATCTGTCCCGGCCCGAGCGGCGTCTTGTCGGCGATGGCCTGATCGTCGTCGGTGTTGGCGTCGGCGCTGTTTCCGTCGAAGGACGAGTTGTTGTAGAAGACGTACCGGCCGACGACCTGCGGAGCGGCGATCAGCAGGCTCGTCCCCGGCGAGGGGGCGGCGGCCGTCCAACTCGCCGGGTCGTCGCCCCAGAGGTCGGCACCCACGCGGTGCAGCGAGAAGCCGTTCCCGTCGGCACCGGTCGGCCAGGGCGCGAGATCGTCGTAGTGCACTTCGTCTTCCAGGTAGTGCGGGACGAAATCGTTGCGGCCCAACGGCGGCGAATCGGGGTGCATCAACCACACGCGCTCCCCGCCGTTGCCGAGATTGCCGCTGTATCCGCCGGTCAGAGGCACCTCGTCGCCGATCCCGTAGAATTCGCGGAAGGCCGCCGTGCGCGGCGCGTTCTCGGGCCGGTTCGGGTCGAACGAGAGGACGACCAGGACGCTTTGGGCGCCGATGATCGTGTTTTCGTCGAAACTCATGCCGACGGCCTGGTCGAGTTGGTAGTCGGCGAGGTACTCCAACTGAACGTCGTGAGGATTATCGAGCCACTCGGCCAGGTTGACCGGTTGAGACGTGGGATTGCAGATCTCGATGAATTCCAGATCGCTTTCCGCCGCCGGCTCGACGGACATCATGCCGAAGGAGGCCACGGCGTTGTACGTGCCCAACCCCAGCGCGCCGTCGTGGAGAGTCGCCCCCACGCCGAAGTCGTGGACGACGGCTGGGTCGCCGTCGACCGAGAGCGTTGCGGTGGAGCCGATCACGCGCAGCTCGAGGTCGTAGTTCGTGTTCGGTTCGATCGGCTGATTCAATTGGGCGTCCACTTGCCATCCGCCCGCCGTACGGTGGCCGATCACCCACCGGCCCGGGTCGGCGAAGGCCCCGGCGAATTTGAAGTCCGTGGGGCTGTGATAGTCGAAGACCACGACGGCGTTGCTGCGGTATCCGCCGCCGGCCGAGGTCATGTTGATATCGGTCTCCACCACGTAGTCTTCCCAGAGCACGTCGTTGACGTCGATGATGGTCACCGCATCGTTGCCGACCGTGGCCGGCGTGGCCCGGTAACGCCGATCGACGGCCAGCCAGTTGCCCGACACTTCGTTGAACCGCTCCACGTCGCCGAGGTTGAAGTCCTCGTGGAAGATGCCGGGATAGTACTGGACCTCGCTGATCAGCAGCGGGCCGAAGCGGGGGCCGCCGTTGGGGCCGCCGAGCGTGACTTCGGTCATCGGGTACAACTCGAACGTGCCCGCGCTGGTCGGCCACCGCCCGAACGACACCCCATTGAGGGCCGCAGGGAACTCGACGTGATCGACGAAATGGGTGATCTTCCCGCTGGCGTCGGCCTTCATCAACCAGACGTGATCGCCCTCGGCCGCGTCCAGGCCGAAGTCGTGGGGATCGTCGTTGGCCGGATTGGCGTCCAGTCCGGTGACGTTGAAATCGTATTCGTCGAAGCAGATGTACTGGCCCGGCCCGAGCAGCGTCTTGCCCGGTCCGCCGAGGTTGAGGACGGGGATTCGGAACTTGTCGTAGAATTGGGCGGGATCGTCGAGCCACTGCCAACCCCAGGAATCGCTCAGATACCAACCGGCGATATCGATGGCCTGATCGGTGGGATTGTACAGTTCAATGGCGTCGACCTGCGGAAGGTCGGTGTGCGTGAGGACCTCGTTGATGACGATGCCGATCGGGTCTTGGGGTTCGGCGCCGGGCGTGCCGTGATGGGCGACGCTGGATTGCCAGAACGCGCTGTCGCCGTAGTCGGCCGGAGCCGTATTCTCGGCGATCAACTCCAGCGAGGCGCCTTTGCCGGCGGCTCGTCCCGGCCACGATCCGCCGCTGCCGTACTCGAAATCGAGGATCGTCTGGCCGAAGGGGTCGACCAGCCGGAGCTGTTCGCCGGCGTTGTCCAGCTTGCCGGTGAAGGTGCCGGCCACGACGATCTGCGACCCGTAGCGGAGCTGGAAGGCGGCCGGATTGCGGACCAGCACCGTCCGCTGGCCGGGCGCCAGCGTCTTGCCGTTGAGCGCGCCCGCTGCGGTGGCAATTCCGGTGTCGAACGCGACGCCGGCGAGGTTGAGCGTGAACGTGTCGCTGGTGTTCATCAGCTCGATGAACTCGAACTCGCTGGTGGCGGTGTAGCCGGCGGCCCTTTCCGCAGGGGTGGGCTCGGCCGGGTCG
>Ga0307379_10010897_pt1 | contig 11987 bp, 14 predicted proteins | sample UN2MG_FD_202237 | JGI IMG/M metagenome (GOLD analysis project Ga0307379, IMG submission 202237) | Soil microbial communities from Risofladan, Vaasa, Finland - UN-2 | ecosystem: Environmental > Terrestrial > Soil > Coastal area > Acid sulfate soil | place: Finland: Risofladan, Vaasa | collected... | reverse complement strand
CGCAGTTTGCGGATTCTCGCCCTGACATCGCCAAAGATTTCCGCAAACCGGCCCAACCCGACACCTCGCGGGGCAAATTGATACCCTGCCTCCACTTATCGGAGTTAACTCTTTGAAACTTCAATCCTTTGCAGTGGACGGACAATAATGGCGATCGGGAAATGTGGGGGACCCGGTATCCTGAGCCCGAATCGATCTTCTTCAGGTGATGAAAAAGGAATTCGGGAAAATCCGCAACCCTCGCGCAACAAGAAGAAAAAAGAGGTTACGGCGTGCGCCGCAACCCCTTGAATTCACCGGAAGTCTCCGCCTATTTCGCCGCCTTCCTGATATCTTCCCGCAACGGGTCCGCTCCCCTGTTCGTGACCGAGCGCCGGACGATGATGTCCGCGGGGGTCACCTCCTTGCCGTAGTACGAATTGTTGAGGCTGTCGCGCACGCTCAGGTACGACCCGTCCAGATTCAGCCCCGCGTACAGCCCCTTCGACTTGGCGTAGGAGATGAAATCGGCCGTGATATCCCCCTTCGCGCCGCCGCCGACCGGCCCGAGAGCGACCGACACGTCTCCACCGAGATTGAATTTCGAGCTGAGCAGGGAATCGATTCCCTTCTGGCTCATCACCAGCAGCACCACCTCCGCCGACTCGCCCCCGATCTGAAAACCGAGGCTCACCGACCCCATCGTGTAAAAGGCCGGGTAGCTGTATTCGCCCTTGTCGTCCCGCACCAGGAGTGCGCCGGTGCCGCCCGAGCCGCCGATGATGAACCCCCCTTTCAGCACCTGCGGATAGATCAGAATCCCCCTGGCATGCTTGAGCTGATCCCGCATCGCGCTGTAATTGTCGTCCCGCAGGAACTCGCCGAAGGTGAGGCGCGCCTTTTCCACGATCGCATGCGCATCGTCGGAATCCGCAGCGAACGCTGCCGGCGCCGGAACCGCCAGGAGCAGGGCGGCAAGCAGTGCGATGGCAGCCGACGGTCCCTTCCAGTTTCCGTGTTTCCCGTTGTTCCTCATGTCTCGTCCCTCCTCTTGGGGTTGCAATGCAGATCCCGACGGAACGTATTCTGATTTGATAATGATCTGATTCGCAAGGGCGGGACTTCGTTTCGCACGACATCCAGGAGCACCAGGACAAAAAGCCGGTGGTCCCTAACCACCCTTCTCAACCTTTATCGGCGCGCCTGACTTGACCGTTTTGAGTTGCCTGACATCGCCCTTGGCCTTGCCCCAGATATTGGTCGGGGCCGCGAGGCGGATTTCATCGCCGCGGGATACGGGTGTGCGACCGAATCCGATCGCGATGGAATCCCCTTCAACCCAGAAAGCGAGCTCGCCGGGCTCGACGACATCCCGGGCGTCGGACTCCCGTTTCACCTTGACCGGAGTGGAGAAATACACTTCCTCGCCCCAGGTATTCGCCCGGGAAGTGAACGGCAAGGCATTCCAGATTGCCGCCGCCGTGGGCGTCTCGAGGAGTTCGACCTCGAGCACCACGGAACCGATGGTCATCTTTATTTGTGGCATGGATGCCCCCCTCGTCCTCGTCGCTGAAGGGAACAACGATGGCGTACTTCATTCTCGTTCCCCCAAATTGATATCATACAACCATCCGTCCCTTTCCTCGTGCGCCTATCAGGATCGAACGAAAAATGGGGTTACGGCGCGGTGAAAGTGACCCGGTCTTTTATTTGACAGTCCACGAAATACCCTGTATTTTTTGCATATTATTGGATGCTTGATGACATTCCAGGGGGGGGTGTTTCGATGAGTGGATCGCGGGTGGCAGCGGCAATCGTCATGTTGGCTCTGGTCGCATCCCTGGCAGGGTGTTGCGGAGGGAGCAAGACCGTAGAAAATACTCCCGTACAGGTTCAGACCAAAACGGCGGGAGAACAGTTGACGGACCTGCAGAAGGCATACGAGAGCGGGGCCATCGACGAGAAGCAGTACAACAAGATGAAGAAGGAAATCATCGATAAATCCGGCGGGCAATAACCGCTTGATGCGGCGGGAGCCTCGAGGAGGGGCATATGTTGCCGGCGTCGCGTTTGCCGGCTGCATGCTCCTCCTGTCTCCTCCGGCCCTCTGCTTGAACGCTGCGATGAAGGGGCCGCCCGCCGTTCCGCCGCACGTCTTCGTCGGCGACCGGGCGCCCGAGACCTCTTCCGTACGGCTGGTCTTTCTCGGGGCGATCGAACTGTTCCAGAAAAGGATATCCCCCATCGAGGGACCACGGTGCGGCTTCTCCCCCTCCTGCTCCGCCTTCGGCCACCAGGCGATCCGGGAGCAAGGCCCGGTCCGCGGGGTGATGATGACGGCGGACCGGTTGATGCGGGACACCATTTTGACCGTGCCCGGTCCGGGCTATACCGTTCTCCCGAACGGTTATTATTTCGATCCCGTGTCGAGGAATCTCCTCCACGAATGACGACCCGTCCCGGGGTTCTCCTCCTCTTGCTGGCCGCCGTTCTCGCCGCCCTCACGTCCCCGTCGTGGGCGTCCGGGAAAGAGATCGTCGTGACGGAAACGGTACAACTGGGACTCGCCGACGCCTTCCTGGCCGAAGGCGAATATTACCGGGCAATCACGGAATACAAGAAATTCCTCTTCCTCTTCCCCGATTCAGAGAAGGCCGATTACGCGCTGTTCGGGGTCGGCACGGCGTATTACCGGGGAGAGGAGTACGAGCCTGCCACGCACACCTTCGCGGCGGTACGGGAAAAATACGGGAAGGGGGCGCATGCCGCGCCTTCCACGTATTTCGAAGGGGTCAGCCTGTGGAAGCTCGGGAGGTTCGACCGGGCGGAGGCGGCGTTCGACCGGGTCGCGGCGCTGGATCCGGCATCGGAATACGCCCCCCTTTCCCTCATCGGGAAATCGCTCCTGTCGTACGACGCGAAGAACGTTCCCGGCTGCCGCGGGGAGCTTGCGCGATTTCTCGAAAGCTACCCGCAGGATGCCCGGGCGGAAAGGGTCCGGCAAACCATCGCGCTGCTCGACAGGGACGGGGAGGTGCCCCGGAAGTCGCCTGCGGTCGCCGGTGTGATGTCCGCCGTCGTGCCGGGGAGCGGGTACATGTACGCCGGCCGCTACGGGGACGGCGTCGTGGCCTTGATCGTCAACGGGCTGTTCATCGCGGGAACGGTCGCGGCCATCCACCAGGAGAATTACGCCGTCGCGGCGATCGTGGGGGGGATAGGACTGCCATTCTACGTGGGAAACATCTACGGTTCCGCCAACGCCGCGACGAAGTGGAACATCGGCGTCCGGAAGGGGTTGCGGGAGAAGATCGCCGTCTCCCTGGACTACCGATTCTGACCGCGCCGGCTTTCCGTTCTCCCGTCACTTCCTGTGAAAAACGGGCTACGGCCTGCGCCGCAACCCCTCGGTTTTTCTGGTGGTCCACGTAGGATTCGAACCTGCAACCTCCGGTATCCGCAACTTAAACGGAGGCCTTCAGCACCCCAAGAACTTCCTCCAGCTCCTCCCCTGTCGTCGCCCGCCCCATGCTGAACCGGACCGCCCCCATTCCCTCTCCCGGCGGGACATCCATCGCCGCCAGGACGGGAGAAAGGGTAACCGAACCGGCGTGGCATGCCGACCCGGTCGAAGCAGCTACCCCGGGAAGCATCGCGAGGATCTCCGCACCGATCCTGCCCACAAAGTTGACGTTGAGGGTATTCGGTAATCGCGCCGTCGGATGGCCGTTGAGCGTCACCTTCTCGCCGAAAATTCCTCTGAGCCGATCCCAGAACCGGTCGCGCAGAGCCTTGACCTGCGGCATCCCGACCCATTTTCGCGCCACGTCGCACGCTGCACCCAAGGCTACGGCCAAGAGAACGTTCTCCGTCCCCGCCCGCCGTCCCGCCTCGTGCCCAGCCCCATGGACGAACGGCTCGATCTTCGTCCCTTCCCGTATGTAGAGCGCCCCGATCCCCTTCGGAGCATAGACCTTGTGGCCTGCCACCGAGAGGAGGTCCACGGCCAGTTCCTCGACGTCGGCCGAGATCTTCCCCACGGTCTGCGCAGCGTCCGTGTGGATCGAAATACCAGCCTCCCGGGCGATGGCGGAGATCTCGTGGATCGGCTCGATGGTTCCCACTTCATTGTTCGCGTGCATTACGGTGATGAGGATCGTCCGGGGTGTGATCGCCTTACGCACGTCGTTCGGATCCACCATCCCGACCCGGTCCACCGGCAGGACGGTCACCTTCGCCCCCAGCGTTTCCAGGAAACGGCAGGGATCGATCGTGGCCGGGTGCTCCACGGCAGTGGTGATGATGTGGTCCCCCCGGTCCCGGTTGGCGAAGAAGACCCCCTTGATGGCATGGTTGTTCGACTCGCTCCCGCCGCTGGTAAAGACAACCTCGGCAGGATCGCACCCCAGGAGTCCGGCCACCTGTCCGCGGGCTTTCTCCACGGCATCCTTGGCCGGCATCCCCGCCCAATGGAGGGACGACGGATTGCCGTAGTGGTCGGTCAGGAACGGCTGCATGGCCTCCACCGCTTCCGGGCAGATCGGCGTGCTCGCGTTATAGTCGAGATACATCCGACGGCTCACGGATTCCCCCTCCTATTGCTCCTCTCTAGGTTCATGTTCCAGGGCGGCTTCAAGGGCCGCGGCGCACACGGAAAGGGAATCCGCGAGTCCCGCGTCTCCCCCCTTCTCGAAATCCTCCTCCCGAGTCGCCATCGTGTTCGTCACGTGGGCAAGGCACACGACAGGCTTGTCCAGGACCTTCCCGAGAGTCAGAAGCGCGGCGGCCTCCATTTCGACGGAAACGATCCCCTCCATGCGGCGCGAAGCGATGAGACTCGCCGTCTCCCGGAAGGGAGCATCCGTGGTCCATGACGGACCTGTATAGACTGGTACCGACAACCCACCCGCGCGCTTATGGACCGCAGCGACCAGAGAGGGATCGGCATCGGCATAACGGCCAGGAGGCATGTAATGGCAGCTCGTCCCCTCGTCGCGCAAGGCCCTGTTGATCAAGAGGAAGAAGGGCGGGGCAAACCGTTCTGCCACAAGGCCCGCCGAGGAGATGCTTACAAGGGCGCGGCATCCAAGAGCGAACAGTTCTTCCGCGACCAGGACGGCAAATGGGGCTCCGATCGTGCCGCCGATCACTCCGTATTCGGCGTTCCCTGTCCGCCAACGGAAGAGGCGCGTATGGAAACAGGGCCAGGTGGAATCCTCTGCGGCCCTTCCCGTGTCAGCAAGGTGTTGGACAAGTTCCCCGTCGAAGTCCAGGAGGCATCCGGCCGGGACGGCAATCTTTGGCAATCCCTTCCGGATCCGGGCGGCCTCCAGAAGGTTTGCCGCCGTGAAGACAGGCGGTTCCGAAGGCTCGTGTTCCAGAAGAGGTATCCGGGTGTCTTCAGCCACGGACCGCCACCCTTTCCTTCCCGCCCTTGGCCTTTTCCCGGTCGATCTGCTCCCTGGTCTTCCGGATGACGGGGTGATCTGCTGTAATTAACGCCAGCACACCCTCTGATGTTATTAGAAGATTCTAATATAATTCGGCACCTGCGCGTCGAACACGTCGGGCTATTTTCGTTGGTAACATTTCCGGGGTGGCCTTATCTATATAGGCAGGGAAAGGAGGGACGATGCGGAGGGAAGAGGAAACCGGTCTCGTCCGGAAAGCGAAGGGAGGCGACACCGCAGCCTTCGCCGAGATCATCCGCCGGTACCAGAATCTCGTGTACGCCACGGCGTTCCGGATTCTGAGAGATACGGCGCTTGCCGAGGACGTCGCCCAGGAAGCGTTCGTAACCGCGTTCCAGTCCCTGCGGGATCTTCGAACGGAGAGTTCCTTCCCTCCCTGGCTGCGGAAGATCGCAAGGAACCTCGCCTTGGTATCGCTCAGAGAACAGCGCCGTTTCGGGGCGCTCGAAGAGGCGGGAACCCTGGTGTCTCCTCCGGCGGGTGCAGGAACGGAGGTCGAGAGGGAACGGCGCGAAGCCGACGCGTTCGGGGAAGAGGTGAGGCGGGTTGTATCTTCTCTGTCCGATACGCTCCGGTTCCCGGTGATGCTTTGCCACATCGACGACCTATCGACGAGAGACGCCGCCCGTTTCCTCGGCATCACCGAGGGAGCGTTGAGGAAGCGGCTTCACGACGGGAAGAAGAAACTCCAGGAGCGGATCGTCAGGATGGCGGAGAAAAGCTTTCAGGTGTATCGACTTCCGCCGGACTTCGCCAGGCGTTGCATCTGCGGATGCCGGCGATCGAAGACGGCAAAAAAGGGAACGGACGAAAGGAGGTGACATGATGGCCAAGAAGACGGACTGCGGCTGCGGGTGTGTTCCGCCGGGGAAAACTGCGAAACAGAAGATCAAGACCGGGAAAAAGAAAACAACCAAGAAGAAATAGTCAGGCAGGGTCCGTTCGGACAACGTCATACCGGAGGGAGCTCGTAGCAATCCACTCGGGCTCTCTCCGGTATGCCTGGTTATCCGGTTTTCCATGCGAGAAACGGAAAGCCGTGAACGTCGAACTCCCTGGCGTCCCCCTCAGGCCAGCGTCTTCAGCCAGCCCAAGCCATCCACGGTCCTGCCGCGCGGTCGGTATTCGCAGCCGACCCATCCGGCATAGCCGAGTTCGTCGAGCAGGCGGAACAGGTACCGGTAATTGACCTCGCCGTCGTCGGGTTCGTTTCGCTCGGGCACCGAGGCGACCTGGATGTGGCCGATCTGTTCGCGGTACTTGCGGAAGGTCATGGCGATGTCGCCTTCGACGATCTGCGCGTGGTAGAAATCCATCTGCACCTTGAGGTTGGGCGCCCCCACTTCCTCGCGGATGGCGTGGGCCTCGGCCTGGGTGTTGAGGAAGTAGCCGGGAATGTCACGGGTATTGATCGGCTCGATAAGCAGCGTGCGCCCGGCCTTCTCCAGTTCGGCGGCGGCGAAGCGCAGGTTGTCGACGAACACGGCGCGATGCCGCGCGCGGTCGGCGCCGGCGGGCAGGAGGCCGGCCATGGCGTGGATGCAGGGTGTGCCAAGTGCCGCCGCGTATTGGAGGGCGACGGCCACGCCGTCGCGGAACTGTCGCTGGCAACCGGGCAGCGAGGCGATGCCGCGCTCGCCGGCGGCCCAGTCGCCGGGCGGCATGTTGAACAGCACGTTGCGCAGTTCGTTCCTGGCGAGCCAGCCGGCAACATCGGCCGGTGCGTAGTCGTAGGGGAAGAGGAACTCGACGCCCGTAAAGCCTGCTTTCGCCGCAGCCTCGAAACGCAGCGGGAAGGCGACATCGTTGAACATCATGGTCAGGTTGGCGGCGAATTTGGGCATGGCGGATCCTTTCAACGATCGAGTCAAGGCGAGATTATAGCAGGGGCAGGACCATCAATAGACGTTCGAAAGTTCGAGGGGTGCGAATCGCCGGCTTGCACCGTCCCATCTTATACATAAAGGAACAGGGGAAGGGTATGGAAGGGAACCGGAAAAGCTATCACGCTGAGCGGAATTTCATTCTTCAACAGGGGCTGTCCGCGCTCCCGGCCGAAAGCTGTGCGCTACAGTTCTCCTCGCTCATGTTCCAACCGCGGATGGTCGGAGCCGTGGTGCTCGCGGCGGTCCTGCTCCAGTCGCCTGCGATCTTTCTGGCGCTATCGGGGGTTCTCTTGTGGAGCGCACTGTTTCCCCGGTGGAACCCCTTCGACGCCCTCTACAACCGCACCATCGGCGCACGGCCGGCGGCGCTTCGACTCTCCGCGGCGTTAGCTCCCCGCCGGTTTGCGCAAGGCTTGGCCGGTTTCGTCGCCTTGACGATAGGAGGATTGCTCCTTTTCGGCTGGAACCTCGCCGCTTATATCCAGGAGGCATTGTTTCTGTCGGCCCTCGCCGCACTCGTTTTCGGCCGCTTCTGCCTGGGATCGTTCATCTTCCATATCGGTAGCGGTCAGGAGGAATTTGCGAGGAAAACCCTTCCATGGCAACGGGGGCATTGACGGATTGGCGCCCGTCAGTGACCTGCCTGCGTAAAAACCACTCGAATTACCCCACGGCTCACCAACGACGGAACAATCCCGCGAGCGGATACGACAGCAGCGGTCAGGCAATTCTCTGAAGGATCAGCTGATTGAGCGAGACGCCTTTCCGTTTTGCCTCCAGCTCCAACTTCCGGCGCAGGTCACCGGGAAGGCGCAGCGGGAACCGCCCCTTGAACTGCTTCTCGACGATCGGGACCGGGGCTTTCCTGCCCGCCTTCGTCGCCGCGGAGAGCCAGAGCGAGGCGGCGATCTTTACTTCCTTGATCGCATCTTCTTCCGTGTCCCCGAACGCGGAGCATCCCGGCAACTCCGGTACCGTAGCGATATACCCCTCATCCTCGTCGCTGAAGGCTACAACGATGGCGTACTTCATTCGCGTTCCTCCAACCGGTATTTCTCGATCACTGCGAGCATCTGCTTGACCTGGTAAGGCTTCGCCATTCCTCTATGGTTCTGGAAGGTCAGGATTTCCTCCACCCCGTCCCTTTCATATACAACATGCGATCCTTTCCCGCCTCTCTTCTGAAATCCCGTGTGCTCGGCCAGAAGACACAGTTCCTTGAAGCGGATTCCGGCCGGGTTGTTCATGGCCTTATCGATGAGTTTCTGTCGCCGTGTCATCGCAAGGCTATGATACCATTTTTGACATCATTCAACCATCATTCCATTTTCTCGTGCTCCTGGCCGAATCGAACGAAAAAGGGGCTACGACTCTCGCCGTAACCCCTTGGTTTTTCTGGTGGGCCATGTAGGATTCGAACCTACAACCTCCTGATTAAGAGATCCCCGGGATGGTAAGTAATTTCAATGATTTCAGTAACTTCAAAGGGTCAAAACGGGTCAAAACGGGTCAAAACGAGCCGCTAAACGCGCCGCCGGCGCGCCTGAAAAGTTCCCCCGGCTTCCGGGGATTTGAAAGGCGCCTGCAAACGCGCGGGTGTCGACCACATCCGCGTTCATGGGCTTCGGCATACCTTCGGATCGCAAATGGCAATGGCCGGAGCCGCACCCGTCTTATCCGGGTGCGGCCCGGTGGGTTCATTCAGCTCCTCTGAGCCACACGCTGGAACCGTTGGTATGCAACTGACCTTAGAGAAACGAGCGCTAATCAGTTATGGCATTCACCGCAGGCGCTTGCTGCGCGAACGGATCTATTGCCGAGGTCAGGTCTTTCGCTCCAGTGCCCGGCAGAACCTCGAAGCCCATGTCGAACTGAAGCAGCATGGATTTAAGTTGATCAATGGGTTTGCGGTCGCCGATCAGTTTGGCCTTACCTGATTTGATCTGTTCCTCCATGCTGACCACTCCCATCATGGTCTTCTCGAGATCGGCGCGGTCGATGGTAACGGTCAGGTCGGGTTTCTTCGCCTGGAAACCCTTTATGTTGGTGAGCGTGGAGTTGCTCAGCTCGACAACATACCTCTCGCCATTGTCGGGCGTCACGAGGTTGATGACGAAACGGGTCCCCTCCGCTTTTTTGCTGTCCAGGCGGATCCCCAGGAAGTCGAGCCACAGGTCCGTCGTCATGGCCTTGATCACATCGGGCCCGCCGGTCTTGGGCGAGGCTCCCTGCGGGATGCCGTTGCGCAGTTCGTAGGCGCCAGCCAGGAAGCTGTTGCGCACGCTGGGGCTCTCCTTCTGGAAGCCGATCTGCTCGAAGATATCGGCCTGCAGATCCTTGGCGGCCTGGTTGGTGGGCTCGGCATAGACCAGCTTATTGAGGATCTCCATGGCCAGGCGGTACTCGCCTTTATTGTAAAGCTGTTTACCCTTGGCAATGATCTTGGCCGAACCACCCATCATCTCGACATAGAGCGGTGCCGAATCACGCGGTGACAGTGGAATCAGGGTCGCCGGATTGGCATCCCAGTAGCCCAGGTAACGGTTGATCACCGCACGGCTGTTATGTTCCTCGGAACCGTGATAACTGTGGGCCGCCCACTGGTTTTGCAGGCTCTTGGGCGGGTGGTAGATGTTGTGGATTTCGTTGATGGTGACCCCTTGGTTGGCCAGGTGCAGCACCTCGTTGTTGAGGTTAGCGTAGATGTCTCGCTGGGTGCGCATGACTTCCTGGATGCGGTCGTTACCCCAGCGCGGCCAGCTGTGTGAAGCGAACATCACTTGCGCCTCGGTGCCGAAACGGTAGAGCGCCTCGTTGATTCCTTTCGACCACTTCAGGGCATCACGCACCAGGGCACCGCGCAGGGTATAGATGTTGTGCACGGTGCCGGTGATGTTCTCGGCCGCCCAGAAGGCTTTCAGATCGGGGAAGTAGGTGTTCATTTCCGCCGGCGCCTCAGTGCCCGGGGTGTTCTGGAAGATCATCTTCACGCCATCGACGGTCATCTCCTCGAAATCTTTCTCGACGATGACGTTCGGCGGAATGAGTCCAAGGTTTCCGGCCGCGGTGTTCTTGCCGATCGACTGGTCGACATGGCCATAGGGGCTGCGCGGCAGCAGCACGCCGTACTGGTAGAACATGCGCCGGGTCATGGCATTCCCGGCGTAGACGTTCTCGGAGACTGCGTGGTCCATGAATCCGACGGGGGCGATGATCTTCACCTTGCCGCTGCGTACATCAGCATCGTCCACCACGCCGCGCACTCCGCCGAAGTGGTCACCGTGCGAATGGGAGTAGACCACTGCAGCGACCGGCCGCTCGCCGAGTTTTTCGTTGATGAACTTCAGGGCCGCAGCAGCAGTCTCCTTTGCAGTCAGCGGATCGAAGACGATCCAGCCGGTGTCCCCTTTGATGAAACTGATGTTGGCCAGGTCGTACCCGCGCACCTGATAGATCTTGCCCGGCAGCACTTCGTAGAGGCCGTAGGCCATGTTCAGCACGGCTTGGCGCTGAAGCGATGGATGGATGCTGTTGTATTGCTTGTCGGTCAGCAGGAACTCGTAACTGCCCATGTCCCAGGCGACGTTGCCGGCCTCGGCCATGATCTGCTTGTAGGGCGGTGCGGCGATGAACCCTCTCCTGGCTTCTTCGAAATCCCGTTTGTCCTCGAAGGGCAGGGTCTTGCGCAGGCCATTTTGCAGTTCGATGGTGAACGTGGAGGGCTCTTTCCCCTTGGGGTCGAATGGCTTCGTAGGATCTGCCGAAACGACTGCGCCCCCACCCGCAGCGAATGCTGTGGTTGCGAACAGCGTGCCGACGAGCAAAACGCCGAATAATTTTCTTATTTTCATGTTTATCCCCTTTCCTGAATATCTTTGGGGTTATTCTATTTATTCAGATGGCTCGAAGTCCGGCCGGGTTTCGGTGCGGATGGATTCGCATTTCCGAAAGACATCCGGTCCGGCACCCCCGACACCCTCCTGAGCTCCTCCTCCTGCACGTGCGTGTAGGACTGGGTCGTCAATTGGGCATCCGAAGAATCCGGCGGGACGGAATGCGAACGGGATGCGAACAGAATAAAAAAGGGGCTACGACTCTCGCCGTAACCCCTTGGTATTTCTGGTGGGCCATGTAGGATTCGAACCTACAACCTCCTGATTAAGAGTCAGCTGCTCTACCGGGTTGAGCTAATGGCCCACGCTGGGAAAGAACGGATATCGCACCGGAAAAATCATGGCGCGCCTGGGAGGAATCGAACCTCCGCACCCGGCTCCGGAGGCCGGTGCTCTATCCCCTGAGCTACAGGCGCCTGAAGATGATGGGGTGAGTGACGGGGATTGAACCCGCGACAGCCAGAGCCACAGTCTGGTGCTCTGCCAACTGAGCTACACTCACCGCCCACGCCCCAAAAGGCGAACAGTAAGTATACGGAGGGGGACCGCACCGGTCAACGGATAAATGATCCGCCGCCATCGCAGGACACTTCCCAAGCGGAATCCCAGGAGACTCCCCCGACAGGAGATGCTACACGCCGGCCGCGCATGATTGTATACTGCATACAATAATACGCCCAATACTGTGCGGCCGATCTCATCAAACGCATCACAAAGGGAGGGAGACAGCATGAAACGCCTTGCTTTGGCATCGATTC
>Ga0307379_10010896_pt1 | contig 11988 bp, 8 predicted proteins | sample UN2MG_FD_202237 | JGI IMG/M metagenome (GOLD analysis project Ga0307379, IMG submission 202237) | Soil microbial communities from Risofladan, Vaasa, Finland - UN-2 | ecosystem: Environmental > Terrestrial > Soil > Coastal area > Acid sulfate soil | place: Finland: Risofladan, Vaasa | collected... | reverse complement strand
TGAAACCATCCTGAACAATGGTTTAATCAAAGGTATGGAAGTTGTCGGCAATAAATTCAAAGAGAATGAAATCTTCATACCCGAAGTCTTGATAGCATCGAGAGCCATGAAATCAGCCATGAACATCATCAAACCTTTTTTAATCGATGAAGGAAGTCAACCAAAAGGGAAAATTGTACTGGGAACTGTGAAAGGAGACCTCCACGATATTGGCAAGAAGATTGTGAGTATCGTTCTTGAAAGGGAGGGATATGAAATCATCGATATCGGCATCGATGTGCCCAAAGAAAAATTCATAGATGTGCTCCACAAGGAAAATCCGGATATCCTTGGAATGTCAGCACTTTTGACCACTACAATGTCGTACATGCGAGATGTTATCGAAGCTGTGAGAGCAGAGGGTTTCAAGAAACACATTAAAATCATCGTGGGAGGCGCTCCCATCACGCAATCCTTTGCAGATGAAATCGGGGCAGACGGTTATGCACCTGAGGCAATATCCGGGGTCGATCTAGTTACAGATATCTTTAAGACCAAAACTTCGAAGGGAAAATAAAATGAAATTAGCAATCACTGGAAAAGGGGGAACAGGGAAAACAACGGTGGCTGGAATCCTCGTGCATCTTTTTAATAAGGATGGATTCAAGGTTTTAGCTGTAGATGCAGATCCTGATGCGAACCTCGCCTCAGCCATCGGTATTCCCTCAAAGAAGGCAGCTTCAATCCTTCCTATCTCTAAACAACGTCAACTCATTACGGAAAGGACGGGTGCCAAACCGAAACAATTCGGGCAGCTTTTCAAGATCAATCCCACAGTCAGAGATATCCCGGATAATTTCTGTATAAACTACCATAACATAAAACTTTTGGTGATGGGTGCTGTCCAGAAAGGCGGTTCAGGCTGCGCTTGCCCTGAAAACGTCCTTCTCAGGAGTCTTTTATCAGAAATAATCCTCAACCGAGATGAAGTGGTTATCGTCGACATGGAAGCTGGTATTGAGCATTTAGGGAGGTCCACTTCACAGGCGATTGAAAAAATGTTGATCGTTGTAGAACCTGGATCTCGAAGTGTTTTCACGGCAAAGTCCATCATGCGATTGGCGAGAGACATCGGTGTCGAGACCTTTGGCATCATTGCAAATAAAATTCAAGATGAAAATCAGAAAAAGTGGATTCACGACCAATTTCCCGATAATCAAGTACTCGGGATGATTCCTTACAGCAAAATCGTTCTAGAGTCCGACCTCAGGCAGCAGCCTTTAATAGATATTCTAGATAAAAGTCTCAAGACTGAATTCGAGAAGATTTATAGAGAGTGCAGAGGGCCGGCGATTCAATAAGTTTCAATCCACAATAATTTTATATAACACCTACTTCCAAGCATGATAAAATAGCATGATCATACAAATTTATAACAAGGCTATACTAGATATATTCTATCACATGTACTTAAATGGAAGAGTAAGAATGAGAAATCTAACAATTGGAGGATAAGCATGTCATTTAATCCGCAATGCCTCGCTACGGGTATTGGCAGTTTCCCCCATGATGATGTCGCCAGAGCATGTGACTTGATCATGGAGACAATCCCTGAAATACCGATTTGGCCTCAGTTGCCTCATGTTGACTTCCGCGAACAGATGGAACCTCAGTTCAGTGAAGCTTTTCCCAACGTTGTTATGGACAATATCAAAGAGAAGATGTTTATCGATACAAGCGGAGAAGCAACCACTGAACTTGAAAAATTTTACGAAAACTACATGTCCGAAAATTTTGATTACTTCAAAATATCCCCCGATTTCAGTCGCGGCATATACGCAATGGAAAAAATCCTGGCCGGAAATAAACCCTCCTCCATCCAGTTTCTAAAAAGCCAGGTGACCGGTCCTGTAACCTTCGGCTTAGCAACTATCGATGAGAATAAGCGCGCAATCTACTACAACGAGATTTATCGGGACATTGTTGTCAAGGGAATCACCATGAAAGCACGCTGGCTCTTGGACAGGTTCAAAAAACTTGGCTACTCCCAGATTTGCTTTGTTGATGAGCCTATTTTGACCGGTTTCGGTTCATCCACATATGTCAGCGTTCAGAGGTCGGATGTGGTCAGCGATTTGAATGAAGTGGTGGAAGCCATCCATGCCGATGGCGGACTCGTTGGAACACACTGTTGTGGAAACACAGAATGGCCCATCATCATGGATGCTGGAGTTGATATCATCAGCTTCGATGCATATGAATTCGGTGAAACAATCGCCTATTACGCGGAACAAACAAAGAGCTTTTTAGAGAAAGGCGGCGTCCTTGCCTGGGGAATCGTTCCCACTTCTGAAAAAATCAGGGGAGAAACGTCTGATTCTCTAATCAAACGCTTAAAAGAAAAAGTTGGACACTTGTCCAGTAAAGGAATCGATAAAAACCTGATATGGGAAAAATGTTTGGTTACACCAAGTTGTGGAACAGGTTCTCTTTCTATAGAACACTCTGAAAAGGTTTTTCATACTCTTTCTGAAGTGAGTCGATCACTCCGGCAATAAACAAATGACAAAAGCTCAATCAAATAATTTTTACAACTTTACACGAAAGGCTGAATATAATGGAAGACAAAAGTAGAGATAAAGCAGTCATACATCTGCTTAAAAAAAATGCAGAGAATAATATCGAAACTGTTTGGGATCGAGCGGCCCAACAAAGCCCTCATTGTGGTTTCGGCATACGCGGGTTATGTTGCAAGAATTGCTTTATGGGTCCATGTCGGATCAATCCACACGGCAAAAAACCTCAGAAAGGCGTTTGCGGTTCTACTGGCGAAGTCATTGTTGCCCGCAATTTTGCGAGAATGATTGCCGCCGGAGCAGCTGCCCATTCTGACCACGGACGAGATGTTGCCAAAACACTCCTCCTGGCCGCAAAAAATCCGGATGCTGGATATCCGATCACAGACGTGAACAAGCTCAGAAAAGTAGCCCACCTGCTAGGCATTCATACCGAAAACAGGTCAAAAGAAGAAATCGGCGCTGATGTGGCTGAAAAAACCCTAGAAGATTTTGGAAGGCAAGAAGGTGAAATCTCATTTATAAAATTGGCACCTGAACCGAGACAGGCCAAGTGGAGAGAGTTGGGAGTTGTGCCCCGCGGAATCGATCGCGAGATCGTTGAAGTGATGCATCGAACAAGTATGGGCGTTGATCAAGATCATACTAACATCATGCTCCAGGGTGCCCGAGCAGCTCTTTCTGATGGATGGGGTGGATCTATGGTGGCCACTGAATTGCAAGATATTCTGTTTGGAACACCCTCCCCTATCCGGGGTCAAGTGAACTTGGGAGTACTCTCCAAAACCGAAGTCAACATTGTCGTTCATGGACATGAACCTGTGCTCGCTGAAATGCTGGTTCTAGCATCTCAAGATAAAGACCTCATAAATCTCGCCAAAAAAATGGGAGCGACAGGCATAACCCTGAGCGGGATTTGTTGCACAGCGAATGAGATTCTTCTGCGCCATGGATTCCCCATTGCAGGAAACATCTTGCAACAGGAGTTGGCAATATCCACTGGTGCTGTGGAGGCCATGATTGTGGATGTCCAATGTATCATGCCATCGTTGCCGGATCTCTGCAAATGCTTCCATACCAAACTCATCACGACTTCTCCCAAAGGGAAAATTGAAGGAGCTGAACACTTTGAGTTTTCTGAAGAGACCGCTCTCCACACTGCCAAGGAAATTGTTAAAGCTGCAATTCTAAATTTTCCGAACAGAGACAAGGTGGATATTCCATCGGAAAAAATGGATCTGATTGCCGGATTTAGCCACGAATCCATCAATTATATGCTTGGTGGAAGTTTCAGAAGTTCCTACACACCTCTCAATGATAATGTGATCAATGGCCGAATCAAGGGAGTGGCCGGAGTAGTGGGGTGCAGTAATCCAAAAGTCAAACATGATCAAATTCATGTGAGCTTGGTGGAGGAGCTCATTGCCAATGACATTCTGGTCGTACAGACCGGGTGTTCTGCCATCGCCTGTGCCAAAGCGGGGTTGCTCACCCCCGAGTCGGCTATAAAATATGCAGGGAAAGGCCTGGCCGAAGTGTGTAGAGCCGTTGGCATGCCTCCCGTTCTGCATTCCGGTTCTTGTGTGGACAACAGTCGAATACTGATCGCATTATCTGAAATGGTTAAAACCGGAGGCCTGGGAAATGATATCAGCGACCTTCCTGTTGCCGGTGCAGCTCCGGAATGGATGAGTGAAAAAGCCATCTCTATCGGGCAGTATTTCGTTTCTTCTGGAGTGTATACTGTATTCGGCGTGGGGCTTCCCATTTCCGGTAGTGAAATATTCTCCAATCATCTTTTTAAGGAATCTGAGGACATGTACGGCGGCATGTGGGCGGTTGAGCCCGAGCCGGACAAAATGGCTGCTCTGATGATAGATCACATCAACAAAAAAAGAGAAAAACTGGGTATCGAAAAAACAAAAAAGCGCGTCTTGTACGATATGGAAATGAGAAGAGATTTGGAAATTTAAAAAAATGAGAAGAGGATAAAACATGTCAAAAGTGATCGCGACAAAAGCCATACGAGGCGCCCATAAATTGGTAGGCCGTGCGGAAAAAGAACTTCTTCAGGCCATCGAAAAAAAAGGCCCCCAAACGAAAGTGGAGTTTCCGAATACCGGATACTTTCTGCCAATCTCATACGGTATCTTGGGATTACAGATTGAATCCCTTGAAGGACTTTTAGAACTGTTGGAAGAGGCAAAAAAATTGCTTCCTCCCCTTCCAGATGAAAAACTGTGGCTGCCCTATCTTGGACATACTCTGGACGCAGGCATGGCCACTCTTTTTGCCGATGAGATCATAGAGGCAATTAAATATACAGAGGATCCCCTCCCCTACTTAACAGTGCCCAACCCCATGGACGGGCAGCTTTGGCTGGGGGCTGCTAATGATGTAATCATGAGAGAAAGAGGGATCGAATTTGTCGATGGTTCAGCTCCCGGGTTTGCCGCATGTGTGGGCTATTGCCCGACCAATGAGATTGCTGTCAAAATCGCCAGGGAATTGCAGGAAAAAAATCTCTATGTTTTCATGGCCGCTGAAACCGATGGTAAATGCATGGCCAAACAACTGCAGGAAGAAGGTATCCAGATGGGCTGGGACACACGGCTGGTTCCCTTTGGTTCGGACGTCACAGCCACCGTTCATGCGCTGGGATTTGCAACACGAGCAGCGCTCTCATTTGGCGGAGCTCAACCAGGAGATTTCCAGCGGGTGCTGCGCTATAACAAAAACCGAATTTTTGCATTTGTACTTGCTTTCGGTCCAGTGGATGATGAAAAGCATGCCCAAGCAGCAGGCGCCATTAACTTTGGCTTCCCCACAATAGCCGACACGGATATCGATCAGATTTTGCCCTCGGGCGTCTGTACATACGAACACGTTGTTTCACCTGTTCTCCATGATAAGATTGTAGCTAAGGCGATCGAAGTCAGGGGATTGAAAATTTCGATTACCAAAGTACCGATTCCAGTCCCCTATGGACCGGCTTTCCAGGGAGAGCGTGTTCGTAAAGATGACATGTATGTCGAACTTGCCGGCCAATCCAGTCCAGGCTTTGAATTTCTGACGACAAAAAATACGGATGAAGTGGAAGACGGAAAAACAGAAGTCATCGGCCCTGAAATTGATGATATCGAAGAGGGGAGCCAAATTCCATTAGGCATATGGGTTGATGTCGCCGGACGAGAAATGCAAACTGACTTTGAGCCCATACTCGAGCGCCAAATCCATGACTTTATCAACTGTGCAAACGGTGTTTTTCACATGGGGCAGCGGGATATCAACTGGATCCGGATCAGTAAGGAAGCAAAGGAGAGAGGCTTTACATTCGCTCATTTCGGATCGATCATCCACGCCAAACTGCATGGAGAGTATGGCAAAATCGTCGACAAAGTCCAGGTCAAAGTCTACACTCAAGAAAAGGATGTCCGCGAGCTCATAGATATACCCCGCAAAGTGTTTCATCAGAGAGACGCACGTCTGGCCGATATGACTGACGAATCAGTGGATACTTTTTATTCCTGTGCCCTCTGTCAGTCCTTTGCACCCAACCATATCTGTATCATCACGCCTGAAAGGAGTGGTTTGTGCGGGGCGTATAACTGGTTGGATGGAAAAGCTGCTTTCCAGATCAATCCCACTGGAGCCAATCAACCCGTGAAAAAAGGCAGAGCCATAGATGAAGTGAAAGGCCAGTGGGAAGACATAAACACCTTCGTTTATAACAATTCCCACAAAAGTCTGGATTGCTTTAATGCGTACAGCATGATCGATAATCCGATGACCTCTTGCGGCTGTTTCGAATGCATCTCTTGTGTCTTGCCTTCAACAAACGGTATTATGATTGTCTATCGTGATTACGTTGGTATGACGCCCAGCGGAATGAAGTTTTCGACACTGGCCGGAACCGTAGGGGGAGGGGTACAAACACCCGGTTTTATCGGGCATAGCAAACACTATATCGCCAGCAATAAATTTATCAGCGCCGAGGGGGGAGCAAAACGCATCGTTTGGATGAATCGCAATTTAAAGGAGGAATTGGAACCCATACTCCGTGAGATCGGAAACAAAGAGGGCATTGAAAACTTTTTTGAAATGATCGCCGATGAGACAGTAGCGACTAGCGAAGAGGAAGTCTTAGAGTATATCACAAAAAATACTCATACAGCCCTTTCCATGCCTCCTCTTTTCTGAGTTAATACAAATGAAGACTATAGCTATTTCTGGAAAAGGAGGGACAGGGAAAACCACTCTCGCTGCACTTATCATTCACTGGATTAAAGAGAACAGGACCCAATCGATTCTTGCCGTGGACGCCGATTCAAACGTCAATCTGAATGACTTACTCGGAGTTTCCATCAAAGATACTGTGGGCACCATCAGGGAGGAAATGAGAAAATCGGTGAACAATATTCCAGGCGGAATGACAAAACAGCAGTTTCTTGAATACAAGATACAATCCAGTCTAGTGGAATCGCCTGATTTTGATCTTATTGCTATGGGACGGCCAGAAGGACCTGGTTGTTACTGTTATGCCAATAATTTGCTTCGAGAGATTTTACAAACATTAGGAGAAAATTACGAGTTTGTGGTCATCGATAACGAAGCAGGCATGGAACATCTCAGCCGGCGAACAACCCAGACTATTGATTATCTGTTGATCGTTTCCGATCCCTCCCCCAGAGGAGTTCACGCTGCAGGCAAAATCAGCAACATCCTCGAAGAATTGGACACTCGGGTCAAAAAAAAGTATTTAATTTTGAACAGGGTTCAAAATCAGCCGTCTGAAGCGGTTAGTTGTGCCATCGAGGAGGCTGGGTTGACTTTGCTGGAAGCGATCCCCGAAGACCCAGCTCTCCTGACCATGGACCGTAACGGGACTCCCGTCTCCAGCGCCAGCGAAGAATTCCCCGCTTATCGGGCAGTCTCTCATTTTATGGATAAACTTAAATTATGAACACAGAAAGAAGGTACTCATGAATTTCGAAATTCCAAAGGAAGTCAACACTGGCAAAATCATTGAAGTTTCCATAGGTGCCACGTCTGAGCAAGGAGGAACACGCTCCCATACGGTGACAATCGGTGGTAGTACAGCCCTCCCCTTCCATTTTTTTGAAGGTGAGCATCCCCATCGTCCCCTCATCGCCATGGAAGTTTTTGATAAAAAATCCGAAAAATATCCTTCATCGCTTTTGGACTACTACGGCGATGTCATCCAAAAACCAGGAGAAATGGCAAAGAAATGTGTGGATGAGTATGGGGCAGAACTAATAAGCGTGCGACTTGAGGGCACACACCCGGAGAAAGGAAATAAAAGCGCTGACGAGGCAGCAGAAATCGTCAGGCAGGTGCTCGAAAGTGTGAGTGTTCCCCTAATTATTACTGGCCACAGCCATTATGAGAAAAACAATGAAGTCATGAAAAAAGTCTGTGAGGTCACCGCCGGCGAAAACTGCCTCATCAGCTATGTGGAAAAGGACAACTATAAAACAATTGCCGCAGCATGTATTGCTTACAATCACACTCTTGTAACGCAGACGCCAATCGATGTCAATCTCGCCAAACAATTGAACATCCTTTTAACAGAGATGAGTTTTCCACCGGAAAAAATTGTCATGGATCCTCTGACAGGGGCACTGGGATATGGCATCGAATACACGTATTCGATCATGGAGAGAATTCGTATCGATGCTTTATCAGGAGACAAAATGATGGCCTTTCCCATGTTGATCAATCCCGGATATGAGAGCTTTCGAGTTAAGGAAACTCGCGCACCTGAACAGGATTATCCTGATTGGGGCAATGTCGAACTCCGGGGAGCGTACTGGGAGATCGCAACAGCAATGAGCCTTCTCGTAGCAGGCGCTGATCTACTCATCATGTACCATCCTCTAGCTGTTGCTGCAGTGAAAAAGAAGGTCGAGGAAATGTTTGATGGCAGAGGAGGAGATTAACAATGGCCTTATCCGGTTTAGATATTTTTAAGTTGTTACCTAAAACCAATTGCGGTGATTGCGGAGTCCCGACATGTATGGCCTTCGCCATGAAATTAGCCCAAAAGAAAGCCGAACTCAGTGAGTGCCCCCACGCCTCCGAAGAAGCCAAGGCTACTCTTGGCGCTGCCAGTGAACCTCCTATTCGATTGGTGAAAATTGGGAAGGATCATCCTTTAGAGGTGGGAAGTGAAACGGTCATGTTCCGTCATGAAAAAACATTTTTCAACCAAACGGGAATCGCTATCCAATTGCGCACTTCTGAGGGAGAAAGCAAACTCGAACAAAAGATCCGAGAAATCGAAGGGTACAAAGTGGAAAGAGTCGGAGAGCAGCTCGAACCAGATTTATTCTTAATCACTCATGATTCGCCTGATAAGGATATTTTCCTCAAAACCATTCATCTGGTTAAAGAGAACTCAACAAAAGGGATCATCTTGGACTGTGCCGAATACGATACAATGAAGGCTGGAGCCTCGCTTCTTAAAGATAGTCATGCTTCCATCCTACTGAAAAAAACAGTCACGGATGAATGGATCGAGCTGGCAAAAAATTGTAACGGCAGCCTGATCTTGACCTCAGAATCTTATGAGGATTTAGCCGCACAAGTGGAAAAAGCGAAACAGGCAGGAGTCCAAGATATCCTTTTGAATATCACTTCAAAAAACACAGCATTACAAATCCAGAAGAACACAATTTTAAGACGAGGTGCTCTTAAAAAGGCCTTTAAACCCTTTGGGTATCCCCTGTTTAATCAGATAAATACGGAAACGGAATTTGATATGTTCGCAACGGCCGCTGCATTGCTTTGCAAGTATGAATCCATAGTCGCTCTGCCTGAATACAATAGGGCACTGCTCTATGCCCTCCTGACGCTCCGTCAAAACATCTACACCGATCCGCAGAAGCCCATTCAGGTTGATCCCAAAGTGTATCCCATCGGTGAGCCGACACCAGAATCGCCTGTTTTTGTGACAACTAATTTTTCATTGACGTATTTCATTGTCTCAGGAGAAATAGAAAATTCGGGAATTTCCGCGCACCTGGTCGTCTGTGATACAGAAGGACAATCCGTGCTTACGGCTTGGGCAGCAGGAAAATTTGTCGGAGAAACAATTGCAAAATTCATCAAAACAATCAACCTCGAGCAACAAGTCACTACAAGGAAGATCGTAATCCCTGGTTTTGTATCTCAGATCAGTGGAGATCTTGAAGAAAACCTTCCAGGATGGGAAGTCATCGTTGGCTGCCAGGAGGCATCAGATATTCCCTCTTTAGTGAAGAGTCTGTCTCTGTCTTGAAATGTTTGTACAACGGCAAGCGATCAGAAATAGTTCGAATCATCGAAACAGAGTTTAGGATGGCAACAAAGTCAAGGGTATCACAAAAGAAGCGACAAGATCATACAGTAACTTTTCTTCCTTTTAATGTCAAAGTTGTGACACCTTCAAACACAAATCTTCTCGACGCTCTCAGAAAAACCACGCTCCCCATCCATGCCTCCTGTGGAGGAAAAGGAACATGCGGTGACTGTATAGTCCAGATTATTAAGGGGACTTGCCCCACTAAAGCATCCGCTTCACTTCCACAAAAAATCCTCAAGCAGGGTTACGTTTTAGCATGTCAAGCGAATATTGAGGACAATCTTACGGTTAAACTTCCCGAATTTGAGGAACTTTCGATTAAAAGCTCCATTGATTCGCATTTTCTTGAAACAAACCGAGAGATTTTATCAGGTACGTCGGATATCGAGCCCCCTATTAAAAAAATTGTCCTGACTCTCCCCTCCTCCACTTTAGAAGATAATTACAGTGATTTCAAGATGTTAGAGTTCGAGATAAAAAAAAGACTAAATATCAACTCTTTGGATTGTGAATACTCCGTTTTGAAGAACTTGGCACATGCAATCCGCAAAAATGAGAGAAAAATTAGTGTAACCCTGTTGAATATAGAGGGAACCTGGACTGTCATCGAAGTGCGACCCTATTCATCAAAGCACGGCATCTATGGCATTGCTTGCGATATTGGAACCACCACTGTTGCACTTCATCTTGTAGATCTAAAAAATGGGAAAATTGTGAGCTCAGCTTCGAGTATCAATCAGCAGATCAAATGCGGTGAAGATGTCATTTCACGAATCAGTTACGCACAAAAAACAGAACGGCTTCAGGAGCTTCATGACTTGATCATTCTGACTATCAACAATCTTTTAGACAAGGCCTATCAATCAGCTCGAATTTCTCCGCTAGATGTTTACTATCTTTCGGTGACTGGAAATACAACAATGGTTCATCTCTTTCTCAAGCTTGATCCGAGATACATTAGAGAAGCGCCCTATGTGCCAACTGTGAATAGAACACCCGTTATTCTCTCCAGGGATCTGGGTCTAAAAATGAATACCGAGGGCAGAGTTCATTGCGCTCCTTCCGTAGGCAGCTATGTAGGTGGCGACATTCTAGCTGGATTGTTGTGTAGTCCAATTGTCAAGCAGTCGCATAAGGTGTCCATGTTTATCGATATCGGGACCAATGGTGAGTTAGTGCTGGGGAATAAGGATTGGTTGATGAGCTGTGCTTGTTCGGCCGGGCCGGCTTTTGAGGGAGGCGGCATTCGATGTGGAATGCCCGCAATGTCTGGTGCGATAGAGGCGATTAGATTGAATGAGAACGGGAAGATTGACTATAAGGTGATCGATGGCGGAAAGCCGAAAGGCCTTTGTGGCTCAGGCCTGATCGATCTTCTGGCCGAATTGTTCATACATGGCTATGTGGACCGCTCCGGAAAATTTAATAAAAAAAAGATCAAGGATAAACTCATCGAGACTGATTTAGGTGAGGGATTTATCATTGAAAAAGGCAGCATGTCTTTCTGGGGGAGGGATCTCATTATCACTGAAAACGACATCGCCAATTTAATCCGTACCAAAGGAGCGGTTTTTTCAGCCTGCTCATTACTACTCAAAAATGCGGGACTGACCTTCGATCAGGTAGATTCTTTTTATATTGCCGGGGGATTCGGCCAAAATCTCGTTATTGAAAATGCCATTCGGATTGGGCTACTTCCCGATCTGGAACGCGATAAATTTCAATATCTAGGGAACACCTCTCTCATTGGAGCTTATCTTATCCTCCTCTCAGAAAGAAACAAGAATCTCGTCGACTCACTCGAGAGAATGATGACGTATCTTGAATTAAACACCGAATCCGGATACTTCAACGAGTACACTGGAGCCCTATTTTTACCGCATACAGCAAGGGAGCTGTTCCCCTCAGTTGAACGGCTACTCAATTTGAAATAAAAGTGCGCAGGCAGACGATTAAATGAATAACTTTGGGCAATGATTCAAATTATATATTAAGGAGATAAAAATGGCTGGATCAATACTCGAACTTATTAAAGAACAAACAGTACTCTTAGATGGAGGATTTGGAACC
>Ga0307379_10010895_pt1 | contig 11989 bp, 11 predicted proteins | sample UN2MG_FD_202237 | JGI IMG/M metagenome (GOLD analysis project Ga0307379, IMG submission 202237) | Soil microbial communities from Risofladan, Vaasa, Finland - UN-2 | ecosystem: Environmental > Terrestrial > Soil > Coastal area > Acid sulfate soil | place: Finland: Risofladan, Vaasa | collected... | reverse complement strand
GCCAGGGAACTGCGAAAGCAGGAGAACATCAGGCTGCGACAACGCCTCCTGCCTTGGCCGGAGGCCGAAACCGTTTCTTACCCAACACGGCGAAATGTCTCACTTTGATTGAAACAAATCAATAGCACACCGTTGCCGGGCGTGCGGATCGTCCGCCCCGTCAAGGCACCCACCGACGACCCGCTAACCTCCCGACGCGGATTCCGCTACACTGTGGACGGCATGCGATCCCCTCGCTGGATGAACATTTCGCTGGCGTGGAAGTGCCGCCTGCTGTTCGGCTTTGCGGTGCTGGTCATCCTCGCGGCCGCCCTGTATGTCCCGCTGGACCGCATGACCAGCCTCTCCGAGGAGCGCGACTTCATCCGGGCACGCCGCATTGCCACCGCCGCCGAACTGACCACCGATTTCAGAAGCCAGGACTGGGCCGCTGCCCAGCAGCAACTGAATGAACGCTGGCCCGCCTACGCCAAGAGAAACGAGCTGGACCCCAATGTCCCACAGTTGATTCCCGCCGACAACGCCCTCATCGCCGCTCGCTTCGGCATCCGAGGTTTCATCTACCACTCCGTCCAGGCCTTTCGGGCCGACCCCACCGCCACCTTCAACTACAAGCTCGACTCCGACGAGGCCCTGGTCCGTATGGCCATGGCCGTCCGCGCCGACGAGACCGAGCCCTATCCCGGAGAGCTCAAGGGCATTATCCACGTGCGCCTGCCACGCTCGGCCGAGTTCGGCTTCTTCAACTGGGTCGTGGTCATCGGTTCCGGGTTGGCCGCCGGGCTGCTCGCCGTCCTGGTCTTCTACCTCATCACCCAGAAGCTCATCCTCTCACCCGTCCGCGACCTGCGCCAGGTGGCCGAACAGGTCACCACCGGAGACCTCGAGGTCCGTTCCGATATCGCCACCGGGGATGAGTTCGAGGAGTTGGGCGAGGCCTTCAACGACATGCTCGTCCACCTGCGAACCACTCAGGACGAGCTGCGCACCAGCAACAAGTCCCTGGACACCCGCCTCGGCGAGTTGGCTGAAACCAACGTCACCCTCTTCGAGGCCAACAAGCTCAAGAGCGAGTTCCTGGCCAATGTCTCCCACGAGTTGCGCACCCCCCTGGTCTCCATCATCGGGTTCGCCGAGCTGGTCTGCGACGCCATGGAAACCCCACCCAAGGACAAGTCCCGCCTGGCCCGCTACGCCGACAACATCCTGACCAGCGGCCGCATGCTGCTGGACATCATCAACGACCTGCTCGACCTGGCCAAGATCGAGGCCGGCAAGATCGAACTCCACCTGTCGCACTTCCCCATCGCCGACGTCTGCGAGAAGCTGGTGGACTTCGTGCGCCCGCTGGCGGACAAGAAAAACCTGCAACTTAGCGCGGCGGTCGTCCCGGACCTCCCGCAACTCCATTCCGACTCCGGCAAGATCAACCAGATCCTCTACAACCTGCTGTCCAACGCCATCAAGTTCACCCCCAGCGGCGGGCGGGTCGGCCTCCAGGTGCGCGGCGACGGCGACAGCCGCATCGAGATGCGTGTCTCCGACACCGGCTGCGGCATCCCCCAGGACAAACAGTCCCTCATCTTCGAGCAGTTCCGACAGCTCGACGCCTCGGCCACGCGGGAGCACAGCGGTTCCGGCCTGGGCCTGGCCATCACCCGGGAACTGACCCGCATTCTCGGAGGCTCCATCCGCGTCGAGTCCGTCGTCGATCAGGGCAGCGTCTTCGTCGTTATCCTGCCCATCGAGTCGCCCGAACAGGCCGAGCGAAAGCTCATCGGACTCGCTTGAACCCCGAATGCGGCAGCCGGACTCGCCCTGCCCGATCGGGTGGCAGGAACGAGTTCCAGGCCCGCACTGCTGCCCAGCACGAAATCCCCCCCGGTCTGCTTCGATTCACCGTCCGGGGTTTAGTAGAAGACCGTGATGATCAAGTTGGGGTCGCTGTGCTTGCCCTCGAAGATGCCGATGGTCGAAGTGGCGTACTTGATGGTGATTTCCGCGTGGGAATCCACCCAGCTGTTGAGCTGGTCGTTCATGAAGGCCACGGCGCTGTCGTTCAGTTTGGCATGGAACGTGCGGCAGCGGGTCGCGCCTTCGCCGGGCGCGTTCAGTGGTCGCGCGTACTTGGACTCGTCCAGTATGCCGGCTGCGGCCGACGCCAGAGTGTCGCCGCTGAAGCCGTGGATCCCCGTGCTGTGCCCCGCGATTTTCATGTTGGGGGCGGCGGCGTTGTCGTTGAACGCGATGGGTCTCAGCGCTTCCTCGTCGTGTTCCTCGTCCACCGCACCCGAGTGCGCCGCCGACGGCTCCCCGCCCAGCGATTCCTTGGTCTCGGCAAAACAGTGCGGGCACAGCATCCGACCGCCCAGATACCCGGCGATTTCCTTCTCGATGTGCTCCGGGTAGATGCTCGCCCCACACGCCTGACAACTGTGCACGTTATCGTCCGCCATGGTCGCTCAGCTCCTTGCAGCGGCCCGCTCGCGCCGTGTCCTGTCCATCCACAGCGTAGAGCCGAACTTGAATATAACCCCCACCCTGGCCCGTCGTCAAACCCCGCCAGCCGCCTGGTGGTGGTCCACCGTGAGAATGCCCGCTCTGGCCCTCCTGACTCCAACGAAGGCATGAGCAGCGAACCACATCGAACCGATCAGCCCCATCGGCCCTGACAGTCCCAAACAGGAGCACCCCCCCGAGGGACGCGGTCCACGCCCCACCGATCCGAACGCACTCGCCAAGTGGATCGTCGAGCAGACGACAGAAGAGAAAGCCAGGCCAACGCGCCGCCCTGATGGCGCAAGCCCTGACGCCGACCATCAACCGGATTGATCGTCCGAGTCTACGTTTACGACTAGGGGCAGCCGCAACTGTTGAAAAGGGACCGGGAACGCCTTCTCGAACAGCTCCTCAAACTGCTCCTTGTCGTCAGATACACGCATGATCGTCAACACGGCGGTTATCTGCCGATCGAGGTGTTTGTTGCCTGTATCCACCGTGAGGAGTTGGTGGTGTTTATATGTCCGCCAAACCTTTTCGGTGACGGGATTCCGCTCGCGCAGCTTTGGCAGCACACCCTCCGGCAGTTTCTCGTAAACGTACTTGTTGATGAGCTTCCCGACGTAGGGTATGCGCTTAGCCGTTCCTGGCTTGTAGTCCCATCCCTGAAGGCGGTAAATCTGCTTGAAGAACTCGTCAGGGAACCGCTTGGTCCACGGCAGCAGTTCCTCCGAGATATACGCTTCCAGGATTTTCTGTAGTTCCGCCTTGGCGCGTTCCTCCTGGTATCCGGTTGCCTCGTCGACTAGGGCGATGATGCCCACACGTGCCAAGCCACGCATCAGGAGGTCGCAGGCGCGCGCGATGTGAGTTTGGCTTGGAAGGAGCTTCCCCTCGTCCCTTGCGTTGAGATAAACCTCGCAGACCTTCGGAAGCAGGATTGCATCATATCCAAACGCTCGCTGTCCTTTGGGTGCCCGGAAGACAATCGGGGTCGTCGACTCGCGCAAGTCCTCAGAAATAAACGCCTTAAGGTTCTCCGCCGCTAGGAATGGGGGCAGCCCGTCGACAAGGGCAAGACTGCCCTTCCCGCCTTTCGCTTTGCCTGCTCGCCCAACTGCCGTCAGAAACGACTCTTGAGTTAGCAGTCGCTTCCCGGTTTCCAGAACAGCGCAGGATATTGGACGATCCGCGATGACCAACTCCCCAGTGTGGGTTGCGCGCGGAAGATCCGCAGACCACCGGGCTCTGACTGCCTGGCGCGCGATTTCGCTGCGTTCCTCCGCGCTGAGGGCCTTGGCCCGGGCCTTGCCCCCCTTCGACGCTTGCTCTCGTAGAGCCGCTCGTGGTTTGTTCGGCATTTGTGACCTCCATTCTTGGTCTGTTCCCTTACCAGTATACCTGCCAATCTTGCAAGAGTCAATACTTGCCTGGATGTTGCTCGCATATGCGTGCCCGGCAAGTATATTGGAATCATAAGGAGGCTAAGCACAGAGAAGCGGGCAGAGATCATAAGTGCTTTGGTAGATGGCACTAACGTCAATCCCACAGCCAGGATACGCGGCGTGAGCAAGCTGACGGTGCTGCGGCTCCTGGTCGACCTGGGCAGCTTGTGCCGGGACTACCGCGGTTGGGCCGTCCGGGGACTGCACAGCCGGCGGGTGCACTGCGATGTGGTCTGGAGCTTCGTCGCCTGCAAGCAGTAGAACCGTGAGAAGGGCAAGTAAGCCCACGGTGACGCCTGGACGCGGGTGGCCATGGACGCAGAAACCAGCTGGTGATCGGCATTCCCGACTGGAAGCACGTCTCGGAGAGCTACATTGAACGACAAAATCTGTCGCTCAGGATGTCGCAGAGGCGGTTTACGAGGTTGACCAATCCCTTCTCGAAACGGGCCATCAACCACGAGCATCCCATCGCCCAGCACTATTCCTTCTACAACTTCGTCCGGCGGCATAAGCCTCTGGGCACGACCCCGGCCGTTGCCGCTGGTGTTGCGAACGACGGAGGGACGGTTGCCGGATTGGTGCCCCTGCTGGAGGATGAGGAGCGCAAGGTAGCCAACGGCGGCCGCATCAGCGGGGAAGATAGAACTTAGGAGGCATGGCATGCTGGAAACGGGGCCAAATCGCAGAAAAATGGCGAACATTTACCAAACATCTTGCATTTGGCCACACCTGAGTTATACTTCTCGTGGCGACTTAAAGAGCAAGGGACGCCAATGGTAACGGTTCTAGACGTAGCAACGTACATCCTCCGCAAGCAGGGGCAGATGACCACCTGGAAGCTGCAGAAGCTCTGCTACTACGCACAAGCGTGGTCGCTCGTGTGGGATGAAAAGCCCCTATTCACGGCCCATATTGAGGCGTGGGCCAACGGGCCGGTCATTCCAAGGCTTTACTCGGCCCATCGTGGACGCTTCAAGGTCGTCCCCGACGACATCGGCGGGAATCCGGACGCACTCACGGCCGTCCACCGAGAGACTGTAGACGCCGTGCTGAAGCACTATGGAGGCAAGTCCTCTCGATGGCTCAGCCAGCTCACGCACAAGGAGCGCCCTTGGCGGGAGGCGCGCGCCGGATTGGAGCCCGGCGAGCGCGGGCACGCTGAAATCACGCACGAAGCAATGGCCGAGTACTACGACTCGCTTTGACAGATTCCCTACGTGGCCAAGCGGAACAAAAAGCAACCCAAGACACGCGCAACCGTGCGCGTTCAGAAGAAGGCTACGCACCGAGCCCTTCGCCCAGGCTATATCCAGTGGTCATTTCAGATTTTTGACAATATGAAATGGGGCAGTGAGACTGCTGCGAACACACCATTCCGGGCAGTGGCCGAAAAGCTCGGCCACTACGAGACCATGCCGTGGTCCACAATCGAGCAAAACAGATGGCGCGACCATCCTGTGCAACGAGACAAGCTCATTCGAGAGGCGCAAAAGCGGCTTGTGGAGCTGGGGCAGGATGATATTGATGAGCTTTGGCGTTTTCGGCTCAACGCCAAGCAGCGACTGTGGGGCATCCGCGTAGACGACATGTTCCGCGCCCTGTGGTGGGACCCGGAACACCTAATCTGCCCGAGCAAGAAGTCGCACACCTGATAGCGGAAAATACCGCCGCGGGTTTAGCCCGCGGCGCTGTTCGGTCAAAGTGAACCACTACCGACCGCCTCAGACCCAACACGCTTGCGCCACCGGAATCATCCGCTATAATCCGCTCGTCATGACCGCCCCCCTCCACATCCGTCGTCCGGCACGCCCCAACCGCCGGGCGCCCGCCCTCCGGTGGGCCGCACTGTTGGGACTCATCATCTTCGCCGCGGGTTGCCGCGCCACCAACTCCACGCCCATGGTCCTCTACCTGGACGGCGCCGGCTGGTACGGCTCGCACCGCTCCTTCGAGGCCGGCCTGCGCAGGGGCGGATACACCGGCCGGGTGCAAAACTTCACCTGGACGTCCTTTTTGGGCCCCGGCGCCGATCACCTCCTCGCCGCCCGCAGCGGCATTCCCGCCCGACGACTCGCCGGGCGCATCCGCGAGATTCGGCGCCACAGCCCTCAGGGGAAGATTCACCTGGTCGGTCGATCGTCGGGTTCCGCCGTCGTCATCCAGGCCCTCGAGCAGCTGCCGCCGGGCGTCGAGGTCGACCACGTCCTGTTCCTTCAGTCATCCGTCTCGCCCCGGCGCAACCTGGCCGACGCGCTGGAACACGTGCGCGGCCGCATGTACGCCACCACCAGCCGGCACGACATGCTCCTGGCCGCCATGACCGTCTGCGCCGAGGGCGAGTTGGGTCCGCCCGCCGGCCGCACCGGCTTCCTGCTGCCCCGCTCCCTTTCCGAGTCGCAAAAACGCCTCTACGCCAAGCTCATCCTGCTCCCCTGGCGACCCGCCTACGCGGCCCTCGGCTGGGACGGAGGCCATTTCCACGTCACCCGTAAGGACTTCGTCGAGCACGTCATCGCTCCCCGCCTCCTCTCTGACCAGCCCTTCCCTCTGGACCGTCCACTCGTGTTCGTCGAGTCGCAGCGCCAAACCGCCGCCACGCCCCGACCGTAGACCGACTCGCACACCGCACACCCGCCCGCCCAAACGCCGCCGCCTGGTGTCTTCCAGCCCGCCTTTCCGCTAGCATCCTCCTCGCCGAACTCGCCGGCGCGGGCGATCGGGCCGGAAAACCTCGTCTTCTCCAGAGGAGACCCTATGCACCCTCAGTTGTGGACCGTCCCGGGAATCGGATACACCGTTCACGCCTGGGGCTTCATGGTCTTCCTCGGCTTCTGGATCGCGGTCTGGGTCGCCGTCCTGCAGGCCCGCCGGGCCGCTGCCAGCCCCGCCGTGGTCACCACCATCGCCCTGATCGGCGCCGTCGCCGGCCTGGTCGGATGCCGCGCCATGTACCTGCTGCATTATTATCGCGAGCCCATACGCTCCGGCGGCATGGACTTCCAGGACGTAGCCGCCATGCGCGGCGGAGGAGAGATCCTCGGCGGCGTCCTGCTGGCCACCCTGGCCGTCATCGTCTATCTCGTCGCTGCCCGCAGATCCATCCGCCTCTATCTCGACGTCGTCCTCCCCTCCGTGATTCTCGCCATGGGCATCGGGCGGATCGGCTGCCTCCTGGCCGGTTGCTGCTGGGGAGAAACCTGCCTGGTGGATGCCGGCCGCAAGGCCCTCCCCTGGGCCGTGCGATTCCCCTACGGCGCCCCGGCCTACGAGCGTCACTGGCAGGACGGGCAACTGACCGTCCCCGATGAGCTCCTCTGGGCCCTGCCCGGCAACGCCGAACGAACGCCCATCCCGGCCGCCATCCTGGCCGACCCCGCCATCGACGGGAACCGGCAGTTGGCCGAGTACGTCGAACACGTCCAGGCCCTCAGCGCTCTGAAGGACGCGCCCCCGCAGAGCCCCGAAGTGGCCCGCCACCGCGACCGACTCAGTGCCCTTCAGCCCGTCCTGCCCGGCGGATCGAAGGAGGAGACGACGGCCTATGTCGCCGCCGCCGCCCACCTGCGCCGGCTCTCCCAGCAGCGGGATCGTCCCGTCACCATCGCCGACCTGCGCGCCATCGCCGCCACCCAGCACTCTCAATGGGTCCATCCTGCGCAGATCTATGATGCCATCGGCCTGGCACTGCTCTTCTTCGTCTTGTCGGCCGTCCTCCGTCGCCGGCGGCGCCACGGAATGGTCGTCGCCTGGACCATGATGCTCTACCCCGTCAGCCGTTTCCTGCAGGAGATGCTGCGCGGCGACAATCCCCACGACGTCGCCGGCCTGACCGTGTCGCAGTCCTTGAGCGCGGTTCTGTTCGCCCTCGGCCTCATCTACCTCCTGATCCTCATCAGGTTCCTGCCCGAACGCTCGCCCCGCGCCGCCGACGCCCCCCAGCGCAGCACGGACCAGGCCCCCTCACCGGCCTGATGCCCTCTTCTCCACCGTCGGACGACTGCCCGCCCGGGCCCGAAACCGGCGGGCCCCACCCGGCCCGATTGCCCCCCCTCAGTCGCGCGCCGACGCTCATCCGCTGGATGCGCCCACCGGCAGGCCCGGCGTTCAATCGCCCAACAGGTGATGGCGCTCCAGGAAATGCCGCGACCCCTCCGCCACAAGGCGGTTGCCCAGCTCGTTCCAGTGCGCGAACATCACGGAGTAGGGCCGCGATTCCGCGCTCCTCAGAACGTCGGCCGGGTCGTAATACGGAACCCCTACCGTCCCCGCCAGACGCTTGACCATCCGACCCGGACGGCTCAGGTCCAGCCGAGCCACGTCGGGCCGCTCCAGCTCGATCCTCAGACGAGCTACCGACGGCAGGCATTCGTAATCGCGCGGTACGCTCAGCAACGCCAGCCGGGTCCCCCGGGCGTCACAGAGTCCCTTGATCCGCCCGAGCACCTCCACCGTGGGATCGAACAGCCGCGCCGCGCTGGCCGCATCCGTGCACGTGGGGTGGATTCGCGAGACCTTGGTGATCCCCGTCCAGATACCGGGGTAGAAGGTGATGTCCCGAAACGCCACGTAGGCCTGAGAAACGCCCTCCGCCCATTCGTTGACGTACCACACGGCGAACTTGGCCCGTTCCAGCAGCGAAGCATCACGCCGCACCGGCAGCCCGGACCAGATCCGCATCGCCCTCGGCTTGGGATGCCGGGCGTCCCTCGCCCAGTCGCTCGTGTTCCCGATCGCCACCACCACCACGTCCGGCTCGATCCGCGGCAGCATCTCTTCGATATAGTCGTGGTAGTTCCACAGGCTCCAGCCCGCCTGCCCCGCGTTGATCACGGAAAACACCCGCTCCGGGAACGCCGTCGCCAGGTCGGACTCCAGCACGTTGGGCCAGATCTGCTCCACCTCCAGTGCCTGGTTCTCGCTGAAGCTGTCTCCCAGGCACAGGATGCGCCACTCGCCCGGCTGTTTCGCTCCGTAGTCCCGGTCGCGGGCCCGCCAACTGTTCACCGAGAAGACGTGATCCCCGTAGCCGTTGTTGCACACCCCCGTGCTGCCGGCCCGCAAGCGAAAGCCTTCGTCCGTCGCCTCGTAAACATGCGTCAGCAGGCGATGAACCTCCTGCGGTGCCACCAGCCGCAGCCCCAACTCGACGGCCACGAACGCCGCCGCCAACACCAGCAGGTCTGAGGCGAACACCCGCACAACGCCCAGCGTGGTTGTCGGCCCGTTTCTCTGATCCATGACTGCCCAGCTCAGAACACGAAGTAGATGAAATCAACCGGCGTGCTCGAGACGATCAGCCCCAGCATCAACAGCACGCCCACGTAGATGATCAGCCGGCTCAGCCGCGGAAAACGCACCAACCGCTCACTGACCTGGGTCCGGGCCTGCACGGCCTGCACCATCAGCAGCGCCGGAATCAGCACCGCCGGAAACAGACTCGGCACCATCAGACCCGGAGCCCAGTCCACGATCCGACCCAGAACGGCCAGGGCCTGGTCCAGCGTCCCCGCCCGGAAGAAGACCCAGGTCACGCAGACCAGGTGGAAGTTGATCGCCGTCAGGATGACCCACCGGACCGGCCGCGTCGTGTCGACCGCCTTGGCCTGCCCCCTCTTCCACAACCACAGCTTGTGCAGCACCAGCATCCCGCCGTGAATGCCGCCCCAGATCACGAAGTTCCAGCTCGCCCCGTGCCACAGCCCCCCCAGCAGCATGGTCAGCATCAGGTTCACCAGCGTCCGCCAGCGCCCCAGCCGGTTGCCGCCCAGCGAGATGTACAGATAGTCCCGCAGCCACGTCGACAGCGAGATGTGCCAGCGCCGCCAGAACGTCGTGATGTTCGTCGCAAAGTACGGGCGGTTGAAGTTCAGCGGTACGTCGAAACCCAGCACCCGAGCCGCCCCGATCGCCAGGTCGCTGTACCCCGAGAAGTCGCAGTAAATCTGAAACGCGAAGCAGTACGTCGCAACCAGCAGCGCCCAACCGCTGAACGCTTCCGGCTGGGCGTAGGCCTGCTCCACGATCGGGGCCAGGGCGTCCGCGATCAGAAGCTTCTTGCCCATCCCCCAGAGCATCAGCAGCAGCCCCGACTTCGCCCGGGCCGCGTCCCAGGTGTGTTCCCGCTCCAACTGCGGCATGAAGTGATTGGCCCGCATGATCGGCCCGGCCACCAGTTGAGGAAAGAACGACACGAACAGGGCCACGTCCAGCAGCGAGTCCCGCGGCTGCAGCCGACCCCGGTACACGTCGATCGTGTAGCTCATCGTCTGGAACGTGTAGAACGAGATGCCCAACGGCAGGATGATCGACAGCGGGCCCAGCTCCATCTGCAAGCCCGTCACACCCAACAGAGACTCCACGTTCTCCAGCAAGAAGTTCGTGTACTTGAAAATCCCGAGAACCCCCAGGTTCCCGACCATACTCACCACCAGGAAGAAGACGCGCCGACCCTGCGTCGCCGCCCGGTGGATCGACCGAGCGCAGTTGTAGTCCAGCACCGTGCTGAACAGCAGCAGGCTCACGTACGGCCAGCGCCAGGCGCTGTAGAACAGCAGGCTCGCCGTCGTCAGCAGAACCTTCCGGGCCGTCGCCTCCTGCCCCCGGGCCCGCAGCGCCACCACCGCACCCAGGCAGATCGCCGTGAACGCCGCCGCCGCCACCGGCTCGCCCGACACGCCGTGGGCCACCAGGGGAAACGCCACGCCCACCACCGCCAGCGACCACCGGATCACCCAGGGGGCGCGGAAGTACTGCGTCGCCACCACCGCAAAGAATATGAAGAAGTCTACCGAGTGAAAAAGCACGCGCGGTCCCCACGGTTCAACTTCGGCCGCAGGGCCACCGATCCCACCGGTTCGACCGGTGCGTCAAGCACCGCGGGTGAATTGCGCCCAGGCCAAGTCGCTCCGCATTATACCCACCGCACGACCGATCTTCGACCGCCCGGCACCTCCGGCCATCGTGGACCCACGACCCCCCGAGTGGGCCCTCCCCCGCCGCGTCGGCACCTGCCGGTCCGCCGAGCCCCCCGACCGGTTGCCCGGTCGCGCGCCGCGCGGTACAGAAGGTGCTAGGCGACTCCAGTTGTCGGTACCGCTCTCGTGCCAGGAGGCAGGTATGTTCTCGACACCCGGTGAAGCGCTCGAGTACATCAGTGATCACAACATAGACACCGTCGACTTGAAGGTCAGCGCCCTGGCCGGCCAATGGATGCACCTCTCCCTGCCGGCGAGGGCCTGCACCCCGGCCGTCTTCGACCAGGGCGTGGGCTACGACGGCTCCAGCGGCTCCGGCCTGACCAGGGTCGAGAACGGAGACGTCGCCGCCGTCCCCGACCCCGCCACCGCCTTCATCGATCCCTTTTCCGAACGCCCCACACTCAGCTTCATCTGCGACACGGTGACCGCCGACACGCGCCAGCCCTTCCCCGACGCCCCGCGCACCATCGCCAAACGCGCCGAAGCCCACCTGGCCGACTCCGGCATCGCCGACCAGGCCCTCTTCGCACCCGAGTTCGAGTTCCACGTCTTCGACCGCGTCGAGGTCATCAACGAGCCCTTCTGCACCACCGTCGAGATCGACGCCGCCGAGTCCCAGGGCGACGGCTCCCACTATCCCCTCCAGCGACAACGCGGCTACATGAGCGTCCCACCCGCCGACCAGCTCCACGACCTGCGCAACGAGATCGCCCACCTCCTCGAGGGCATCGGCGTGCCCGTCCGCTACCACCATCACGAGGTCGGCGCCTCCGGCCAGTGCGAGATCGAGGTCGAACTCGACACCCTCACCCGGGCCGCCGACCGCACCCAGATCATCAAGTACGTCGTCAAGAACGTCGCCGCCCGACGCGGCAAGATCGCCACCTTCATGCCCAAGCCCATCCACGGTGAGAACGGCAACGGCATGCACGTGCACCAGAAGCTCGCCAACCGCGACCACCACCTCTTCTTCGACGGCGCCAAGGGCCGCTACGGACAGCTCAGCGACACCGCCCTCTGGTACATCGCCGGCCTCCTCCAGCACGCCCCCGCCCTCACCGCACT
>Ga0307379_10010894_pt1 | contig 11989 bp, 13 predicted proteins | sample UN2MG_FD_202237 | JGI IMG/M metagenome (GOLD analysis project Ga0307379, IMG submission 202237) | Soil microbial communities from Risofladan, Vaasa, Finland - UN-2 | ecosystem: Environmental > Terrestrial > Soil > Coastal area > Acid sulfate soil | place: Finland: Risofladan, Vaasa | collected... | reverse complement strand
GAATACTCTTTGTCAGTACTACTTAACTGGTGATGAAAGGTATATAAGGATGGGATGGGATCAAGACCCATATACATTGACAAGAGAAGTTAGACGGGGAAGAATAAAAAAAACTGTGGAGGATTATTAATGAGATGTGTAGATGAATTTCATAATTTTTATGAGCGATCAAGATTGTGGGAGAATACTTATTGGTTTGGAATACCAATGTGGAAATTACCATTTGATGCTTTCATAATTCAAGAACTTATATATCAAACCAGACCAGAGTATATAATTGAAACAGGTACTGCCCATGGTGGATCGGCATTATTTTATGCTAGCATTTGTGAGTTACTGGGAGAAGGAAAAGTAATAACAATTGATATTGAACAGAAATTTTTTCCAGATGATGTTTCTCAACATGAGTGGGCTGATAGGATAACATTTTTACCGGGTAGTAGTGTTAATCCAATTGTAGTTAGTGATGTTAAGAAGATAGCTGGTGGTAAAAGAAATATGGTTATACTTGACTCATGGCATTCTTACGAGCACGTATGTAAAGAACTTGAATTATATGAGGAACTTGTGCCGGTTGGTTCTTACATGATAGTAGAAGATACTCATGTGAGTGGTCATCCAGTTAAGTGGCCACATGGTAAAGGACCATATGAATCAGTAGAATGGTTTTTAAGCACTCGAGATTATTGGGAACCACAGTACTGGTGTGAAAAGTTTTTAATGACTTTTAACACCAAAGGATATCTGCGTCGCATTAAATAATATTATGAGGGAAGAGGGTGAAATGATTAATAAAATAATATGTTATATAATCGGATGTAAAATGAAACATGAAGATAAATTCTATCCAAGTATTTGTGCTCCTATAGTTACAAAATGGGAACATAAATCTGCTTGCTCAAGATGTAATAATATAGAAGAGTTTATTTGGAGACATGAAGAAGATGGAATGTAGAGAAAATATCCCTTTGTTTAAAGTGTATATGAATGATGAAGTAGGACCACTAGTTAATTCGGTCTTATATTCTGGATGGATAGGACAGGGTCCGAAGGTAGCTGAGTTTGAAAAGAAACTTGGTACTCATTTTCAAAATGATAAAGTACTAGGATTATCTGCGGGAACTCATGGATTGAGCCTCGCTTTAAGATTGGCTGGTGTTGGTCCGGGTGATGAAGTTATAACAACCCCACTAACATGCACTGCGACTAATATGCCTATATTAATGCACTGTGCGAAGATTGTCTGGGCCGACATCAAGCCAAATGATTTAAATATTGATCCACAAAGTATTGAGTCAAGAATTACTGATAGAACTAAAGCTATAATAGTGGTACATTGGGGTGGTTATCCATGTGATATGAAAGAAATTTATGACATAGCTTCTGAACATGGAATAAAAGTTATAGAGGATGGTGCTCATGCTTTTGGTTCAACTTATAGAATGAGTACTATAGGTGATTGTGCTTATTCAGATTATTCAATGATGAGTTTCCAGGCTATTAAACATTTGACTACAGTAGATGGTGGTGCTTTATTTATAAAGGATATAGATGACTACAAGAGAGCTAAGTTATTAAGATGGTATGGAATTGATAGGGAAAGTCCACGGAAAGATATGCGATGCGAGGAAGATATTGTAGAGTTTGGATATAAGTATCATATGAATGACGTCTGTGCTACCATTGGTTTGGCTAATTTTTATGGGGCAATAGAAAATGTTGGAAAGGCTCGGGAGAACGCTGAGTATTATAATATGGAATTACTTGATATACCAGGGGTTAAATTAATTCAGACAAAGACAGATAGACTTTCATCTTATTGGCTTTATACGTTGTTGGTAGAGGACAGAACATCATTTGCTTATATGATGGGAAGTAAGGGAATATCTGTATCAAGAGTACATGAAAGAAATGATAAACATGCTTTCGTAAAAGAGTATAGTAAAGAACTCCCAGGATTGGATTCAGTCATTGATAAAATGATTTGTATTCCTGTCGGTTGGTGGGTTTCTCAAAGCGATCGCGAGTACATCGTTGAAACTATAAAAGGAGGATGGTAATATGTATGATGATTTATATCAAAATAGATTAAGTGTTAAAACACTTAGAGAAATGTTTAGAAAAGAGTTAGAAGATGAAGGTCTAAGAATTGCTTATATAGCTAATATTGCTATGTTATTACATGATAGATATGGAATAACAGATTATAAAACAAGAAATCAAGCAGCAAGTGATATATTAAAATTAATACTTTATTAGGAGGTGATTAAAAGTGGGTGATAAAGTTTATATAGTACCAGAAGTTGTAATGGTTGATATTCTAAAAGTAATTAACAGTTTGCCTTACGGACAGATTGCACCTTTAGCAAATGCTTTAGGACGAATAATAAAAGATCAACAAGGAGAAACAAATTTGACTGATGAAGGAACATAAAGGATCAAGAGACCTGTTTGACAAAGTAGCTAATTGGGAGGACTCTAGCATACCGTTTTCGAAAACCTTTGGATGGACAAGGTTTGGTTTGTTAGGAGTCCTTTCTGATTATGTACTCAACTATACGTCAGGTGATATAGTTGAAATCGGAGTATGTGAAACTTCAATATTTTTTACTAATCTTGCTTATAAACATAAGAGAAAAGTTTTTCACTGTGATATACAACGGAGTGTGATTGAAAACTGTAAAACCGTAGATGGTTATTTCAAGCATGATTCCGTCGTTTTTTGTGGGTCATCGGATAAGTTTTTTGATGAAGTAGCGTTCACACCGATCGCATTGGGATTTATAGATGGTGACCATAACTACGAGCAAGTTAAAAAAGATTTTTGGAACTTGCTTCCACATGTAGTTAAAGATGGATTTATATTTCTACACGACACATACCCCAAAGATGAAGAATGGATAAGCGAGAATAAATGCGGTACGGTTTATAGGTTAAGAAAGGAATTAGAAGAAAGAAAAGACTTAGATGTTTTTACTTTTACTAAGTCTGCATGGGATGTTGGATTAACAATTGTGAAAAGAAGAGAGGTAAGAGAATGGGAATAAAACCAGAAAATTATAGATGGGCTACTAGGAAAGAACAAGCCAATAATAGGTGGCCATATGGTAGTAACTAGTGATAAGTATAAACTTAACAGCGTTCCGTTTGATTCGGAAACCGCAATAATTGTAACATCTTGGAATGGACACTTAATGTTTTTAAAACAAACATTAATTAACTACATGAAGTCAAAAGCTTACGTTGTTTGTGGTTATGATAGTAATGGTCAGTATCCACCACCGGATGTCATGGATATTCCACATTCATTTGTATTTAAGCACAGAACTTACGGTGCGGAGAAAAGAAATGGGTGGCTATGGGATATATTTTATGGGGCTGGTGTGATAAATAGCTTTAACAATATTAAATACGTTTTTTGTGTTAACAGTGATTGTATTTGGGATAAACCAGATGGGCTAAAGGATGTGATTGACTTACTTGGAAATGCCGATTTAATGGCATCATCTTGTAACGGTACAATCCATACCTGTAGTATGATATTTAAAGCAGATGCTTTTAGAAGTTTCATGCACCATGTAAAAGAGAAGTTAAAAAATATAATACCAGAGTCATTTAGCCCAGAGGGAGTTATAAAAGACTGGGTTCTTAAAAACGATATTATAGTAAAGGTTCCCTCTGTCCAAGCAAAGTATCCAGAAGGACATAGGTATGGTGGCCAAGTAGATCACTATAGTTCTTATCATCAAGATAGTACTTGGAAAAGATTGCTAGGTTATAGAAATCTTGGTGGTGAACATAAGTGGTCATGTTTGGAGCACTTAGAACCAGTACCATTAAAGTACTTTGATTTAAGGAATATAGGATTATTTTTGAGCCAGCATGAAAAGACAACTTTGATGAATTATTACACAACCAATGATAGACGTTGGTTGTATATGTATTGGGATCAAGGTGAGGACTCATGGTATAACAGAAAGTACTTTGACTTAGAGCACTATGGTAAGGAACCGTTGAAAGATGATTCAAAAAGAAAAGAGTTAGGACCTGACTCTGAAAGAAAAGAAATATTTAATAGGTTTGATTTAGACTTTATGAATAAGGAGTGATGTGAAATGGCAATAGATAGAAAATTTGTGGCAAGCTTAAAACCGGGTAGACAAAAGAATCACTACACGCAGATACTGAAGGACTATATGGCAAATGATGATTGGGCAGTGAAGGCGCTTAAACCGATTGGGGTACTTATGACTGCTCATCCGAATAGCAGACCATTTTTAAAAGCATCTGTTGAGACACATAAGAAGTTAGGTTACTGGATTACATTAGCTTATGATAATTATTGGGACCCAAAGAATAAGGAATCAGATTATAATACTCTGATGCCTACAAGAGAAGTATTCGATCAAGTAGATACTTTTGTGGTACCACACCATCAAACATGGGGTGGAGTACTTTATCCATACTTCTGGATTTTAAAATTTGGTTTAGAAACAATGGGTGGTTTTGAATACGTATATTGTACTAATGGTGATTGTATACTGGAGAAACCAGAAAACTTTAACCAACTTATTGATATGCTTGGAGACGGTGATATTATGGGTTGTGGTTGGGAGACTACTCCACAGGGAAGAGACCTTTTCAACACAACAGCTTTTCTGGCTAAGACGAAAGCCGCTCAAGCAATGATGAAGCACTTTCAAGATCACTTAATTCCATTTGAGAATTATGAGAAGTATGCAGAAGATTTTGGAAACACTGAGTCAAGATTTGCCTTAGCAATCAAAGACTTAGGACTGAAGTTAGTGAAAGCACCGGAAAATCCATTTAATACTCAATCACATAAACCGGGCTTTGGAACATGGTATAAAACTTTAGGTTTTAGACATATTCACGCTGAGTGGGGATATAATAGTAAACATAAGTTACCAATACCATGGGAATACATAGACGAGAGATATTTAAGGAGGAAGAAGTAAATGGCAACAACAGTGTTGTATAGGATAAGTTCTGGTGAAGTACTTAAGATTTCAACCAGAGGTCAAATGTTTGATAGGATAAATACAGATTATTTTGAATATCTAATTGATCCAAGTTTTCCTGACGGAACTAATAATAGGGAACAATTCCCAGGCAGCGTAATGGGACCATTGAGAGAATTAGGTTTTCAGAAAATATCTATTCCGAGTGCTAGTGAAGTTAGAAATGCTACCCAATCAGAGATTGATGGATTTGAGTCATATAAAATTGACGATGACAATTTACAAGATGCTACAGGTGCATCAGATTTTCTTGAAAAACATAAGAGATTTAGAAAAATCTTTAAAGCTATTTTGAAGTTAGTTGTTATAAAACAACTACTTGAAAAATCAAACGTAAAACAGAATGAAATGATTGACCAATGGAATCAATATAAAACCAATGTGGCCGCTATTAATAATCTCACAGAGTTTAAGGATGCAGTTGCTTCTCTACCAGACATTCAATCGAACTTAATGGAGACAGCAACGCTTGCTCAAATAAAAAATGCAGTATTGAATGAAATAAGTAAGGATGACTAATGAGTGATATAAACACAAATTATCCAGTAATGGAAATAGCTCTTAGCTTGGTGAGTTATACTCCTCTGGAATCTGGACATGAAAGAGTCATAGAAGGAGATATTGTTGCTGTTAGAAATCCAGGTACTGGTGTTGGTCGTAAAGAGGTTGAAGAATTTTTATGGTTAAGAATTGAGGGGTTAGAAGATTCTGAATTTGATAGATTAACTCAAACAGTAGAAACAACTGCCGGTGAATTTGATAAAAGAAGATTCTGCATACCATTGGAAAAATTAGAGGAACTTGATCCAGAATTTGATATTGATTTAGCATTGGAAGATGATAGAATATATCAACCATTTTTACTTGTAGACTATGAAACTGACTATTCATTTATATTGGAAGACGGGCATCTACCATTTGAAGTTAATGGATTAATATATGATAAGGTTACAGGAGAATATTTATAATGGCTAGTTCAAGAATAGTTGGAACTAATGAAAATATTAGTACTTATGGTGGTGGTGGTAGAGATTATACGGTTCTTGGTACCTGGGAATCGGCTACGGATAATGATCTTGTTACATTACAAGTAAGTGAAGTACTTGAATGTTATGCAGATTCTGTTTCATATGATGATGAAATGTCTATGGGTGGAGCAACTACTGATACTTCATATTTTAGAATAATAAGGCCAGCAGGAACAATAGGAACAGGTAGTTGGGAAGGACATGATGGAACACCATCCGGAGGTGGTGTATTTTTTGATGTTACAATTGATAATGAGTTCATTGATATGTCAGAAGCAAATTCTAGCATACAAGATTTGTTAATTAGGATGACAAATGCTACCACAAATAACAGAATGACTATAATAGCAGATGGTGGTGGTAGTTCTGTTATTGGAGTTTTAGCTTATGACTGTACAAATGCTGATGGAACACACAGAGGAATAAGAAACGAGGATGGATATACTGTAAATACAATGGTGTTAAGATGCGATCAATGGGGAATACAATCAAATGGTGGTACAGCATATATCTATAATTGCAATTGTATAGATAATACAACTGATGGTTTCTTACATAGTGGTGGAACTTCTGTATGTAAGAATTGTTTAGCTACTGGGAATGATACAGGAGGCGGTGATGATTTTAATCCGGGTACTTATACTGGTTCCACAAATAATTCTTCTGGAGATGCCACCGCACCTGGAACAAGCCCAAGAATAAATCAAACATTTACTTTTGTTGATGATTCAAATGATGACTACCACCTTGATCCAACTGATGCTGGTGCTCATACTTTTGGTGCAGATTTAAGTGCTGACGGTGCCTTCGCATTTGATGATGATATTGATGGAGATACAAGGAGTTAATTAATGGCCTGGGACATTGGTTTTGACCAAATTGCTTCAAGTTCAAGTAGTTCTACAAGTTCAAGTAGTAGTTCTAGCAGTAGTTCTCTGTCTTCATCCTCAAGTAGTTTATCTTCAAGTAGTTTATCTTCAAGTAGTAGTTCTCTAAGCTCAAGTAGTAGTTCTAGTAGTAGTTCTTTATCTTCGTCTTCTAGTTCAACATCTCCGGGTACAGTTGTTTGGGGTCACCAAACTGGTGTAACTGAAGATTATGCAAGAGATTTAGATGGACAATGGACCGACGATCAATGGTCTGTATCTGGAACAGGAGATGCTGAAATTATATATACAAATTCAGATTGTGGTCAAGTAAGTATTGGAGAAGATTGGTACCTTGGAGTAATGGAAGCAGTTATAACAGTTGATAAATACCAAACTGGGTCAGGACCGGCACCAATAATTCATTATATAACAGCAGCAACAAAAGCAGGATTAGCAATTGGATCCTGGACTTTATATGATGGAGTTAGTTTCACAAGTTTAGGTTGGATAAAATTGAGAATTACTCATGTATAATAGGAAGTAATTAATGGCAATAAGTATACTAAATCAAAGTGATAATGTCTATAATAATCCAGGGACAACTTTTTCTCTTACTCATACAGTTGGTGCTGGTAGTAATAGACTACTATTAGTACTTGTTGGATATGAAAATGAAGATTTTGAAACAATTAATAGTGTTGTATGGGACCCGACTGGACATAATGAAGCATTAACTGAGATTAATTCTTGGGAAACCGCTGATGATGCTTTTGTAGCAGCATATTATCTTATTGCTCCATCAACCGGAACAGGTCTATCTATAACTGTCACTTTAGATGCTGGTTTAACTGGTGCTGGTTCATCAATAGTAGCTTATACTTTAGATGGAGTACATCAGACAACGCCAATTAGAGATGAAAATGGTGATGCCCAACAAAATGCAAATACTTTATCTGCTACAGTTACAGGTCTTTCATCTGGTGACTTTTTAGCTGTTCATGCTAATCAAGAAAATACTGGTCAAACATTGGACTATGATAGTTCTACGTTTACAGTTACTCTTACACAAGACAATGTAGATTCTGGAACCGCACCAACATTTCATAGTGGGTATGGAACCGCAGATGCCGCTAGCGAAACAGCACAAGTTGACTCAACTATTTCTGAGCATATGGCTCTTCAAATTGTTGCTATTGCACCAGCACCTGAAAGTTCATCAAGCAGTTCAAGTTCATCAAGCCTTAGCAGTTCTAGCTCTTCGAGTAGTAGTTCAATAAGTTCAAGTTCAAGTTCGTCTGTATCTAGTTCATCAATTAGTTCAAGTAGTACTTCAGAAAGTTCTTGTGTGCCTACAATTATTGAAGATATTGCTGTTGACTCAAGTTCATCCAGTTCTGTAAGTTCATCCAGTTCAAGTAGTTCCAGTTCATCAAGTGAGTCAAGTTCGAGTTCAAGCAGTAGTTCATATAGTTCGAGTTCATCTAGTTCTAGCAGTTCGTCTAGCGAATCGAGTTCAAGTTCCAGTTCGTCAAGTAGTAGTTCATATAGTTCATCCTCGTCTTCATCGAGTTATTCGAGTTCGTCGAGCAGTAGTTCTTATAGTTCAAGTTCGAGTTCGTCCAGTTATTCGAGTTCCAGTAGTAGTTCTAGCGAGTCAAGTTCGTCGAGTTCATCCTCGTCATCTCAGTCATCGAGTAGTTCTAGTTCTTCGAGTAGCGTTTCATCGAGTTCATCCTCGTCCTCGTCAAGCTATAGCAGTTCGAGTTCTAGCAGCTCGTCAAGTGAGTCAAGTTCGAGTAGCAGTAGTTCGTCCTCATTAAGCTCATCCAGCTCTAGCTCTTCTAGCAGTACTTCGTCGAGTTCATCGAGTTCCAGTTCAAGCGAGTCGTCTTCAAGTAGTTCAAGCAGTTCGAGTGAGTCAAGTTCCTCGTCATCAAGTTCGTCGTCGGAAAGCTCGAGTTCATCTTCATCTTCATCCTCGTCAAGTGAATCTTCGTCAAGTTCAAGTTCTAGTGAAAGTTCTTCGTCTTCTTCGTCTTCTTCATCATCAAGTGTATCTTCTAGTTCTTCAAGTGCTGTTCCTTTTGGATGTCCTACTGCAATACAGGTTAATACATGTACTGTAAGTGGTGGAGATCATATATCTCTTTGTAGTTGTAGTGACGATGATACATTCTGTATGAATGAATGTACAGGAACACCAGGATTTGATTTTGATATTATATATGAAGGAATGAATCCATCCTTTCAATATACTATTTTATTTGAATATAGGTATATTGGTAATCCAGGTCATATTATTAAATTAAGAATCTATAATTATAATACTCTTACATTTGATAATATAACTGGTGTCAGTGATGATTTTACTTCTAATACATCTTTTCAGATAGTTGGTTTTAATTTACCATCTAATATGACAAATTATGTTAGTGGTGGTATAACCGAACTTAAAATTATACATACTTCACCTGGAAATGCAAATCATACTTTTTGTCTAAGATGTGGTAATATTACTATTGGTAGTTCATCTTCTTCATCTTCTTCCACTAGTTCGTCCTCGTCTTCGAGTTCATCAAGTGAGTCAAGTTCATCAAGCAGTAGTTCGTCCTCGAGTTCCGTAAGCTCGTCCTCGTCTTCGAGTTCGTCGTCGGAAAGCTCGAGTTCATCAAGCTCTTCGAGTAGTACTTCATCTAGTTCATCCAGTTCGAGTTCAAGTGAATCCAGTTCATCATCTTCAAGTTCGAGTTCTGAGTCAAGTTCCTCGTCAAGCAGTTCTAGCTCTGAAAGTTCAAGCAGTTCGAGTAGTTCCAGTAGTGAGTCATCGAGTTCGTCATCCTCGTCCTCGAGTGAGTCATCCAGTTCTAGCTCTTCGAGTAGTTCAGAATCCAGTTCATCGAGTTCATCCTCGTCAAGTGAATCTAGTTCTTCATCTTCGAGTTCATCGAGTGTGTCATCCAGCTCAAGTAGTTCCAGTTCAAGCGAATCTAGCTCTTCGAGTAGTTCATCATCAAGTGAGTCAAGTTCATCGAGTTCATCCTCGTCGTCTGTAAGCTCATCCAGTTCTAGCTCTTCAAGCAGTACTTCATCAAGTTCTAGCTCGTCGTCCAGTTCTGTGAGTTCGTCGTCCTCGTCAAGTTCGAGTAGTTTTTCATCATCGAGTTCTAGTTCGTCATCGAGTGATTCATCCAGTTCATCATCCTCGTCGAGTAGTGAAAGTTCCTCGTCATCGAGTTCAAGTTCAAGCGAGTCATCGAGCAGTTCATCGTCATCAAGTTCTGTAAGTTCGTCGTCATCAAGTTCTTCAAGCAGTACTTCAAGTAGTTCAAGTTCCTCGTCATCGAGTTTATCATCCTCCTCGTCATCGAGTAGTACTTCTTCAAGTTCTTCGTCATCGAGCAGTTCCGTATCATCAAGTAGCAGTTCCAGTTCTGAATCGAGTTCATCCTCGTCATCTTCATCGAGTGAGTCATCCTCGTCTTCGAGCAGTTCGAGTTCTGTAAGCTCATCCTCGTCAAGCTTTAGTGGATCGAGTTCTTCGAGTTCAAGTTCTATAAGTTCATCGTCGAGCAGTACTTCTTCAAGTTCAAGTTCTTCGAGTGAGTCATCCTCGTCATCGAGTTCATCTAGTTCTGTATCAAGCTCTAGCTCGTCAAGTTCAAGTTCTCTATCTTCATCGAGTTCATCAAGTTCTAGTTCACTTAGTTCAAGTAGTAGTTCATCTTCGTCGAGCGTTAGCAGTTCTAGCTCTTCGAGTAGTACTTCGTCGAGTTCAAGTTCGTCAAGCTTAAGTTCATCAAGTTCATCGAGTTCTGAAAGTTCATCTAGTTCCTCGTCGTCGAGTAGTAGCAGTGAGTCATCTTCATCAAGCTCATCCAGTTCTAGCTCTTCAAGCAGTACTTCTTCGAGTTCATCCAGTTCATCAAGTTCGAGTAGTAGTTCTGTAAGCTCGTCTTCGTCATCCAGTTCCAGTAGTACTTCGTCGAGTTCCAGTTCTAGTAGTAGTTCTATATCTTCATCGAGTTCGAGTACTTCATCTTCATCGACAAGTTCATCGAGTTCGAGTTTCTCTGGGGTATCAAGTAGTTCCAGTAGCAGTTCGAGTAGCAGTTCTGTAAGTTCTAGTTCGTCTTCAAGTTCTGAATCGAGTTCGTCAAGTTCATCCTCGTCTAGCCTTAGCAGTTCTAGCTCTTCAAGTAGTACTTCATCGAGTTCAAGTTCTGGATTTAGTTCATCAAGTAGTTCATCGTTAAGTTCATTTAGAGAACAAGGCGGCGGTGGTGCTCCTGCATGGTTAAGGCCAATATTTAGAGGTCGAAGCTCTTCAAGTTCAAGTTCATCAAGCAGTAGTTCTTGGAGCAGTAGTTCAAGTAGTTCAAGCTGGTCATCCAGTTCAGAATCATCTAGCTCATTTTCATCAAGTTCAAGTGAATCAAGTTCAAGTTTCTCAATTTCAAGTACAAATTATCTTGAAATAGAAGTACATAGATTAACAGGTGGTTTCACAGGCGTAATAGTAAAACCAATAACTTATACAGAGGAACACATTAGTGTGAAAGTGTCCTTAATAGAAGATGGAGATGTGGTTAAAATTAAATCAGTGAAAGATATTGGTGAGAAAGTTGGAGTAAATCTGAACTTATTGAATCTTGAATTAGATATAAAAGATATAAAAGCTAAATAAGTATATAAATATTAATGAAATTTTGTATTCATTAGGAGAAGTCAAAAATGAAAATAAAGCTAACAGAGTCAAAGAAATTAGAGTTCAATATGGACACCGTGGGATGTTCATGGGAGGACTTAAAAGGACATTTAAGGTTCACCTTTGAAAATGTTGAGTATGGATTTCCAGCAGAAATTAAAGATGGAAAGCTTGTAGTAAACGTACCGCCATTTCAAAGTGTTATAAGTCAGGGTCTTAATGAATCCATTTCTAAAAATAAACAAGTTATAGTCAAAGGTAGATTGGATGTTATAGCTAATGAAAATAGCTACGTAATGCCGTGGAGTGGTGATGTAGAAATAGAGGTACCAGTTGCTGTGAGAG
>Ga0307379_10010893_pt1 | contig 11991 bp, 13 predicted proteins | sample UN2MG_FD_202237 | JGI IMG/M metagenome (GOLD analysis project Ga0307379, IMG submission 202237) | Soil microbial communities from Risofladan, Vaasa, Finland - UN-2 | ecosystem: Environmental > Terrestrial > Soil > Coastal area > Acid sulfate soil | place: Finland: Risofladan, Vaasa | collected... | reverse complement strand
CATTTGCACGCCGCAGGACGTGGCCCTGGCCGACGCGAAGCGGGCCGTGCGCATGTATCAGCAGCTCAACGTGGGGTGTCTGGGAATCATCGAGAACATGAGCTATTACCTGTGCCCGCAGTGCGGCCACCGGGACGAGATCTTCGACCACGGTGGGGCGGAGGCGGCGGCCCGGGAGCTGGAGGTGCCTTTCCTGGGCGCGATCCCGCTCAACGGCAAGCTGCGTGAGTTCGCCGACGCCGGGACGCCGGAAAAGTACTTCACCCACGCCGGGGACACCGTGCGGGAGGCCATCGAAGGCATCGTGCGGGCCACGGCCGGGCAGATCAGCGTGCGAAGCGCGCGGCAAGTCGCCCAGCCGACGCTGAGCATCGAGTAGGGAATCGAGGCAACGGGCGGGCGGTAGGGGGGCAGGGTGGCTTCCGAACGTCCCTGGCTCGAGCTTGCGTTACGGGTGAGTGAATGAACGAACAGGCTGAACAGGTCCTCCGCCGTGTTGAGGGGTTCATCGCCGAACAGACCGACGCCCTGGCGATTCCGCGCGAGGCGGGCGAATTCATCCACGGCCTGGTGCTGGCGACGCGGGCCAGGCGGGCGGTCGAGGTCGGAACCAGCTACGGCTACAGCGGCCTGTGGATCGGGGCAGCCCTACAAGAAAACGGCGGCCGACTTATCACCATTGACCGGGAGCCACGCAAGAGCGAAATCGCCACGCGGCATTTCGCCGAAGCCGGCTTGGCCGACTGCATCGAGTGCCGAACGGGTGTGGCCGAGGATATTCTGCCGGCCATCGACGGGCCGATCGACTTCGTTCTCAACGACGCCGACAAAGAGAACTGTCGCCGATATGTCGAGCTGCTTCTGCCGAAGCTGGCCGACCGGGCCGTCGTCCTGACCGACAACACGCTGACACACGCTGAAGATTTGGCCGATTTCCTCACCTGGGTCCGCGGCCACGAGTCCTTTTGGTCGAGGAACGTGCCGGTGGGCAACGGCATGGAGTTGTCCGTGCGCCGTGATGGAAGCTAGGGAGCATGGACTGGTCGGGCGCGACCGGGTGGACACGATTGGACGGCGGTGACCCAGATGGCCAAGAGAGCCAAACAGCCGAAGCGCCCGGCGAGCAAGAAGCCCTCCCGAGCCGGCGGGCGAACTCGCACAAAGACAGTGCAGAAGGCAGCCTCGCGAAAAGCGGCGGTCACACGAGGCGGAACCGGGCGCAAGGCCGCACGACCCAGGGGCAGCGCCGCGGGCCGGTCCGTGCGGTCGGTCGCAACGCTGCGGGCCAGAGCCGGGAACATTCTGGCCGAGTTGAAACGGACCTATGGGCCGGTCTCCTGTGCGCTGCACCACGCGTCGGCGCTGGAACTGCTGGTGGCGACGATCCTGTCGGCCCAGTCCACCGACGAGAACGTCAACCGGATCACGCCGGAACTTTTCGCCAAATATCGCACCCCGGAGGACTACGCGGCGGTATCAGCGGAGGAACTCGAGAAGGACGTCTACTCGACGGGCTTCTATCGACAGAAGACCAAGAGCATCCAGGGCGCCTGCCGGCTGATGGTCGAGCGGTTCGAGGGCCACGTGCCGGACACCATGGAGGACCTCTTGGCGCTGCCGGGAGTGGCTCGGAAAACGGCCAACGTGCTGCTGGGCACCTGGTTTGGCAAGAACGAAGGCGTGGTCGTGGACACCCACGTGGGGCGGCTGTCCCGACGCATGGGCCTCACCTGGCGATCGAAGAACGACAAGGACGCCGTGAAGATCGAGGCCGACCTCATGGAGCTGGTCCCGCAAGAAGAGTGGGCCTACTTCTCCCACGCCATGATCCATCACGGGCGGACGGTGTGCACGGCCCGGAAGCCGGATTGCGGGGCCTGCACGTTGGCATCCCTGTGTCCCTCGGCCGGGACGCTCGAATGACCCCCTTGACACAGGCTGGCCCCGCGATTACACAGGAGCGTTCAGCAGACGGCGCCGAGGTGGTCCGCCCTTGATTTCAGGAAGGGTGGTCAAGGGGAGTGTGGCGTCTGCGTTTTTAGTGTGGATGGAAAATGCTACCAGTCAAGAAAACATCGAAGTGTTGTAAGCGCAAGCGGCGTTCGCACCACGCGCTCCGCGCGGCGAACCTGGTGGCCTGCCCGAAGTGCGGCAAGAGCAAGCTGCCACACGCCGCATGCGGCAACTGTGGCTACGTCAGCAGCAAGTTGGCCCTGCCAGTGGAAGAGCAGCTAGCCTGATGATGCACCGAATCGCCGTAGATGCCATGGGGGGAGACCATGCCCCGAGTGTCATCGTGCGCGGCGCGGTAGCGGCTCTGCAGGATCGCGACGACTTCGTGCTGCACCTGGTCGGTGACGAGGAGCAGGTGCGCCGGGAACTGGAGCCCCTGCAGTACGACACCAGCCGTGTCGAGGTGCTGCACACGTCGGAGGTCATCGGCATGGGCGAGCCCCCCGTCGAGGCCCTGCGACAGAAGAGAGACTCCTCGCTGTTGAAGATCGCCAAGATGGCCGCCGCCAAGGAGGTGGACGCGATCCTGAGCGCGGGCAACACCGGCGCTTTCGTGGCGGCCTGTCAGTTAAAGCTGCGCCCGCTGCCGGGGATTGTCCGGGCCGGGGTGGCGGTGGCCATCCCGTCATTCTACGGACCGTTCGTGCTGTGTGATTGTGGGGCGAACATCCAACCGAAGCCGGTCCACCTGCACCAGTACGGCGTGATGGCCAGCTTGTACGCCCAGAAGCTGCTGGGCATCGAGCAGCCGCGCGTGGCCGTGTTGTCGGTGGGGGAGGAGTCCGAGAAGGGCACCGTGCTGGTCAAGCAGACGCAGGAACTGCTGCGCGACGAGGAACGGGTGAACTTCGTGGGCAATGTGGAGGGGCGCGAGCTGTTCGAGGGCGTGTGCGACGTCGCTCTGTGCGACGGGTTCGTGGGGAACCTGATGCTGAAGTTCGTCGAAGGCGTCGCCGAGGGGTTCTTCCGCACGATTCGCGCCGAGATCCAGGAACAGAGCCACGATCCGCAGATCCGGGAGACTTTCAACAAGACGCTCGAGCGGGTCTGGTCCCGCCACGACTACACCGAGTACGGAGGCGCGCCGCTGCTCGGGGTGGACGGGGCGTGCATCATCTGCCATGGCCGGAGCAACGAGCAGGCCATTCGCAACGCAGTCGCTGTCGGGTGTCGTTTCCTGGCCAGCAACTTGAACCAGGTCATCGCGGAGCGCTTCGGCTCCGAAGAGGGATAGGGGGGCACGATGAGCCATCCCTTGGGGGTCATCATCCGCGGTATGGGCGCTTCGGTGCCCGACGACGTGCTGAACAACGACTTCTTCGCCTCTTACCTGGATACATCCGACGAGTGGATCCTGCCGCGAACCGGCATCCGTGAGCGCCGACGGGCGGCGGAGGGGGAATCGAACCTGACGCTGGCGCTGGAGGCGTCGCGGCGGGCCCTGCAGAACGCCGGCATGTCGGCCGACGAGCTGGACCTCATCATCGTCTGCACGGTCACGCCGGAAACGCCGCTCCCGTCCACCGCCTGCTGGCTGCAGAACGAGCTGGGCGTCGGCGGGATGGCAGGCATCCCCGCGTTCGACCTGGCGGCGGCGTGCAGCGGGTTCGTCTACGGGCTGGTGACGGCCGGACTGATGATCCAGTCCGGCCCCTACGAGAACGCGCTGGTGATCGGCGTGGAGACGCTGACCCGGATCACCGACTACCAGGACCGGTCCACGTGCATCCTCTTCGGGGACGGGGCCGGCGCGGCGATCGTCTCCCGATCACCCGATCCCGAGCGTCGGATCCTGTACTGGGAGCTGGGAGCGGACGGCTCGCGGGCCAAGGCGGTATGGATTCCGGCCGGCGGCTCCAGGGATCCCGCCAGCATCCGAACGGTGAACGAACGGTTGCACTACATGCGAATGAACGGACGCGAGCTGTTCAAGTTCGCGGTCCTGAAGATGCAGGAACTGATCGACCGCACCCTCGAAAAGACCGGGGTCTCAGCGGACGATATCAAGCTGATCATTCCGCACCAGTCGAACAGGCGGATCATGGAATCGGCCCGCCAGCGGGTCGGTGTGCCGCCGGAGAAGATGGCGATCAACATCGATCGCTATGGGAACACGTCGGCGGCTTCCATCCCACTGGCTCTGGACGAGGCCTGGCGGTCCGGCAGGGTGGCTCCCGGCGATCTCGTGCTGTTGGTTGCGTTCGGCGCCGGGGTCACCTGGGGCTCAGTGCTGATGCGGCTGTAGGTTGGGGAACCGCGACCGCCGTTCCGGGTCGTGCCGAGAGCGAGACGGCCAGCCGATGGGCAGGACAGCGATCATCTTTCCCGGGCAGGGAGCCCAGTCGGCGGGCATGGGGCGCGACGTGGCCGAGGCCGGCGGCCGGGCCGCCGAGATCTTCGCCGCCGCGGACCGAGTGCTGGGCTTCGAGTTGTCCAGGCTCTGTTTCGAGGGCCCGGCAACGGAACTCGAGCGCACCGACATCCAACAACCCGCCATCTTCGTGACCAGTGTGGCGATCTGGGCGGCGCTTCAGGAGCGAGGCGCACCGGATTCGCTGCTCGGCGCCACGGCCGGCCTGAGCCTTGGCGAGTACACGGCGTTGCACGTGGCCGACGCGATCGGCTTCGAGGAAGCGCTCAAGCTGGTGGCCCAGCGCGGTCGGCTCATGCAGGAGGCGTCAAAGGCCAGCCCCAGCGGGATGGTTTCGGTGGTTGGTGCCGACGAGGACGGCGTGCGGGCGTTGTGCGAAAAAGCGGCCCAGGGCGAAGTGCTGACGCCAGCCAACTTCAACTGCCCCGGGCAGGTGGCGATCTCCGGTACTAGCTCGGCCTGCGAGCGGGCGCTGGAGTTGGCCTCAGAGTTCGGATGTCGGGCGGTGGCCTTGAAAGTGGCGGGGGCGTTTCACTCTCCGCTGATGGCACCGGCCGGCAGGCGCCTGGCCGAGACGCTCGCCGGAACGCCGGTGACGCGCCCGCGGGTCCCGGTGGTTTCCAACGTCACGGCCAACTATCATGGCGAGCCCCAGACGATCCGTGACCTGCTGGAGCGGCAGTTGACGCACCCGGTACGATGGCAAAGCTCGATCGAGCGGCTGATCGGCGATGGTTACGACACGTTCGTGGAGGTGGGCCCCGGTCGTGTTCTGACCGGTCTGATGCGTAAGATCAACCGGGGCGTACGGGCGATCAACGTGAGCGGGCTCACCGCGCTCGATGCCGTGATGGCGGTTGACGCGGCCAATTGACCTGCGAAGGGCAGGTGGCGACGATGCTGACAGGCCAGGTGGCGATCGTCACAGGCGGCAGCCGGGGAATCGGGCGGGCCATCTGCCTGGAGCTGGCCCGGCGGGGCGCCCGCGTGCTGGCCTGTGCCCGTGACGAGGCCAGGCTCGGCGCTGTCTCAGCGGAAGCCAGGGAGAAAGGGCTGCCCGGGTCGGTCGAGCCCCGCGTGCTGGACGTGAACGATCCGGAGCAGAGCGGGCGATTGATCGAGGACGTCATCCAGACCCACGAGCGCATCGACATTCTGGTCAACAACGCCGGGATTACGCGAGACGGGCCCATCGGGAACATGGAGGACCAGCAGTTCGACGACGTGCTGGACACGAATCTGCGGAGCGTGTTCTGGCTGACCCGGGCGGTCACCCGGCACATGGTGCGTGCCCGCAAGGGGCGGATCATCAATATTTCCAGCGTTTTGGGCCTGACGGGCAATGCCGGGCAGGCGAACTACTCGGCCGCCAAGGCGGGCGTGATCGGGCTCTCCAAATCGGTGGCCAAGGAACTGGCCCGGCGGAGCATCACCTGCAACGTGGTCGCCCCGGGTTTCATCAGCACGAGCATGACCGACGCGCTTCCAAAGATGCTCAAGGAGCAGGTCACGCCGCTGATCCCTCTGCGGCGGTTCGGCACGCCTGAGGAGGTCGCCGGCGTTGTGGCTTTCCTGGCCTCCGCGGAAGCTTCATATATCACGGGGCAGGTGATCGTCGTGGACGGAGGGCTGCACATGTAGGTCCGCCCGGTTCCGGCGGGGCGTCCCCGACGAGTCGCCAGGACCCGGCGGACCGCTCTCCGGCGAGACGCCGGAGCGGTAGAGTGGAGGGTATTGTGGACCGGTTAGCGATGGGCTAACATCCGTGCCCACCCCGCCCGCCCGGGCCGGGAAAGTGTTTGGTGGAGCAGGCTATCAGGAGATCGTAGCGGTGCCATCAACAGAAGAAATTGAGGAAAAGGTGGTCTCGATCGTCGCGGAACAGCTCAGCGTGGACAAGGCGGAAATCACGCGCGACACTTCGTTCGTCAACGACCTGGGCGCGGACTCGCTGGACACGGTGGAGCTGGTCATGGAACTCGAGGACGAGTTCAACATGAACATTCCGGACGACGAGGCGGAGAAGCTACAGACGGTCGGCGCGGCCGTTGACTTCATCAAGAAGATGCTGGCCGAAGCGAAGAAGTAGGCCGCTTACGGTTTCGAGACACTCTCATGTCGCGTCGCCGCGTCGTCGTCACCGGAATGGGCTTGGTTGCACCGCTGGGCGAGACCGTGGGCGAGTTCTGGGACCGCCTGGTCTCCGGCGAAAGCGGTGTCGCTGAGGTCGATCTTTTTGATTGTAGCCGGTTCGACGTACGGATCGGCGGCGAGTGCCGCGGGTTCGACCCGGCGCGGTACCTCGACCGACGCGAGGTCAAGCGCCTGGACCGGTTCATTCAGTTCGCCATGGCCGCCGCGTGCGAGGCGGTCCAGAGCTCAGGGATCGACTTCAGCGCCATGGACCGGACGCGGGCCGGCGTCATCACCGGCTCGGGGATCGGAGGGCTCTGGGAGTTGGAGACGCAGCACGTGCGGCTCCTGGAGAAGGGGCCCTCGAAGGTCTCGGCCTTCACCATCCCCAAGCTGATGGTCAACGCGGCCAGCGCGAACCTGTCCATCCGCTACGGCACGCTCGGCATAAGCACGGCCGTGGCCACGGCGTGCGCCTCGGCCACCAACGCGATGGGTGAGGCGCTGCAGGCCATCCGCCACGGTCTGGCCGACGTCATGATCACCGGCGGGACGGAGGCCGCTCTGTCACCGCTGGGCGTGTCCGCGTTCGCGGCAATGAAGGCCCTCAGTACACGAAACGAGGAACCCGAGCGGGCCTCGCGCCCCTTCGACCGCGATCGCGACGGTTTCGTGCTCGGCGAGGGGGCGGGGATTCTGATCTTCGAGGAACTCGAGAGCGCCAAACGTCGCGGGGGCAATATCCTGGCCGAGGTGCTGGGCTACGGGACCACGGCCGACGCCGAGCATGTCACACAGCCGTCCGAGAGCGGCGCCGGGGCGGCCCGGGCCATGCGCATGGCCATCGCCGACGCCGGCCTGAACCCCGAGGACATCGACTACATCAACGCCCATGGGACCGGCACCTCGCTGGGCGACGCCGCCGAGACGCGGGCTATCAAAGCCGTGTTCGGGGAGTCCACCAAGGTGGCGGTCAGCAGCACGAAGAGCGCCATCGGGCATCTGCTCGGGGGCAGCGGTGGCGTGGAGATGATCGCCAGCATTATGGCTATGAACCGCTCGGTCGCGCCGCCGACCCTCAACCTCGACCATCCCGACGACGGGTGCGACCTGGACTACGTGCCCAACACAGCTCGCGATATGCGGATTCGGCGGGCGATGAGCAACTCCTTCGGCTTCGGGGGGCACAACGCCTGCGTGGTGGTGGGGCGGTACGAGTAGCTGCTCAAGTTTCCCTCCCGGTACAGTCGATAGCTCCCACAGCAGAGGGTAGTGTTGTGCGCAGGGCGTACGGTACTGGAGTGCCGGATGGGAATCACGCAATCCGACATTGATACGCTGCTCTCTACGGCCGGCGAGGCTGCGAGCCCGGCCTCCGGTGCGCCCACCACCGCACAAAGCCCGCCCGGGCCCGCCAACGCCGGGGCGCCGCCGCAGCCGGCATCTGCCCGGCAAACGTCGCGAGCACCCCGCGAGGAACTCGGCCGCATCCTCAAGCTGACCCTGCCCTTGGCCGTCAAGCTCGCCGAGCACGATATGCCCCTGAAGCGGGTCTTGGGCATCAACGTTGGCGTCATCATCGAGTTCGACCGGCCTTTCGACGCGGAACTCGACCTGATGGTCGGCGATTGCCAGATCGGCGCCGGCCAGGCCGTCAAGGTGGGCGAGAACTTCGGCCTGCGCATCACCCGAATCGGAAGCTTGAACCAGAAGATCAAGGCCCTGGGTGGAACGGGCTGAGGGCTCGCGCCGGCCCGACTGTCGTACCGGTCGGCTCAGCCTCCGGGGCGACACCCCACACGCGCCAGGACCGGTCAACGCCGGCCGGCGATCCGTTCTTTGGCAACGGCCAGCGCCTGATCCCGGTCGGTCAATTCCCCGTTCAGTTGACGACGATACAGATCGTCAAGCAGAGCGCCGAGAACCGGCCCCGGCACGACTCCCAGAGTCAGCAGATCATCACCGGTCACCAGGCGCTGGGGCGCAACCTCCTCCGGGGCGATGGCGCTGGACCGACGACGCCAGGTCTTGAGGGGGGCGTCGGCAAGCCTCCGGCCGCTGATCTCGGCCTCGAGCAGCGGTTCCAGGTCCGCACAGCGTTCGTCCGCCAGCAACAGTTTGAAGTCAGCCGGCTCGAACGCGGCACAGTCCATCAGCCTGGGCAGGTGCTCCAACAGCCAGGACACACCCTGCACGACGTCGTTGCTGCAGGTGAGTTTCCGGCACCTGGCTCTGGCGTCGCCGGGAGCATACTTGCGCAGCAACACCGCCAGGACCAGGCGTTCGCTGCACCGCCGGGGGAGGCAACCCAGACGGGCAGCCACGTCAACCGCCTCCTGATCGCTCCATGCGGTGTCTTCGATCAGCCAGCGGGAGAGCTCCGTCTCGTGGGTCAACTCCCAGCCGCGGCGGCGCGACGGGTCGGTCAGAATGCTCACCAGCTCCATACGGACACGTTCGGCGCTGATCAGGCGGACCCGCTCGGCGGCGGCGCGAATCGCTTCGGCCGTGGCCGGCTCGATGGCAAACGACAGACGGGCGGCGAAGCGGACGGCCCGCAGCATGCGCAGGTGATCCTCGGCGAATCGCTCGCGGGGGTCGCCGATCGCTCGGATCACGCGACGCTTCAGGTCCTCCATGCCGCCAACGTAGTCCAGGATGTGATCCTCGGCCGGGTCGTAGAACATGCCGTTGATGGTGAAGTCGCGACGGGCAGCGTCCTGAATCGGATCGGAGAAGGTGACCGTGCGAGGCCGCCGTCCGTCGGCGTAGTCTCCGTCACTGCGGAAGGTGGCCACCTCGACCATCTGCCCGCTCATTCGCACGATCACCACGCCGAACTTGGCGCCGACCTTCTGAGTCCGCTTGAAGAGCTGGATGACGCGGTCCGGCAGGGCGTCGGTCGCGACGTCATAGTCCTTCGGCTCGAGATTCATGCACAGATCGCGCACGCAGCCCCCGGCAAACAGAGCGGTGTGCCCGGCCCGGCGCAACCGGGCCACGATCGCTTCAGCCACTTCTCGCTTGGAGCGGGGCTTCCTCACCTTTCGACACCCCTCGGCGCGCGAAGGACCGATATCGGCCGCTCGCCCGCCGAGCGCAAAGCTGGGCTAATCATCGGCGGGCGCCGACCCGGCCGGAGCCACAAAACTGATCGCCGTGCTGCCGTACTCCCTGCGATCCACAGGCGTCCACCGATCGGTGCGCCCGGCCTCGAAGCGTACCACCCGCTCGTGGTGGAGCACAATGACCGCGTCCTCGGTCAAGCACGGGCTACAGACCAGCCGGCGCAGCAGCCGGGCGGTTCTGCCGCTGGGGCCGCTGTCGCGCGTGTCGGCGTAGGGGGGGTCCACGAAGATCAGGCCGACGGCTTCAACGCCGCCTAACAGGCCGGAGACCGATCGCCGCCAGGCATCGGCGGCCACGACCCGAGCCTGGGCATCGGCCTGCAGCGTGTCGATGTTGCGGCGCAGCACTTGCAGAGCCGCCCGATCGCGCTCGACGAAGACGCAAGTCGCGGCGCCGCGCGACACGGCCTCCAAGCCCAGCGAGCCCGAGCCGGCGAACAAGTCTGCTACGTTCAGCTCCGGGATGGCCCCGGGTATGCCCAGCCGCGCGCCCAGGATCTCGAAGATGGACTGCTTGACGCGGTCGGGCATGGGGCGGGTACGGTCGGCCGGGGGGGAGGCGATCCTGCGCGACCGCCACTTGCCACCGATGATGCGCATTGAGGCCATGAGGTATCCGGTCGGCTCTTCGTGCGTTGCCGCTGTCTCCACCAGCCCCTATAATCCGCCAACGTCAGCGTTCCAGCAAGGATGACGAAAGGCATGGGATCGATTCATTGCGAGCATTGCACGGGGCACTGCTGTCGCTACGTGGCCCTGCCCCTGGAAAAACCCCAGACGGCTCGCGACTTCGACGACATACGGTGGTATCTCATGCACCAGGGCATGACCATCTTCGTGGAAGAGGGTGACTGGTACATCCAGTTCGCCACCACGTGCAAGAACCTGAATCCGGACAACCTGTGCCGCATCTACGAGACGCGCCCCCGGATCTGCCGCGAGTACAAGTCCGGCGAGTGCGACTATGCCGGCGGGACCTACGAATACGATCACCTGTTCACGCACGTGGACCAGATCGAAGGCTACGCCCGGGAATACCTCAAGAAGCAACGTCAGCGAAAGAGGCCCTCACGAAATGGCCGGCCAAAACGTCTCTCCGCCCAACGTCGGACCGGCTGACCGCCCGGCCGCACCGCGCCGGGCGTTCGCTGCGCTCGTGATTATGAGCCTGGCAACCGGCGGATGCCTCTCCGGCTCTCTGGCCACCAACACCGGGCCGAACGGCCCGCACCGCTGGTCCACGGCCAACAGGCAGCAGGCCCACGTGGGCGAGACGGTGGGCTACAGCTTCATCCTGATCAAGCCCTTCGGCAAACGACCGGTCGCTCCCTACGGATACGTGGACTACTGCGTGGCGACCATAGGGAACGAGCGCGTGGAGTGCGAGCCGGACCTCGACGGGCATTTCTGCTTCGAGCACCGTCTGGACCGCGTTCAGCCCGGAGACGAACTCAAGGTCCGTGCGGTTGCTTATCGCCAGTACGGCCAGCGCGACTTCATGAAGATCGGTGACAAGTGGCTGCGCGGCGACAGCCCCTCCGACCAGCGCGACAGCGGATTCGTGTCCGACTCGTTGACGCTCCGGATCTACCAGGCCCGCATCGAGCTGGGGATCTGTGAGAGCGAGGCCCCGCTGGACTTTGAAACGGGCAAGCTGGAGCTGGTCAAGGCGGACGGCACGGTTTCGCCGGTCTATCAGGACCGTGACGGCCGGCCGGGGTTCGACGTCACCGGGCCGGATGACTCCGGCTGTTATACCGTCGTCTACCTGCCCGATGGGACACAAGTCAACCCCGCGGGCCGGACCGAAGCCCGCCTGACCGTCCACGACCGGGCGGGGCACCCGCACACCGCCACGGTGCTGATTCCGACGCCGTAGCCGTACGCCGCGCGGCGCCGGTCCGCAAACTAGACAAGGAGCAACCGGGTGGGCAAGTTCCAGGCTCCAAAGGGAACCCGCGATTTCTATCCCGACCAGATGGCGATCCGGAACTGGATCGTCGATTCCTGGCGACGGGTCTCGCTGCGAAACGGCTTCGTCGAATTCGACGGGCCGACGTTCGAGTTGCTCGACCTGTACCGGGCCAAGAGTGGCGACGAGATCGTCTCCCAGCTCTTCCATTTCACCGACCGGGGAGGCCGGGATCTGGCCCTGCGGCCGGAGATGACGCCCACGCTGGCCCGGATGGTCGCCGCTCGGGCCCAGGGGCTGCCCAAGCCCATCCGTTGGTTCTGTGTGCCGATCATGTTCCGGGCGGAACGACCCCAGCGCGGACGTCTTCGCGAGTTCCTGCAATGGAACATCGACATCCTGGGTGAGGACAGCGTGATCGCCGATGCCGAGTG